>CABDZH010000513.1_pt1 | contig 32095 bp, 28 predicted proteins | sample 3132121 | NCBI WGS metagenome assembly CABDZH01 (sample SAMEA5534340, study PRJEB31848) | metagenome | biome: tundra; feature: field; material: soil | place: USA | collected 2013-05 | depth 0.45 m
TAATTTAATCCTGTCTGAAATCAATGCCTTGCAAAGACTGCCGATGTGGAAAATATATTATCTGCAAATTGACGATATTTTGTGTGTCTGGCTCAGCAGCAGTATCACCGTTCGCCATAACATTCTGGCTTAACGGCTGAATAAGTCAACAACAGCGGCAATCAAGCCGGAAATGTCGGAGGGATCGGCCTCGGCGGCTGGTTCCCAACCAAGTTCACGCAGGGTCTGGCTGGTGATGGGACCGATGGAGATTGCTGGAACACCGGCGAAGGGCCATGCGACTCCAGCCGCGCGGGCAGCTTCGGCCAGATGCGTGGCGCTGGAGGAACTGGTAAAGGTAGCTGCGTCGATTCCATTCTGAAGAGCTTGGTGGAGTTGCTCTGGAGCGGCTTCGGGAAGAACGTTGCGGTAGGCGTCCACCACATCGACCACATAGCCCGCAGAGCGCAGAGCATCGGGAATCACGTCGCGGGCAATGGCGGCGCGGACCAGAAGAATTTTCTGGCTGGAAGTTTGAGTCTGAAGCGATTGCAGCAATCCCTCGATCAGGCTTTCGGACACGTAGGCTTCCGGAACAAAGGCGACCTGCAAGCCAGCCTTGCGCGCCGCGGAGGCCGTAGCTTCTCCAACCGCCGCCACCTGTAGTGAAGCTATCCCTTCTAATGAGAAGCCTAAGAAACTCGCACGTTCAACGAGCGTACGCACCGCATTGGCGCTGGTTAGAATCAGCCAATCGTAACTGTTGAGCTGGCGCAAAGCTGCGTCCAGCGGCTCAAAGCTGACCGGAGGACGAATCTCCAGGACAGGAACCTCGGCCGGCTCTGCGCCCAACTTGCGCAAGCCTTCGCTGAGCTTGCCTGCCTGATGAGCGGCGCGGGTCACCAGAACCCGGCGGCCAGCAAGCGGCAGCGCACTCACCGTACGCCTCCGGCTGCGGCAAGCAGCGGCCCGGCTCCTGCATCCATCAGCTTTTGTGCCACCAGACGGCCCAACGAGACAGGGTCCGCACCGGCATGAGGGACGCGATGATAGACGCGCACGGCCTGTCCTGTCTCAGGAGCGGCGACGACGGCAAAGACCTCGTCCCAGAGCTCAGTTCCCTGTGCTTCGCCCGCGCGGCAATGAATGCCGATGGGAACCTGGCAGCCTCCTCCGAGTGCGGCAAGCGCTGCCCGCTCGACGGTGACGGCAAAGCGCGTGGCCGCATGGTTGAGGAAGGCTACGGCGGTCATGGTGACAGCATCGTTCTTTCGGGTCTCGATGCCCAGCGCACCTTGCCCGGCCGCGGGACAAAAAAGCTGCGGCTCGAGTCGTTCTCTGACCCACTCGGTTTTGTCCAGGCGGTCCAGGCCTGCCGCGGCCAGCAGAATCGCATCGACCTGGCCCTCGGCCAGCTTGCGCAGGCGCGTGTCCACGTTGCCGCGAAACTCGACTGCCTGGATGTCGGGCCGCACAGCCTTCAACTGCGCGCGACGACGTTGGCTGCTGGTGCCCACGCGCGCGCCCAGGGGCAACGCCGCCAGATTTTCATAGTTCACAGATACAAAAACGTCCCTGGGATCAACACGCTCGGGCGTTGCGGCCAGCGTAAACGGCTCAGGCAGATCGGTAGGCAGGTCCTTGAGCGAGTGAACGGCCAGGTCCACGCTTCCGTCGGCCAGAGCCTCCTCAATCTCCTTGGTGAACATGCCTTTGGAGCCGACCTGAGCGAAAGTAACTTCCTGCAGCCGGTCGCCGGTGGTTTTGATGATCTTGATATCGACAGAATGGCCCTCGTTGCGGAGCAAAGCGGCGATATGGTTGGCCTGCCAGAGGGCCAGTTGCGAGCCGCGACTTCCGATGCTCAGGTTCATTTGCGGCCCGCCTCGCTGCTCTCGCTCACATCTGCTTTCTCAGTTACAGGACTCTCGGCGCCCGCTGGTAGCGACCAAGTTTCGCAGAGGGCTTCAAGACGTGTGGCATCGTTTTCGCGCGCCGCCTGTTTGAGCGCCTGCATGGGCGGGTGAAGAAATTTATTGACCAGCCCACGGGTAAGCGCTTCGACGGCCACTATCTGCTCCGCGCTGAGCGGACCCAAGTGAGCCTGCGCGCGCTTAAGCTCTGCCAGGCGAATCTCCTCGGCCTGGCGCTGCAGAGCAACGATGGCCGGAGCGATATTGACAGTAAGCTGCCGCTGTTGGAATCGCTGGACCTCAGTGGCAATCAACGCCTCGGCTGCCGCAGCTTCGCGGCTGCGCTCGGAGAGGTGCGCCACGGCCACCTGCTGCAGGTCATCAATATCATAAACAAAGATGCCCTCCAGCTTGCCCATCAATGGGTCCACGTCGCGGGGCACGGCAATGTCGATGAAGAACATGGGCCGGTTGCGGCGGCGATGCAGAAAGGCCTGGCCATGCTCGCGGCGGAAGATGGGATGCGGCGCGCCAGTGGAGCTGATGACGATGTCAGCCTGGCTGGCTGCCTCGTAAAGCTCTTCAAACGGGATGACCTGGCCCGCAAAGGCTTCCGCCATGCGCCGCGCGCGCTCCTGGGTTCGGTTGGTGACCAGAATCGCGCCGGCTCCCTGCTGTACCAGGTGGCGAGCAGCCAGTTCGCTCATTTTGCCGGCGCCGACCAGGAAAACCGTGCGGCCCTGCAGCGATCCGAAGATTTTGCGTGCCAGCTCCACGGCCACAGAAGCGATGGAAACGGAGTTAGAGCCAATCTCCGTCTCGGTGCGTACTTTTTTGGCAACGGCAAAAGTGCTCTGCAAGAGGTGTTCGAGCTGCCCGCCGACGGTGCCCGAAGCGCGCGCCACAGCGAAGGCCTCTTTGACCTGGCCAAGAATCTGCGGCTCGCCCACCACCATCGAGTCCAGGCTAGCAGCCACGCGGAATAAATGCCTGACGGCCTCCTGATTACGATGTTCGTAGAGGTGCGGGGACAGCAACTCTGGATCGAGGCCGAAATGCCGATGCAGGAAGCTGGCTATATTTGTGGCGGGTGACTCGACGGCGGCCAGAATCTCCACGCGGTTGCAGGTGGAGACAATCATGCACTCGGCCACTCCTGGCACGGCGGCCAGGGCGCGGGTGGTCTCCGGCAGATCCTCGCGCGATATGGCGATGCGCTCGCGCAGTTCAATAGGCGCGGTCTTGTGATTGACGCCGATGAGGACCAAGGTCATTGGGCACCAATCCCGTGCACGCGGCTAATAATATTGGCAGCGATCACGGCGAGCATCACGAGAAAGACCGCACCGGCGAGATAAACAGCTTTAAGGCCTCGAAGGCCGGCGCTGCGGCGAACAAAGAGCAAGGTGACGTAGACGATCCACAAGATGAAAGAGGCGATAACTTTGGGGTCAAGGAAGTAGGAGCCGCCAAGGGGGGAGGCCTGGGCAAGAACCGAGCCAATCACCAGCCCAACGGTCATACAGGGAAAACCAAATTCCAAGGTCGCGTGGGCGATACGCTCCAGGGTGTCGAGAGGCGGCAGCCAGTCCAGAGGAATCCACCAGGAGTCCTCGCCGGGCTTGAGCTTGCTCTTCAGACGGCGCTCCTGGACAAAGTAGAGGACAGAGGCCAGCAAGCTGAAACCAAGGGCGACAAATGCTGCCTGTAGCGCGGCAATGTGGGCATACAGCCAACTGAGGCGCACACCTTGCGAGGGAAACGTGTACCGCTCGGGACCCAGGGAGGGCACAAGGATTATAAAGAAAGTGATAGGTAAGACGAAGATTCCAAGGGAGATAGCATCGTAGAACCACCAGACGAGAAAGAACAGGCCGGCCACGGCAAAGCCCAGCAGCGATTCGACCTCGCGAACGCCAACAGGCATCCAGCGATGGGCCTGGACGAGCATTTCAACGCACGAAACGAAGTGGAAGAAGAAGGCCATGCCGGCCAGGTGGACGCAGGTCTTACGCCAGCGCTCAATGCCATAAAGCACAGCCGGAAATACAGCTACAGCGGCCGCCGCATATAAGATCGCCGCAACTCGGAGCCAAAGAAGATCCATTTCGATTCTCACCTTACTGGTGCAAGAGACAGTATACTGTGACGCAAATCACCAAGCGAGGCTTTGATCCCTGCTGGCGCAGTCCATGTATCTACGGAGCTCGCTGGCGCACATGCCCGAATCGCTTTGCGATTCGGGCATGAAACGACTCTAGCCAGGTCTGGATCGTTGGGTTGTTGGCTAAGCCAGCGGCTCAAACCGCGCCTGAAAGAAGCGCAGGTATTTGGGCTCGTGGACCATCTTCAGCCCGCAAATGGCTGCCCTCTCGGCATAGACTGACTCCACCGACTCGGCCACCACGTCCATGTGTGCCTGCGTGTAGACGCGCCGCGGAATGGTCAGCCGCACCAGCTCCAGCCTGGGCTTATTTTCTTCGCCGGTTTCCTTGTTTCTACCCGCCGAGACGATGCCACGCTCCATGGAACGGACGCCGGAGTCACGATACAACGCCGCGGCCAGCGCCTGCGCCGGATACTGCTCCTGAGGAATATGAGGCAGAAAGGCGCGCGCGTCGAGAAAGACTCCGTGGCCGCCCACCGGCAGCACGATGGGCACTCCGGCGTCGATCAGCTTCTGTCCCAGGTACAGGACCTGCCCAACCCGGGCGCGGATGTGGTCCTCGTGCAGGGACTCTTCGATGCCCGTGGCCAGAGCCTCCATATCGCGGCCGGCCATGCCGCCGTAGGTGTGCAGCCCCTCGTAAATGACCGCGAGGTTGGCAGCGTCTTCGTAAATTGCGTGGTCATTCACCGCTAAAAAGCCGCCGATGTTGACCAGCGGATCCTTCTTGGCGCTCATGGTGCAGCCATCAGTGTAGGAGCAGAGTTCCTTGACGATGGAAGCGATGGTGCGATCCTTACAACCGGGCTCGCGGTCCTGGATGAAGTAAGCGTTCTCCACCACCCGCGCGGCGTCCAGAATCACGCGAACTCCGTGCTTGTGGGCCAGTTCGCAGACCGCCTTCACGTTGGCCAGCGCAATCGGCTGGCCACCGGCCAGGTTTACCGTGGCGGCGATGCTGACGTAGGGAATGCGCGCGGCGCCATAGGTCTTGATGACCTGCTCCAGCTTGTCCAGGTCCACGTTGCCCTTGAAGGGGTGAAGATTCTGCGGCTCGTGCGCCTCGGGAATGATGATGTCCACAAACGTGCCGCCGGCCAACTCCTGATGAAGCCGCGTGGTGGTGAAGTACATATTGCCGGGAATGATGTCTCCAGGCTTGATGAGGGACTTGGAGAGCAGGTTCTCGGCGCCGCGGCCCTGGTGCGTGGGGACCACGTACTTGTAGCCGTACCAGTTCTGCACCGCCGCTTCCATCCGGTAGAAGCTGCGGCTGCCCGCATAGGCCTCGTCTCCCATCATCATGGCGGCCCATTGACGGTCGCTCATGGCCGTCGTGCCAGAATCAGTCAACAGGTCGATGTAGACATCTTCACTGCGCAGAAGAAAGGTATTATATCCAGCCTCGACGATGGCCTTTTCCAGCTCTGCATGGCTGGGAATCCTGACCGGTTCCACCACTTTGATCTTGAACGGTTCTGCCCACGTGCGCTTGCTGCCTGCCATATCTCCGCTACTCCTTGGGTGCATTACCACCCTGGCTTCACGAGCCGGCGCAATGCACTCTCTGAGAATACGGCAGCAGATAAGGGTTTCTGAAGGTTATTTCGCTGTATTTTCCAGATAACCCTGTTGGATTATTAGCTTTCTCGCGTATATACTTTACGAACGTAAGCTTGCACGAAAGAAGGCATGGCATGTCCGATTCTGCCAAGGAAAAACACCTGGATCCCTTGGGATGGAAGATGCTCATGGAGTTGCAAAAAGACGCCCGCATCTCTTTTGCCGAGCTGGGCCGCCGCGTGGGGCTCTCCACGCCAGCCGCCGCGCAACGTGTGCGCCACATGGAAGAAGCAGGCATCATCCGCGCCTACCGTGCCGAGATCAGCCCTTCTCATGTGGGCTTGCCCATCACGGCCTTCATTCGCATGAGCATCGTGGGCGACGTGCTGCCCAGACTGACCGCTCATCTCCGCTCCATGACGGAGATCGTAGAGTGCTACCGCGGGACGGGAGCAGACTCGTTCATCATGAAAGTGAATGTGATCTCAGTCGAGCATCTGAACGACGTGATCGACCGCTTGACCCACTATGGAACCACCTCCACCTCGCTGGTGCTAGGGTCGGTTGTCGAAAAGAGCCTGCTGGGGCCGAAGCATCTCGAATGGCAGCCGTCCCAGAAGCCCGACTCGCAGGCCTGACGATTTCTCCCTCACCACCAGCCATTAAACCGCTTCAGTCGTGTGAAGGTGGCGGAGGTGGCGCTGTCGATGACGGAACCGGCTTGCCATCGGCAGTCTGAGCTTCCATCAGCTCCACGCGGGTTCCATCCGGATCGTAGAGGTTGACCTGTCGCTTGCCGTTCTTGCCAACATGCATTTCGAGAGGCTTGCCGTAGGTCAGGTAAGTCTTGTAGGCGAGCCTTGATTGAAGAATATCCAAAGCCTTTTGAATGTCGGGAACTACGAGAGAAACGTGATTCTGCGTGCCGTAGGTTTTGGGCAAAGTGCGGTAGAGCATGAGCTCGATGTAGTCAGCGCTATCGGGGGCCTGCAGATTGATCCAACTGAGTTCTGCCGGATTACTGCCGCCGCGCCAGGTTTCCTTGAAACCGAGCACATCGTGATAGAAGGCCATGGACTTTTCGGCGTTTCCCACCAGAAAGCCTACGTGGTAGATGGCCTCTGAAATCCTGGTGGAAGGCATGAATTTTCCCGCTGCCTGGGCTTCCATTCCGGTGGGCAGGTCCTGGAAAAATTCAATGAGAGTGCCGTCGGGATCTTGAATTTCGAAGGCATAATCGCCGGTGCGTGTCTTGCCGCCGTTGCCTAGCTTAACCGCATAGCCTTTGGAGCGCAGGTAGGCACGCATCTGCTCGACATTGTCCACGCTCAAGCAAAGGTGGCTCATCCAGTTGGGAGGATGCGCAGGAGGCTCGTTGAAAAGCTCGATGTGCTGATGGTCGTTGATCTTGATAAAGGCAATGCGGACCTCGCTGGTCCCCGGCTTCTTGAGGTCATAGCTCTCGTCGAAGCCGAGCAGGTCGTGCCAGAAGGCGATTGTTTTGGGAAGGTCTGAGGCAAAGTAGCCTGCGTGAGAGATGCCTGTAATCCGGGGGCGCTGCGGCGCTGCGTCCTGGGCAGATGCAGAAAAAGCGGCGGTGACCGTAATGGCTGCTGCTATACAAACAATTACTTTGATTCCAAGAGTTGATTTGAAGTTCATCGCGAGTCCTTTCTCAATTCCGGATTTCAACAAGCAGCCCTTCAATCTCCGCTTTTTCTGTTGCAGTGACTGGCAGCAGCGGTGCGCGTGCGCGGCCTCCGTAGTAGCCGTTAAAGTCGCAGGCATGTTTGACGCCCGCAATGCCCAACTGGCCAACGACGCGCTGGCTGGGTCCAAGGATGCGTTCCTGCTTTTCTTGTGCGAGCTTGAGGTCGTGGTCCTTCCATGCAAAATAGACCTCCTGGCAGGCTTGGGGAGCACAGGCGGCAAAGCCCAGAATGGCCCCTGCTGCACCTGTCTCCAACGATTCCTGCAGCGTTCCGGCAGAACCGGTAAGCACCTGGAAGCCGACCTCTTTGGTTCGTGTTTTGATAGGTGCAGCCGGTGAGGTTGTTTTAACTGCCGCTCCACCGGCCAGATCACCAGCAGAGATCAGCGCATCGGCGGTGCCGGCTCTGGGCAACAGCATCCGTCCGGTGACCGCTTCGAAGATGGTCGTCACGGTCACGGTTCGCCGTGGCGCGGTGCTGGTGGACGCAACCAGAGCGCGAATCCGCTCGACGCTGCCGCTGGAGTCCTTGATGCCGAGGATGTTGGGATGCTGGGCCAGTTCGGCGACCAGCTCGACGGGAATGTTGTAGGGCACGCAGCGGGGAATGTTGTAGATCAGCACCGGCAGGGGTGAGCGGTCGGCCACGCTGCGAAAGTAGTGGAGCACGGCCGCAGGCGACATCTGGCTGGCGTAGTACGTGGGAGTGCGAACCAATGCGACATCGTAGCGGAACTGGGCCGCGGCCTCGGCCAACGCGACCGTAGCCTTTACGCTCTCTCGACCGACGCCGGCGATAAGTACCTTTTCCGGCGCGGCAGCCTCGGCGGCACCGCGCAACACTTCGCGGGTCTCACCGTCGTCCAGCTCGGGAGCCTCGCCCGTGGAGCCCAGAAGCAGCATCCCAGAGAGAAGTGTGCGGGAGTAGCGAGCGATATTGGCTTCGAGCTTGCGAAAGTAGACTCGCTCGTCGGAGTAAAACGGCGTGGGAACAGCGGCAAAGATGCCTTCTAGAAGCATGAACTTATTGTAGGGGCTGAGGCGCATGGACCAAAACCATGCTGTATAAGTTTTCGTAATTCATGCGGCGTGGCAAATCAGGCTCGCCTCAGGCGATGGTCCCGGCGTGCAGTTGCTGCAGGGCGTAGACGGTCGTCTGGCGCTGCTGCATGGCATGGATGCCCTCAGCGGCGGCCTGCGCGGCGGCGATGGTGGTGATGGTGGGAATGTGCGCCAGCACAGCAGCCCGGCGAATCGCCTTTTCGTCAAAGAAAGTATCCTGGCCGCAAGAGGTGTTGATGATGAGCTGAATGCGGTCGCCCTTGATCAGGTCCACAATGTTGGGCCGGCCCTCCTTGACCTTGAAGACACGCTCCACCGTGAGTCCTGCCTTCTCCAGCGCGTTAGCCGTGCCCTGGGTGGCGACGATCCGGAAGCCCATTTGCACGTAGCGGCGGGCCAACTCGACGGCTGCCGGCTTGTCGGCGTCGTTGATGCTGAAAAAAACCATTCCGCCGGTTGGTAAAACCTGCCCGGCGGCAAGCTGCGCCTTGGCAAAGGCTTCGCCAAAGGTTGCCGCTACGCCCATTACCTCGCCGGTAGAGCGCATCTCCGGGCCCAGCGCCACATCCGCGCCGGCAAATTTGTTCCAGGGGAATACAGGCGATTTCACGTAGGAATGCGTCCCGGTTTCAAGATCCTTGCCCGATGTAAGCTGGCCGGGAAGCAGATCGCGCAGCTTGCGGCCGGTCATCAGCCGCGCGGCAATCTTGGCCAGCGGGATACCGGTGGCCTTGGAGACGAAAGGCACAGTGCGCGAGGCGCGCGGATTCACTTCGATGACGTAGACGTGGTCCCGGCCCTGGGCGTCGCGTTGAATGGCAAATTGCAAATTAACCAGGCCGACAACCTTGAGCGCCAGGGCCAGCTTGCGCGTATACGCGCGCAGCACTTCCAGTGTCTCTTCGCGGATGTCCACGGCGGGCAGCACGCAGGACGAATCGCCGGAGTGGATGCCCGCCTCCTCAATGTGCTGCATGATGCCGGCGATAATCACATCCTCTGAGTCGCAGAGTGCGTCAACGTCCACCTCGATGGCGTTCTCCAGAAAGTGATCGACCAGCACCGGACGCTCCTGCGAATACTCCACCGCCTCGCGCATATAACGCGTCACAGCATCGGCGTCGTAGGCAATGACCATGGCGCGTCCGCCGAGTACGTAGCTGGGCCTGACCAGCACCGGGTAGCCGATGCGCTCGCCGATGGCCAGAGCCTCATCCACGCTGGTGGCCGTGCCGCCGGCGGGCTGCGGAATCTTCAGCTCGTCGAGCATCTTGCCGAAGCGCTTTCGGTCCTCGGCCAGATCAATCGACTCCGGCGATGTGCCGATGATGGGCACGCCGGCCGCGCGCAGCCGCTGCGCCAGGTTGAGCGGCGTCTGCCCGCCGAACTGCACAATCATGCCGATCTCGGCGCCGGATTGCGACTCGTGGTTGTAAATCGCCAACACGTCTTCCAACACCAGCGGCTCAAAGTAGAGCCGGTCACTGGTGTCGTAATCGGTGGAGACGGTCTCCGGGTTGCAGTTGACCATGATGGTCTCGTAACCGTCTTCCTTGAGCGCGAAGGCCGCGTGGCAGCAGCAATAATCGAACTCAATGCCCTGCCCGATGCGATTCGGCCCCGACCCGAGGATGATAATCTTGGGCGTCGCGGTCGGCGGCGCTTCGTCCTCTTCGTCGTAGGTCGAGTAGAGGTAGGGTGTCATCGACTCGAACTCAGCCGCGCAAGTGTCGACGAGTTTGAAAACGGGCCTGATCCCCTTGCTCTCGCGCAGTTCCCTCACCTGCTGGATGCCGGCGTGGCCTTCTAATTTCCATTCAGTCGCGATGCGCTCGTCGCTCAGGCCGAGGCGCTTGAGCTGGCGCAATTGCTCCGTGCTGATTTCATTTGGCGTGGTTTGCGCGATGGCCATCTGCGCCAGCGTGATCTCGCGAATCTGATGCAGAAACCAGGAATCGATGCCCGTGAGCCGCGCCACCTCGCGCACGCTCATGCCGCGCTCGAAGGCAAAGCGGATGTAGCCCAGCCGCTCCGGTCGCGGAGTGACCAGCATCTGCGTCAGCCGCCGCGGGTCCAGAACTTCAGTCCCGGTCTTCTTGCCGGTCTCCAGCGCTCTCCAAGCCTTCATCAGCGCTTCCTTGAAAGTGCGCCCAATGCACATTACTTCGCCCACCGACTTCATCTGCGGGCCCAGAGTTTCGTCGGAGCCGGGAAACTTTTCAAACTGCCACTTGGGAATCTTGACGACGACATAATCAATCGTCGGCTCAAAGCAGGCCGGCGTCTTGCGCGTGATGTCGTTGGGAATCTCGTCCAGCGTGTAACCCACAGCCAGCTTGGCGGCGATCTTGGCGATAGGAAATCCTGTCGCCTTCGAGGCCAGCGCCGAGGAGCGCGAGACGCGCGGGTTCATCTCGATCACCGTCATGCGGCCATCGACAGGATTGACGGCGAATTGAACATTAGATCCGCCGGTCTCTACGCCGATCTCCCTCATCACGGCGATGGCCGCGTCGCGCATCTTCTGGTACTCGCGGTCGGTGAGCGTCTGCGCCGGAGCCACAGTGATGGAGTCGCCGGTGTGCACGCCCATGGGGTCGAAATTCTCAATCGAGCAGATGATGATGACGTTGTCGGCGAGATCCCGCATCACCTCCAGCTCGTACTCCTTCCAGCCGAGCACGTTCTCTTCGATGAGGCACTCGTGAACCGGCGAAAGGTCCAGGCCTCGTGCCAGAATCTCCATCAACTCTTCGCGGTTGTAGGCGATGCCGCCGCCCGTGCCGCCCAGCGTGAAGCTGGGGCGAATGAGCACCGGAAAACCGAGTTTGCCGGCATACTCAAGCCCGTCGCGCAGGTTGTTCACCAACGCAGATTTGCAAACCTCGAGCCCGATTCGCAGCATGGCGTCTTTGAAAAGCAGGCGGTCTTCGGCCTTTTTAATCGCTTCCAGCTTTGCGCCGATCAGCTCGACGTTGTAGCGATCCAGAATGCCCGTGTCGGCCAGATCGACGGCCAGATTCAGCGCCGTCTGCCCGCCGACCGTGGGCAGCAGAGCGAACTTGCCGGCCGGCTTCCCATCGCGGCCAGCGGCAAGCATTTCGGCCTCGATACGAATGATCTCCTCGACATACTCGCGGGTGAGCGGCTCGATGTATGTGCGGTCGGCCAACTCCGGATCGGTCATGATGGTGGCCGGGTTGGAGTTCACCAGCACCACCTCATAGCCCTCCTGCTTGAGAGCCTTGCAGGCCTGCGTACCGGAGTAATCGAACTCCGCCGACTGCCCGATCACGATGGGCCCCGAGCCGATCACCAGAATCTTCTGAATGTCATTTCTGCGTGGCATTTTTCTCTGCGTTTTCCTTGAGTCGCCTGTTATTGTCGCGCACCATCTTCTGAAATTCTCTATTGCTGGTGGTTGCCCATGGGCAGAACGAGCCGTAAAGCCCAATGATCACGCGCAGCGTGCTGGGATGAAAAAGATTCCCAAGATCGCGCCCGACATTCAACTCCACAGAGGCGCGTTGAAATGCCGGAACCTCCGCTTGCAAGATGTACCGCCCAGGGGTGGCCTTGAACTGAAATTCGCCATTCGAGCCGGTGTGGAATTGCGCTGTAGGTTTTCCCTCCTGCACGAGCGAAACGACAACCCCCGGCAAGGCATTCCCGGTAATGTCGAAGACCTGACCCTGAACGCGAGAAACTTTCAGTGTCCGTGGACTTACACAATCGACCTGAGCCGCGGCGATTGAAGCGGCAATCCAAAACAGCCCAGTAACCATGAAAATCATGCTCATGATTGTGCGTTGATGTCCGGTTGCTCGGAGCTTCATGGTCAGTTCCCTCGGTGGTATTGCCGCACCCTTTCAAAATCATCCGACCTATAGTGGCGTCAGCGCCTCATGCCTTCCACTCCTCCATCATGCGCCGGAAGTCGCGAAATAAGTAATTGGAATCGTGCGGTCCCGGAGCGGCTTCGGGGTGGTACTGCACGCTGAACAGCGGCAGCGTCCGGTGGCGCAGGCCTTCCAGCGTTTGGTCGTTCAGGTCCACATGAGTCAGCTCCACCTCGTTGGCGTTGATCGAATCCGGATCGACGGCGAAGTTGTGGTTGTGAGCCGTGATCTCCACCTTGCCGGTGGCGTAGTTCTTGACCGGGTGGTTGCCGCCGTGGTGGCCGAACTTGAGCTTGTAAGTGTGCCCGCCCAGGGCCAGCCCGGTAAGTTGATGGCCCAGGCAGATTCCGAAGACCGGCACGCGGCCCAGGAATTTGCGAATGGCGCGGACGGCATAATCGACCGGCTCAGGGTCGCCGGGGCCGTTGGAGAGGAAGACGCCATCGGGCTTCAGGCTGAAGACATCCTCGGCGCTGGTCTCAGCGGGAACCACCGTCACTTGGCAACCCTCGCGCACTAACATGCGCAGAATGTTGAGTTTAATGCCGAAATCATAAGCCACTACATGAAGGGTGCTCCGCGCTTCCGCGTCTTGGTTGAGAGCAGTGGGAAGCAAGGGCTCGCCCGTCTGGTTGCGGCTGTCGGCGGAGTCGAATGTGTAGCTCGATTTCGTCGAAACCACGCGCGCCAGATCGGTGCCGTCCATCTTGCGAATGCTTCTCGCCTTTTGAACAAGGACGTCCGTGTCGCTCTCGACAGTCGAAATCACGCCGCGCATCACGCCGTGAGTACGCAGATGGCGGACCAGGGCGCGGGTGTCGATCTCGGCCAGCACGGGAACGGAATAGCGCTCCATGTACTCGTCGGTGACCTGCTCGGAGCGCCAGTTGGAACTGATGGGCGAAAACTCGCGGACGATCAGGCCCTCGATAAAGGGCCGGGCCGACTCGTTGTCCGCCTGGTTAGTGCCGTAGTTGCCGATCTGCGGGTTGGTGAGCACCACAATCTGGCCGGCATAGGAGGGGTCGGTGAAGATTTCCTGGTATCCGGTCAGCGAAGTATTAAAAACAACTTCACCCCCGCATTCGCCAGGAGCGCCATAGCCGTGACCGCGAAAGATGCGCCCGTCTTCGAGCGCCAGAATTGCCTGCATCGCCTCTCCGAGGGGTTGAATTCAACCGATTCTCATCAAAGTGCGCTATCTTCTTTTATATCAACATCCATCAAAACCGAATCTTGATTTTGAGGAAAGATTGTGGAAGAGATTGCCCACCAAGCGCACCGATGAATCAGCTGCTACCACCACAACTATAGCAGTCTTTACGCGGCACTCTGTGGATTGTCCCAAGCGAAATGATCCCCAATGGAAACGCTGCAATTGCCGCAAGTCTCTGTACATCTACGAAGGGGGAAAAAAGACCATCGTGAGTGCTCGGACGCGCTCATGGGAGCAGGCGGAGAGGCTGGCGGTAGTCTTGCCAGGACTCATCTGTACGAAAGTGAGCCGAGGCGTTGTCTTACTTGCCCCAATGCCAGCAGGATGCCATAGAGCAGCGCTTCTGGTCGGGGCGGACAGCCGGGGATGTAGACGTTAACGGGAATGACCGCATCCACTCCGCCCAGCGATGCATAGTTCGTTCCGAAGATGCCTCCACTGATGCCGCAAGCGCCTACAGCAACTGCAACCTTCGGATCCGGCGTTGCGGCCCAGGTCTTGCGCAACGCAAGCTCCATGTTGCGCGTGACAGGACCGGTGACCAGCAGCATGTCGGCATGGCGGGGCGAGGCTACAAAGTGAATACCGAAGCGTTCGATGTCGTGAACCGGGTTGTTCAATGCAACGATCTCCTGCTCACAACCGTTGCACGAGCCTGCATCCACCTGGCGAATCGCCAGCGACCGGCCCAGTAAATTCTGGATTGCCGTAGCAATCCGCTTGGCGGGCTCTTCGGTGCCGGGGCCGCTGGTGGTCGATTGTAGCCCGGCGTGCGTACCGTCGGGATGGAGCGTGTATTCGGCGATATGAATCAGGTCGCGGCGATTGCTGACAGCAAGCTCAAAGTTGCGCGTCATGCGTACTGCGCCGTCGGTGGAGGCTGCCTCGCACTCGCCACAAAAGATGCAGCGGCCATAGTCCACGGTGACTTGCCGCAGGCCTTCGTGGTCAAGCAGGGCGATGGCTCCAGTGGGGCAGGCCTCGGCCGCGGGGCGCGCATCGCTCCAGGTTTCGAAGTCAAACTCCGGGCATCCTCGAAACTGCTCGGCAAGGCGTGGCGTAATGCGCGGATAACCGGCAGTCGCAGAGCCAACGCTGAACGATTTTTGGAGGATCTTGAACATCGTTTACCGATCTGTCCCCGAGTAGGAGAGATTGAAACTCTTGTTGATCACCGGAAAATCCGCAATGATGTTGCCTTCAACTGCTTCCACAATAGCTGGCCAGTTGTTGATGGATGGATCCTTCACCTTGCAGCGTTCGATGCGATTGCCTTCGCCGGTCCGGACCCAGTGAACGATCTCACCACGCCACCCTTCGACGGCGCTCATCGCACACCGGCCCGGTGGTATGGGCTGAGTTGGGGCGCGAAATGAACCCTCAGGTAGAAGGGTAACCGCCGCACGTATCAACTGGATCGATTCGCGCACTTCATCGATACGGACCTGCATTCGATGGCGCACATCTCCTGCCTGGTATACCGGGACTTTGAAGGGAAGTTGGCCGTACGCCCCATAAGGATGATCGCGGCGGATATCGCGATTGACGCCGGACGCACGCCCCGCCACGCCCACGATTCCCAACATTAACGCTTTCTCCGGGCGCAGGATTCCAGTGTGCTCCAGACGGTCGCGTGTTGAATCGGAGGACTGAATGATCGCCACGAGATCGCTGAACTCTCGCTCTACGACCTTGAGCGTTTTTTCGATGGCCACGACCTGATCTGGCTGCCAATCCCTGCGCACGCCGCCGATGGCAACCATGGCGCGCAAAACCCGGCTTCCGGTGAGAGTCTCATTCAGCCCTAGCACAAGCTCTCGCACGCGTCCGGCATGGGCATTGGCAATCACGAACCCCACATCGGTGGCGATGGCTCCAACATCGGCTATGTGATTTGCAATTCTTTCGAGTTCGAGGAGGATGGTGCGCAGGAATTGCGCTCTCTCCGGGACTTCAATCCCCGCTGCCAACTCGACGGCCTGGCAGAATGCGGCGCCGTGGGAGAATGCCGAGTCACCCGAGATGCTCTCAGCTAGAAAGACCGCGCGGTGAACGGGGAGATTCTCGAAGAGCTTCTCGGTCCCCTTGTGTGTATAAAACATGCGAAGTTGCAGGTAGAGGATCGGCTCCCCGGCGACGGCGAAGTTGAAATGGCCGGGCTCGATGATGCCGGCATGAACCGGGCCGACCGGAATCTGGAAGACGCCCTCCCCGTAGGTAGGCCTATAGACGTGCCGCTCTCCTTCAAACGGTGGCAGCACGGTATCGAGCGGAAAGCTCTTGCGCAGCGGATACACGTCGGGCCAGTTGTCGTGAAGCGCGACGCGACGTGGATTCGGATGGCCGACGGCTTCGAGGCCGAACCAATCCTGAATCTCACGCTCCTGCCAGTTGATGGATGGCAACTCCGCGGCCAGCGAGGGGAAGGAAGGAGACCGCTCGGGAATGGGAGCCTTCAGAATCACCCAGCCAGCATCGCCGGGCCGGTCAAATACGTAGTAGTTATAGAAGGCGCCTTCGGCTATTGCCCGATCTTCGGCGAAGACAGTTACGATTCTCGCTTGGTGCGTGGCAATTAAGTGCCGGACGATCCCTGTAACATCGGGGCTATTCAACAGAACAACAACCTGATCGGAGACAGATTCCTCCACGGAGCGGACCAGATCCGGGAAGCGATCGTGAAGTTCGTCAAAGAAGGATGTCATTGCCCGCTCACCACCCTCGCCGCTCCGCGAATCAGCTCAAGCAAAGGAGCCGGCACCCAGAATCCGATGACAACAAGCGCCACCGCCAATGCGAGCAACGAACCATCCCGCCATGGACGGCGAGGCGCAACCGGCATGTCGCCCTTGGGGCCGAGGATCATACCGCCAACGTGAAGCAGCGCGCCCGCGAAAACGCCCGTCCCGAAGAGCACGAAGAGTAATCCAGTAAGAAGATGCCCGCCATCGAAGGCCGCGCGCACAATCAAAAACTCGCTCTGAAAAAGGCTGAAGGGCGGCATGCCGATGATAGCCAGCATAGCCATGAGAAAAACAACGCCGGTCAGCGGCATAACCCGGATTACGCTGCCTTTAATCTCCGAGAAAAGGTCAGTCTTAAAGTGCTGCCGTACATTGCCTGCGCATAGAAATAGCAGCGATTTCGCGATGGTGTGAAAGGTCATGTGCAGCATCAGACCCAAGGTGCCCAACGCGCCACCCAGTCCCAGCGCCGTGACCATAATACCGGAGTGGTCGATGGTGTGATAGGCCAGCAGGCGGCGATAGTTCTTCTGCACCAGGATGAACGGAACGGAGATGCCCATAGAGAGCAGGCCGAAGAGCAGCAGCAAGCGACCAGGGTACTCCGAGCCAAGAGACCGGCTAGTAAGGATGTAGAAACGGATAAGGCCGTAGAGGGCGCAGTTGAGCATTGCTGTAGAAAGAATCGCGGCGGAAGGTACCGGGGCTTCGCTATAAGCATCCGGCTTCCACGTGTGCATGGGTGCAAGGCCCGCCTTGGTTCCATAACCCATGAGAATAAGAACGAAGGCCAGCCGCATCGAGGTCTTGTCGAGCAACTCAGCATGCTGCGCCAGTACGGACCAGTTCAACCCGGCCAGCGCATCGGAGCCGGCCAGGCGATGACCCGCATAGTAGGTCACCAAGGTTCCGAAGAGCGCCATTGAAAGGCCCACGCCGCCGATGATGGCGTATTTCCAGGCTGCCTCAAGCGAGGTTACCTTGCCGTAAAAGGTGACCAGGAAGACCGAGATCAGGGTCGTAGCTTCAATCGCCGCCCACATCACTCCGAGATTGTTGGCCACCGCCATGAACATCATGGAAAACACAAACAACGGCGTGAGCGTGTAATACATGCGTAGCTGTGCGAGCTGCTCTTTGCCGCTGGGGTCGTCGCCGAGTTCCCCGCTTTGCTGGTCGTCGCGCAAGTAACCGATCGAATAAGTCGCGCAAACTAGCGCCACCAGTGCGGTCAGCAGTATGACCAGCGCACTCAGTGCATCGGCATAGAAGAAACCATTTGCCAGCGAGACCGTTCCGCGGGCCAGCACCTGCGCAGCCAACGATATAGCAATGACAGTGAGCAGGCCGAAGCCGGCCAGATTGACCGTTTCCATTTCCTTGCGACGGCGCACGAAGAACGATGCGACGGCGGTGGCAACGGGGATTAGCAATAGAGCAAGCAGCAGCATCCTATCCTCGCAACCTCCGCAACCGGCTCACATCCATCGACTCAAAGGTTTCGCGTATGCGGTAGATCAAAATGCCCAGCACCATCGCAGCAACCAACACATCGAAGAGAATTCCAAGTTCGACAATCAGCGGCATCCCATAGGTGAGCGAGATGGCCGCAAGAAAGAGGCCGTTTTCCAGGGACAGCAGGGCCAGTACCTGCGTCAGCGCCTTGCGGCGGTTGATCATGGTAAAAAAGCCGATCAGGAAGAGAGAGATGGCGACGGCAAGCTCGTTGTGGCCCAGGCCGGTCTCGTCCGGATGATAGAACGATTCCGCAACAACATAACCCACCAGTGTCAACCCGCCGGAAATTAACACGGAGAGCGGCACGTTGATGATCGGCTTGATCTCCTCGCGAATCTCCATGCGCACCACCAGGCGTTCAAGGAATATGGGCACAAGAATCACCTTCACTACCAACGTGAGCCCGGCGGCGACATAAATATGAGGCGCGTGGTTGAACCAGGCGATGGTGGCGGCAATCATGGCAAGTAAAAACGATTGAATCGCGAAGATGCGGATGTGGGTGACGATCCAGCGCTGGGCCACCACCGCTATCTGCAGAACCAGCACCAGCGCCGCCATCAGAGTGACGATTCGTTCGCCGAGTTGTACGTCCAGAAACGGTCTCATAAGCATCAAAAGAGGAAGGTGGAAACCAGTGCGAGCGAACCCAGAGTAAAGGCCACTGCGAGTAATTCAGGTACGCGAAAGAGCCGCATCTTGGCGTTCACGGTTTCCAGAAGTACAATTGCACTACTTAAAACAAGCAACTTCGCCAGCAGCCAGCCTATTCCGATAAGAGCGCCGAATCCGAACCACGACGGCTGCAGTCCAACCGGCCAGAAACAGTTGATCAACAGCGTCATCAGGACGAGCTGCTTGATGGAGGCGGCCCATTCAACGAGCGCCAGATACGGGCCAGAGTATTCGAGAATCATGGCCTCATGAATCATCGTCAATTCGAGGTGAGTAGCTGGGTTGTCCACCGGGATTCGGCCCGTCTCCGCAATCAGCACCAGCGCGAGCGCGGCGAAGGCAAACATCTGCGCGGGAGCGAGAAAGCGCCAGTTCTGGCCAATCGCAGCTCCGGCGATTTCCGTAAGGCCCGTAGAACCCGCGCCGATGGCGACTGTGAATATGGCCAGCATCATGGCCGGTTCCGCCAGGGCTGAGATGGTCATCTCCCGGCTGCTGCCGAGTCCGCCGAAGGAACTACCGGTATCCAGTCCGCTGAGCGCCAGAAAGAAGCGGCCCAGCCCCAGCAGGTAGATCACAGCCAGCACGCCCCCAAACATACCAAGCGGCGCGTCGGCGGCGACCATGGGAATCATTAACCCCGCCATAATTGTGCTGAAGAATACGATCCAGGGAGTTGCCGTAAAGATCCACGATGCTGTCTCTGGAATTACCATTCCCTTGCGAAAGAGCTTGTAGAGATCCCTGTAAGGCTGAAAAATGCCGGGACCGCGCCGTGTTTGCAGCCTCGCCTTCAAGGTGCGAATGACACCCGTGACCAGTGGCGCAAGGACCAGCAGCAGGAAGAGTTGCGCTACGGATTCGATGATTCGGGACATAATTTGCTCGGTCATCCGCGCACCCCAAAGAGCAGCAGAAGGATGAGCGTAATGAAGATGTAGGCGAGATAGGCGTTGATGCTGCCAGCCTGAATGGCCCTCATGCGATTTGCCGCGGCCATGATCCGCAGCATCAGCGGCTCGTAAAAGTGCTTTACAAATGTGGATTCGATCTCGCTCTCGAAGCGAATCGCGCGGGGATAGTAGGGCGAAACTTCGTATTCCGCCTGGATCTCACGGCGCGGACGATAGAGGGCGGAGAAGATCAAACGCAAAGGTTTTGAAAAAGCTGTTGCAGTATATTCGTTGTCCGCGGTCAATCCTGGGAGGCCGCAATCCCACGCTGGTCCTTTGACACTGCGACGCCTCCAACGCATGGCCAGCGGTATCGCAATAGCCGCGCCGGCAACCAGAAAGAGCAATGCCATCCCAACGGTCGATATGGTGCCGCCATGGGGCGTGCCTGGCGAGAGCGCCAGGCCGCGAGCCACTACCATCGCCGAACTTGCGTGAACGCCAAGAGTCTGCTGTGTGATGGGATCAAAGATCCGCACGAGCCACGTGGCGCCGAGGCCCAGTGCGACGCATCCCACCGCCAGGACTGCCATTCCGGCACGCATGGATGGTGTGGCTTCGCGCGCTTCCGCGACCTGCTCGCTGCGAGGCAGCGCGAGAAATGGAATCGCGAAGGCCTTGACGAAACAGGCCGCAGCCAGAGCCGCAGTCAATGCCAGCAATGAACCGGCGATGGGGAACATCAATCGCGTCAGGCTCTGCGTAGTGCCGAAGCCGGCCAGTAACGCTTGGTAGGTAAGCCACTCACTCACGAATCCATTCAGAGGAGGCAGCCCTGAAATTGCCACGGCGCCCACCAGGAAGCAGATGGCCGTCACAGGCATGAGCCGGATCAGCCCGCCCATCTTCTCCATGTTGCGCGTGTGTGTCGCCTGCACCACGGAACCAGCGCCGAGGAACAGCAGACCCTTGAAGACGGCATGGTTGAAGGTGTGATAGAACGCGGCAATCAGGGCAAGGGCGGCAAGATTCACCTGTCCCATAGCGCGAAACATAAGCGCCGCGCCGAAGCCCATGAGGATGATGCCGATGTTCTCGATGCTGTGCCAGGCCAGCAAACGCTTGAGGTCGTGCTCCATCAGCGCATAGAGGACTCCGAGCAATGCGGATACCACTCCTAGCGCCAGCACAACGGTTCCCATCCATAGCGGAGACGGCCCGTAGAAATCGAAGAAGACCCTCGCCATGCCGTATATGCCGGTCTTGATGACGATACCGGACATCAAAGCCGAGACGTTGCTGGGTGCAACCGGGTGAGCCTCGGGAAGCCAGATGTGAACCGGGACCACGCCCGCCTTCACGCCGAAACCGAAGAGAAACAGCAGAAAGACCGCGCCCTGCTGAAGCGACGGCATCGTAGAAGCCAGCAGATGAAAGCTCGAAAAATCCAGATTGCCGCTGGCCGACGTGAGAATCAGAAACGCGATCAGCAACAGACCTGTGCCTGCGTGCGACATGACCAGGAAGAGCACTCCGGCATTGCGCGCTTCTTCCTTTTCGTGTTCGAAGCTGACCAGGCAAAACGCCGAGAGCGCCATCACTTCCCACGCAACCAGGAAGAAGAATACGTTGGACGCGGTAAAGACCAGCGCCAAACTCATCAGAAGCAGGTTGAAAAAGAACCCAAAGGCGCCCAGGTTGCGACGTCCTTCCATCTCTCGCAGGTATCCAAACGAATAGAGCGATACGGCGGCAGCCAGCACTCCGAGCGTCACGATGAAGTATGCCGATAATGGGTCAATTCTGACGGCCCAGGAAAAGACCGGGTTGCCGAAAGGAAGACCGATCACCGTGGGGCTGCTATTGAAGATTGCGAACGCCGATGCAGCCAGATCAAGCAGCGAGCCTGCCAGCGCCGCTGTACAGGCCACTCGGCGAGCGGCCACCGGTCTGCGCCACAATGCCAGAGAGGCCGTTGCGCCCGCAAGCCATACGATGATTCCGCTCAGGAAAAGTGCCGCAATCATAGGCGAGATACCTCACCCTCCACTTCCCCGAGCATCTGAACAGCGTCAGCGAGGCTGCCTTGAATGTACCGTCGCATGATGTCCAGAACCTGAACCAGTACCGGATTTCGAATGGAATAGAACACCTGGTTCCCGTCTTTACGGTTCACGACAATCTGGTGGCTTCTCAGAATTGCCAGGTGCTGCGAGAGATTCGCTTGTTCGAGGCCGAGTTTCTCCTGGATAGTCCGCGCGGAGAGCTCGCGATCACGCAACAGCTCAAGGATAGCAATGCGGGTGGGATGAGAGAGTGCGCGAAAGATATTAGCCTTATATGTGCGCAGCATCTCCTGCATAGGTTGGAGTATATTCGATATTCAGAATATTCGCAAATGATGCCAGCGAATGGATGAGGTCGCGCCCTCGAACCTAGGCATATCAACCAAAAGGACTTGCCAGCCGGTTACTTTATTTCGGCACTACAAAATCAGGCACCTGCGCAGAGGTTCCTTAATTACGTACATGCAGCGGAAATCTGCGCCGGCCAATACCGGCGTAGTTCCGCAGGGGAAAGCTGCAAGTTGACTATGTCAGTGGAATTCTCATGTGCTAACGCGGTGCCTTAAAGTCTGGTTCCTCCCCTGACTGGGCATTCTGACAATCTTAAAACGTTCGCTGGTCTGTTCGGGATTTTGAATCAGTTGAAATGATAAAACTGGTTTGCTCGCGGCAGCAGAAATATTCGTAACATTTGTTATATCAATGGGTTGCGCAACGGATCGTCTGCAATAGCCGGATAGCAGTGAAGGGGGACGTGTGTCATACTATGCTTAACGAGAAAGCGCCATGAAAACTACTTTGCAACAACTCAAAGAGATTATTATTGCCGGTTTGCGGATCAAGGACAGAGCGCCTGAGGATCTGAGCGACAATCAGGAGTTGCTTGGGGGCGATCTGGAGATCGATTCCATCGATATTTTGCAGCTTATTCTGGAAATTGAGAGACGCTTCGGGATCAAGCTTGTTGATGGCGAGTTCGACGAGAGCTCCTGGCAGAGCATCGCCACCCTGGCTGCAGCCGTCGAAACCAAAGTCGCAGCCAGGAACTAAACTTTCGGGGGCAATTCAGGCCATGCCGACCAGCAACAGGATGAGACCCTCCCGGGTATTGCTGGTCGAATGCAACAACATGAACAAATGGGTGGGCACGACCATGCCCTACGAGATGCATGTTCCCCCCATCGGTCTCATGTATCTGGCCTCCAGCGTCCGGGCGGCGCTTCCCGGCGTCGAGTTGCGCATCGTCGAATCCTCGCTCTCCTGCCCTGACGACGCAGGATTTCTGCACATTCTACGGGAGTATCAACCTGATGTCGTCGGCCTTCGCTCCATCGCGTTTTTTCTAGAGGAACTACAGCGCGTGGCGTCGCTGGTGCGCGCCCATAGCGACGCCACGCTCATTGTGGGCGGGCCAATTGTCAAAGCCTACAAGCAGCGTCTTTTTGAAGAAGTGCCGGAAATAGAACTCGCCGTTCAAGGCGAAGGAGAACAGGCCCTGGCCGAGTTGCTTTGCGGAGCTTCTCCCGGCGCGGTTGCAGGCGTTCTCTATCGCGACGGCGGCCGGGTGGTGGAAAATGCCGAGCGGCTTGAAAGCGCTGCAATCGACAGCCTGCCCTTCCCCGCCTACGATCTGATCGACATCGACCAGTACCAGCGCCAGCTCAGCTATGCCTACAATCATCGGCGCCAGGGAGTGCTGCTGACCAGCCGCGGTTGTGTCTATGGCTGCACCTACTGCTTCAGCCATTGGAAGGGCATCCGGTTGCGCAGCGCCGCCAATATCTTTCAGGAAATCGCCGCGCTTTACGACCGGCACGGCATTCGAGACTTCTACATCATCGACGATATTTTCAACGTTGATGTGAAGCGCTCGCTGGCCCTGTTTGACATGATCCAGGCCGCGGGTTTCAAGCTGCGGATGTATTTCGTGAACGGCTTGCGTGCTGATATAGCCAGCGAAAAGTTTGTGGATCGCGCCATCGAGGCAGGCGCCGTATGGTTTACGTATGCGGTCGAGTCTGCCACCGAAGAGATTCAGCGCCTGGTGCGCAAGCATCTCAACCTGGAAAAAGCCCGTCAGATCATCGCCTACACGCAGCGACAAAATGTAGCTGTCAATATTTCTACCATGTACGGTTTTCCCACCGAAACCCGGGAGATGGCGCAGCGCACTCTGGACTGGCTGGGCGAACTTCCCAAGCCGTCGCTATTGCCTTACCACTTCTGTCTGCGCTTCTTTCCCGGCTGTGAGATCAACCAGCAGGCCGTGGAGGCGGGCTGGGACGCCGAACGGATGGGGCTGACCAGCCGCTTCTCTTACAACGACATGGCGATGGGGACACCCACCTTGTCGAAACACGAGATGAATGAGATCCAGATCGAGTATCATCACCGATTCGGCATGAGTAATCCAGCCGCCGTGGATGAAGCAGTACGCACACTGCGCTCCATCGGATACGACGACACGGAGATCGTTCATATGTACTCGGTGTTGATGCGCAAAATGATTCGCGAGGTAAGCGAACTGACGCAAGCAGGTGGCCATTGAAGAGTTGGTACCGGCATCAATTTCACAATGTGAGCGCACTGAGCATCGTTTTCTCTACCATGCGCTGGCTGCCGCGCTTCGCGCAGCCGCCTGTCGCGGCAGTTACCGCTCTGACCTTCTTTCTGCTGTTGAAGCGTGAGCGTCGCGCTGTGGCTCGCAATCTGCGCCAGGTATCAGGCAGGCGTGGGCTTGGGTTGCATTGGAAGGTTTATCGCGTCTTCTACTCCTTTTGTGATTTGATTGTTTCCTATACCTGCGTTCCGCAAGCCAGCCATGAGCAACTGCGTTCCATGCTGTCCAACGGGGAGCACGGCGCTGATGTGATCGACCGCTGCCTGGAGGCGGGCCGCGGACTGATCATGTGGACGGCGCATCTGGGCAATCCGGAGTTTGCCTCGCGCCTGTTGGAGATGCACGGCCGTCCTGTCAACGTTGCGCGTGTGGTTGAGGACAAGCCCGCGGAGAGAATGTTGCGCGATCGGATGAGCAACGAGCGGCTCCGCATCGTGGATCTGCGCAGTGGTGCGCGGGCGACCATCGAGCTATTGCAGGCTCTGCACCGCAATGAGATCGTTGCTATTCAAGGAGATCGCGTCTACCATCCGCGTCACAGCGCGGAAGTCATGTTTTTCGCGGCGCCCGCAGAGTTTCCGCTGGGGCCTTTTCTGTTGTCGGAGGTTTCGGGCGCGCCGGTGCTACCCGGATTCGTCGTTCGCCGTAGCTGGCTGCGTTATCGCGTACTGCTGGGCGAGCCGATTCTGCCCGCCTCTTCGGGCAATCGCAACGAAGACCAACGGACCGGATTGCGTCAGGCGGTCCGGTTTCTTGAAGCGCAGTTGACCTATTACTATGATCAATGGGTAAATTTCTTCGATTTCTGGCCGGTCCATCCACATGATTGATGCGCAAAAAACCATTGTCGTGACCGGGATTGGCGTGGTCAGTCCTTATGGCACTGGTCTGCCTTCTCTACAGGCCGGGATGTTGTCGGGCCAGTGCTGTCTTAAGCTCGCATCTGATTTGTATTCCGGCTTTCATGGAACTGTCGCGGCCGTCGGTGCTTTACCATCTCTGGCCAGGGTTCATCGCTACTCCCGCACCGATCAACTGGCGATAGCAGCCGCCCGCGATGCAGTGGCAGATTTCACTGGCCCCGGCATCGTCTTGCGCGAGAGCGGCATTGTGATGGCCAGTACGGTTGCTGGTCTCGCCGAGATTGATCCGGACATCTCCCGAGGGCCGGAGGCTTGGTATCGTCATGGCGGATTGTCGCGGGCGGCATCTTATCCCGTGTCGCGTGTGGCCGCTTCTGTAGGAGAGGATCTAGGTATTCAGGGTCCATGCTGCGGCGTTTCGGTGGCCTGTGCATCGGGTGCAATGGCTATTGCGCTAGCCGCCAATATGCTGCTCGATGAGGCCGTCCCGATGGTTCTAGCAGGGGGAAGCGATGCGCTGTGTCCGTTCACGCTGAGCGGCTTCAATTCGCTGCAGGCCCTGGATCCGGAACCCTGCCGTCCCTTCGACCAGAATCGTAATGGGCTAAATCTGGGCGAAGGCGCAGCTGTGCTGGTGCTGGAAACCCAGTCGAATGCAGCGCGGCGCGGCGCCGGGATTCTGGCCGTGTTGCGGGGTTGGGCCATGACCAACGATGCCTCCCATCCCACCGCGCCGCAGAAGGACGGCATCGGGCTAGCCTCATGCATCCAGCGTGCCCTGGAGATGGCTTCATGCGGCATTGATGAGGTTGGCTATGTGAATGCCCACGGCACCGGCACTCCCTTGAATGATATTGCGGAAACGCATGCTTATGAGAGAGCTTTCCGTGGCCGCAGCCGTCCCATTCCGGTTTCGTCGACAAAATCCTACTTCGGACACTGCCTGGGGGCGGCCGGCGCACTGGAAGCAGCCATTACCATTTCGGCGATGCGGGCCAGCGCGCTCTACCCCACCCTCCGGCTGACCGACCCCATTGAGAGCGATCAGGTCGACTGGTTGCGGGGCGAGTTGCGCCGTCAGCCGCTGCCAGTGGCAATGTCGGTCTCAGCGGGCTTTGGCGGCAGCAATGCCGCGCTGGTCTTTGGGAGTCACTGCGTATGAATACGGCCTTGCCTGTGCTTACCGGTATCGGTTCCGTGACCCCCTATGGCCCGCTAGCAGGACTCATCCCGGCAGAGCCTCTGGAGCCCAGCGCTATCACCGCCTGGACCACTCCCGGATTGCGCCGCGCCTACATGGTCAAGCCGTTTCATCCTGCCGGCATTGTGCCGGGCCTGAAGACTCGGCGACTGGATAGACTTTCAGCGTGGGCGATGGTGGCCTCGTCGCTGGCTCTGCAGGACGCGGGCGTTGACTTGAACTTGATGGATCGCTCCCGCATCGCCGTTTTCTTTGCTACTGGCTTTGGCTGTGTCGAGCTCACCGAGGCTTTCTATCAAAGCGCCGCCACAAATGGCTGGGCGGGGACCGACCCCATTACTTTTCCCGAAACACTTGGGAATGCTCCGGCCAGTCATGTGGCCCTCTTTCATCGGTTGCAAGGCCCAAACATCACCATCAGCAGCAAGAGCTTTGCTGCAGAGAGCGCGCTGCTGCAGGCCGCCTCCCTGTTGCGCCATGGGCAGGCTGACCTGGTGATTGTGCTTGCCGGAGACACGCTCACCCGTGCCGTTTACGAGTGGTACGAGGTAGCGCAACTGCTTGCTCCCGCCTGCTTCAACCAGGAGCCTTTGTCGTCCGCGCCCGGCTTTATGCCCAGCGAAGGGGTCGTGGCCATGGTGATGGAAGCTGCCGGCCGGCCGGCAGCTCGTTCCTATGCAGCTCTCCGTGCGGGGCGCTGGGCTATGGGCGGCGATGCACGGAGCAGCGTCCATCAGTTGCTGGGTGATGACCTGCCGGACTTTATCATTTGCGCCAGCAATGGCATGCCTTGCTCCTCCAATTCCTTGACCTGCTCGGTTCGCAATCTGGATGGCGAGGGTGCAAAGATCTTTCCCGCGCAACCTGTTGCCGAAGGAATGGGAGACGCCGGCGCCTTGTTGCACCTGCTGCTGGCTTTGAGCAAGCAGCCAGGGCCCGGCGAGGCGCTGTTACTGGGAACATCAGCTTACGGCGGCTTTGCCGCGCTGCGACTGGAGCTATTTTGAACTTGAACGTATACATTGCAGCAGCGGCCTATGCCGTGCCTCCCGACGAAGAGAGCGTGGCAGAGATACTGGAGCGGGAGCGGCTTCGGGTAGAGAACACACTTGCGCCGCTCAGCCCTATGACTCGGGAAAAGGCATTGGACAATCTCGGGCTCAGCCGGGTGCGCGTCTGCGGCATCCAGCAACCCTACGATCTGGTATTGCTGGCCGCATCAGAGGCTCTTGAGCAGGCCGGGATTGCGGCACGCAATATCGATCTGATTTTGGATTACAGCACTTTTCCCGGGGAGAACACCCCATCCATCTCTTTCGCCCACCGGCTCAGCGCCGATCTTGGGGCGGAGACTTCGATACCCCTCAGCTTCCGGGCAGGCGGCTGCGGTGCTCTGCATCTGGCCATCAAGACTGCGCTTGGCTGGATGAGCATGGACGAACGCATTCAGACCGCACTGCTGGTAACCGGCGATACCGCGCCTCAGCACAATCGCTCGTTGTTGCCCATCACCGTGCAGGGCGACGCTGCAAGCGCCGTCGTGCTTAGGCGAGAGTGTGCGCAAGGACCGCGAATTCTAGGTGTTGAGGCCCTGACGCTCAGCCATCTGCATAATGCCATCGCTCTCACTCGGGTCGATGGGAAAATCCAACTTACCGTCGATGCGGTCATGATCGAACACAAGGTCATGCCCATCTTCTATCTCCATCTCTTTCGGCTGGCCAACAAAGTCCTGTCTGATGCTGGGCTGCGTTTGAGCGATGTGGATCATTTCATCTACTCCAACATCAGCCGCCGCGATCGCGAGGGCTTCCGCAGAATGGTGGGGTTGCCCGAGAACGGCTTGCCGCCCACACGCATGGCAGAGTTTGGCCACACCTTTGCCAGCGATCTGATTATCAACTACGCTGAGATGCGCCGTGATGGACTTATTCGTCCCGGTCAGTTGCTTTTGTTCGCGTCGGCGGGCATTGGCTTCACCTGGGGGGTGACGCTTGCTCGAGCCTGAGAGTGAACTGCTGCACGAGTGGCTGCTGCACAGCGCCACAGCCGCGCCCGGTAATTCTGCCATCGTCGAGGAGGAGCGGGTCACAACCTTCGGCGAGTTGCTCGCGCAGGCCCAGTCGCTGGCCCTTTGCTTTTGCGAACACGGAATTCAACCGCGGGACCGCATCGCTCTGGCTTTGCCCAAGAGCACCGATGCCATCGTTGCAGTCTTTGCCTCTCTGCTTGTCGGAGCCATCTATGTCCCCCTTCATCCGCGCTGGCCGCAAGAGCGCATCAACGCGGTTCTGACAGAGTGCACAGCGCGCCTTCTGATCAAGGGCGACGGCGCTCCGCCGCGCATCGTCGATTTGGAAACCGGCGCCAGCATTGCATGGCCGGCGCCAGCGAGGCATGAAGCCGATCTTGCGCTGTTGCCGCAGATGACGCCCGAGGATACAGCCTTCATCCTCTTTACCTCCGGCTCTACCGGGCGGCCCAAAGGCGTAGAGCTTTCTCACCGCGCCGTGAGCGCCTTCGTGCGGTGGACCGCGCGCGAGTTTCAGATCATCTCCGGCGACCGGATCGCCTGTCCCTCGCCGCTGGGCTTTGATCTGTCCACCTTCGACATCTTCAACATGGCTTTGTGTGGCGCAACTGTGGTGCTGGTCTCCGACCACATCGTGTGGATGCCGCGTTTTCTTGTACAGTTCTTGCGCGAATCCCGCATCAGTTGCTGGTATTCGGTGCCATCCATCCTTGCTGGCATGTTGCAGGAGGGACGCATGGCCGCGCATTCCTATCCCGATCTACGCCTGATTCTATTTGCCGGCGAGGTCTTTCCCGCACCCACTCTGGCCAGGCTTCAGGCCGCAGTACCCGATGCCGTTTGCGCGAACCTCTATGGACCGACTGAGACCAACGTGGTGACATGGTGTCGCGTTCCTGACAAATTCGATGGTGTGCAAACTCTGCCCATAGGGCATGCCTGCCCCTATGCCAAGGTGCGGATTGATGAAAGCAGCGGAGAACTGCTGGCCGGCGGCGATTCGCTGATGCGCGGTTACTGGAATCGTCCCGAAGAGACTGAGCGTTGCTTCATTACCTTGCAAGGCAAACAGTACTATCGCACCGGCGATCATGTTTCCATTGCTCCAGATGGAAACTACCTATTTCTCGGTCGGCTTGATCGCCAGATTAAGCGGCGCGGCTTTCGCATTGAGCTGGGGGAGATCGAGGCCGCTCTCCTCGGTCATGAAGATATACTGGAATCGGCTGCGGTTGCAATCGATATCGGATCGAAAGGCGTGGCCATCACCGCCTTTCTTCGCCTCCGCGCGGTGGGCGCCGTTACCCTGGCCGATGTAATAGCTCATTGCGGACGCCACTTGCCGCCTTATATGCTGCCCGACCGCATTCATTTTCTAGATGCCATACCCAAGGGAAACCGAGGCAAGATCGACTACCTCGCCCTGGAAAGAATCGCAGAAGGAATGAACCGTGGAGATTAGATCGGAAATCAGGGCGTTTGTCGCCAGCAACTATCTGCCCGATGCGTCGGCCGATACCATCAAGGACTCCATGCCCCTGATCACCAGCGGCATCATCGATTCGATTGGCATGCTTAGCCTGGTCGACTTTATCGAAAGCCGCTACGCCATCGAATTCATGCCCCGCGAGATCGACGTGCATGCCTTGGATACTGTCGAAAGGATCGAGGCTTTGATCCGCAGCAAACTCGCTGGCCGCAAGGCGAGTGTCAGCCAGGCATAAACCCAGTACACTGATGCGGAAAAAAACCGCCAATCGGTTTAGTTCACATCACTCGAAAACACGAGGATCGCCAGCCTACGGCGAAATGACGCACTCTCTGACAGCTACTTCTTGCCTTTTTGTTCTCCTCTAACTTCCACTTGCACCTTGGTTCCCACTTCCTTCAGCGACATGACTAGATAATTCTTGAGTCCCCAGTCGTTACCGTAATATGGCCGTGCAGGTATCATTCCGATTTCGGTGTTGGTTTTGGGGTCGATGAAGTGGATGGAAAGAATCAGGTGATAGTTTTCATAGTCGACATGAACATCGGAGAACTTGATGTACAAGTCGCACCCTGCGGCGTTTGTGTCTTCCTTGTCCTTGGCCGCGACGATGGTCCGGCCAGGCAGGTACGCCGCAGGAAGACTAGATGCAAATGTTGCGTTTAATGAACCAATGATGTCGGTCCATTCGGTCTTGGTAGAGTAACCGTGCGCCGCCCATTCATCCGGACCCAGATCGACCCATCCGACAAAGACCTTGTTCATATTCTTCATGTCGGTGGACGTTTCCTTGTTCAAATGTCGTGGAACGCTATGACGCCCGGCCAGCGATGGCGTTGGAAATGCAAGACAGAACGAGAACAATACTGCGGAAATGACGAACCGTTTCATGCGAATTCTCCTTTCAAGTCTGTGTCAGAATTACAGCCTTCATTTTCGTGACAATTCATGAGGCCTAGCCTCCCACGTTCGCAATTATAGGAGCCCTCCGTCGACCGCGATCACCTGCCCGGTGATGTAACTTGCCTGTTCCGAGGCCAGAAAGGCAACCAAGGGCGCAATCTCCTCCGGCTTGCCAAAGCGTCCCAGAGGAATCTCGGCCAGCAGCCGCTTCTCTTCTTTCTCGATGTACCTGGCCGACATGGGGCTGGGCACTACGCCGGGGCAGACAGCATTGACGCGGATGTTAAAGCGGCCCACCTCGCGTGCCAGCGACTTGGTGAAGGCGATCATGCCGCCCTTGGAAGCTGCGTAGTTGCACTGGCCGGCCTGGCCGCGGACGCCGCTGGGCGAAACGATATTGCAGATGCTTCCTCCTCCGCTGCGCATCATGCCCAGCACGGCCAGCCGCGAACAAACATAAGTGGCGCGCAGATTGGTGTCGATGACCTCGTCCCACTGCTCTTCCGACATGAAGGCCAGCAGCACATCGCGGTTGATGCCCGCGTTGTTGACCAGGCAGTCGACCGGACCGAAGCACTCCTCAATCTGCTGGAAGAGCGCGGCTGCCTCCGGCTGGTTGCTAAGATCGGCGGCCAAAGCAAGGGCTTCTCCGCCGGCGGCAAGAATGCTTTCCACCACGCGATTGGCGGCGTCCTGGCCGCGATGATAGTGAACGGCCACGCGCCATCCGGCCGCAGCCAGGGCCTGCGCCATGGCCGCGCCCAGTGTCCCCGATGCGCCGGTTACCAGCGCCGTTTTTTTGTCAGGCGCCATGGGCAATCATTTGAATGGCTTGAAGACCATGATAGTCATTCCCCAGCGGGAGTTGTAACGCGCGATGTTTCCGTCCAAAGCGTAGGAAACGGTACCTTGGATCAGGGTTCCCTTGGGGCCGGCGGTGTTGAAGTTTGTCTCCAGGCCATCGAACTTTTTGAAGTGGCTGGACTCGTCCAGGTTGCGCGCCCGCGCATAACTGTACATGCCCTCAATCTTCATCAGGTCCATCACATTGAAGCCATAGTGAACGTTGCTCATGGCGATGGCGTCGAAGGAATCCGTGCCGCCGGGAATGCCGTGGATGCGCGGACTGGAAAAGAAGGATGGGAAGTAACGGGAGAAGCGATCTAACTGGTCTCCGCCAAAGTAGGCCAGGTCCCATCCGCCCTTGGTGAATTTGCGGATGTAGTAATCCTTGTTGAGGTCGGCGTCGTAGAGGGTGTAGGCGCTCTGCGGCAGTGGCAGATTGGTCGGCAGCGACTGCGCGGTACATTGCAAAGTCGTTGCCAAGCATCCAAACTGCTTCCAGCCGATGCGTTCGCCTTTGGTGCCGTCCGCAGTGAAGATATATCCCTTTTCGGTAAGCCGGAGTTGGAGGCCCGGTAGCAGCGCCAAGCCATTGCGCGGGGGTTCGTAGGCTGTGGATGTGTCGCTGGTCCTGCGGTAGATGTCGTAGGCCAGATAGGTAAATGCGGTCGCGCTGAAGTGACTGGTGGCCTGCCAGGAGGCGCGGCCTCCGATGGTCTGCTCCCATGCCCAAATTTC
>CABDZH010000524.1_pt1 | contig 31742 bp, 34 predicted proteins | sample 3132121 | NCBI WGS metagenome assembly CABDZH01 (sample SAMEA5534340, study PRJEB31848) | metagenome | biome: tundra; feature: field; material: soil | place: USA | collected 2013-05 | depth 0.45 m
TTGAAGGATCTTGGCGCGTTCGGGCTAGGCTTGCCGGCGCCAAGACCAGGATGAGCGGCGTTTACGGATTGACGAGTTTGTACGCCTTGGTACGGTCAGGATTCCTGGTCTTCAGCTTGCAGTAGAGACATTTCGGCGTACTGGCGAATGGGAACAGACGGCCACAGTCGATCGCAAGCAATGTGCTTCCCTCAGGCGAAGGATTCGGGAGCTAGGAAAGGCATCAATGGCTTGATTCTGCTACAAAATCCTTGTACAGAGCTAAAGTCGGACAAATATCGGACATGGAGCAACTTCGATAGAGCCAAGACATAGATAAAAATACAGTTATCTTGACTTTGTAGTAGGTCTGCAAAACCTTTATGCGCCGGTTCGATCCCGGCCCGCGCCTCCAATCCTTTCAATAACTTACATGCAAACCCAGATAAGGCCTCTTCCGTCACTGTGCGGAGCTTTGCATTCTGCCCCACTTTTACGCCCTCACTGCGTCATGGCAGACTGTCTCTCGAAAGCGGCGATCTGTTGCTCTGCATTGAACCGCTCTAGCGCTCCATTGCCTTCGTCTGGTGCTCTTGGGCGGGGTGGGCATAGCGGAGCACCATCTGGATTCTGAGTGTCCGAGCATGGCCGCGCGTGTGGCCTGTTCTCACCACGCCCACCGCTCAAGTAGCCGCCTTAACTCTCCATCCACCAACCAGCACTCCTTCGCATCCGTCGACCCGCAGTTCTCTACTCAACTGAATATGCCACAAGCCAGCTTCCGGGGATTGATTTGCAGTAAAGTTATTAAGCAATAGATACACGAACAGCTACACATCCAATAACGTGAAAGAAAATGTGCGGGTTTCAATCACCTCATAAACATAGAACAGGTTCAATCAGATGAGCTATATTGACCTGCATTTTGCGCTCGTTTATGCGATTCTAAATAGTTGTTACTTCAAGTATGCACAACCATATACTCGGATGTTCTATCTGAACCAGTTGAACACTGCTCGGCAGGGCCATGATGACCTTCGTTGAGCATGTATTGGTTACGGTGATCCTGCACGATCAATTCCCCAACGACAACGCCGTAAAGTCCGCGATTATCGACATTCAACGACATGACTAAAGCTGCGCCCTTTCAATACGCTTCCGGGCAACTTGTGCTGAAACACACGAAACCTCAGTAGACCGAATTGCTCTGCCGATGAGCGGCAGATGCCATGTGGTCCGTTCGTACTCCGGAAAGGAGTGACTGGTTCCGATGGAATACTCGAAATTGAAATCGCTGCTCCGCCAGATGATAGTGGTTCCCATGGTGATCATGGCGGCATTTGCATTCTTGCTTTTGTGGGAAACCTTCGACTTGAACAGATCCTTGCAGTCGGTTGACCATGCCGATCGGGTTCTCGACCAATCCGGGCATCTGCTCGCGTTACTGATCGATATGGAGTCCGGCACGCGCGGATACATCGCCACCGGCGACGAGAACTTCCTTCAACCCTATCAAGAGGGCACGAGGAGACTCGAACCCGAATACCAGACCTTGTATGGAATGGTGGCGGACAATCTCCCGCAGCAGCAGCAGCAGCTGAAGAACTTTCATGCCGGCTATGAGGAGTGGGAGGCTTACGCCAGCACGATGATCTCCCTTCGCCGTGCGGGAAAAGCCGACCCCACTCTCTATGAGAACCAGCAGGGGAAACTCAGAATGGATATCATTCGAGCGCAGATCTTGCAATTTCAAAATGTGGAAGTCGGACTGCGTGTCGAGCGGGTTCAAGCCGCGCACCTGCGATGGATTGTGATGGTGGCAAGCTTCCTTGGCCTGGGCTTGGTAGTGGGAATTCTCCTGGCCCTGTTCACGCGATACAACGTGGAAAAACTGGGCACCAAGTTGTTGCAGAGCGAGGAACGATGGACTGCGACTCTGGGCAGCATCGGCGAGGCTGTTATCGCAACGGACAGCGAGGGCCGCGTCACCTTCCTCAACCCGGTCGCCGCCGCTCTAACCGGATGGCCATCAGAGGAGGCTCAAAACAAGCCCGTCGGCGATGTCTTCAAGATCGTCAACGAAAAGTCCGGGATGAGCGCGGACGATGAAGTGCTCCAGGTGCTCGAAGAAAGACATATTTTAACGGTGGCCAACAACGTGGCGCTGATCACCAGGGATGGCCGCGAAATTTCCGTGGAGCACAGTGCCGCGCCCATCCTCGCCAGCAAAGGAAAAGTCATTGGCGTGGTGCTGGTCTTCCGCGACGTTGCGGCCAGGCGGCAGGAGCAGATCGAGACCGCGGAGCAGGCTTCCCTCATCGAACTTACGCAGGACTCCGTCTTTGTGATCGACATGGAAGGAACGGTCCTATTTTGGAGTCGTGGGGCGGAGGCGATGCTGGGATACACCAAAAGCCAGGCCGCCGGCAAGAACGCCCATGACATGCTCCTCACCGAGTTTCCGCAGCCGCTGGAGGAGATACAAGAGCAACTGATGCGCGTGGGCCACTGGGAGGGCGACCTCATCAAGACTGCTAAGGACGGCAGGCGCATTGTGGTGGCCGGCCGATGGGCCTTGCAATGGGCCAAGCGCGACCAGGCACCCCGCGTGCTGGTGATCAACAGTGACATTACCGAACGCAAGCGGAACGAAGAGTCGCTGGTCCTGCAAAGAGAGCAACTGCGCGCGCTGGCGGAACGCCTGCAATGGGTGCGCGAAGAGGATCGAAAGAGGGTCGCTCGCGACCTGCACGATCAAATCGGGCAGATTCTGACCGCGATCAAATTGGATATGACGTGGATGACGCGTCATCTTCCGGAGTCGGCGGGCGATGTTCTCGCGCGGCTCAAGGAATCGATTCAGTTAATCAGTGATGGCGTCAAGGCGGTGCGCGCCATCTGCAGCGGGCTGCGCCCCGGCGTTCTGGATGACCTGGGCCTGGCGGCAGCCATTGAATGGCAGGCAAACGACTTTGCAGCTCGCAATGGCATCCCCTGCCAGGTCTCTGTTCCGCCGGTCGATCTGCACCTGGATGGGGATCGGGCCACCGCGACCTTCCGCATCTTCCAGGAGTGCCTGACCAACATCATCCGGCATGCGCAGGCCAAGTCAGTGCGTATCGCCTTGTACCAGCAAGAGGAGAGTATCCTTCTAATAGTAGAAGACGACGGAATCGGCTTTCATGAATCAGGTTCTTCGAATGCTCTTGGCTCTCTGGGACTTCTGGGCATGAAAGAACGAGCGCAGTTCTGCGGAGGCGACGTGCAGATTTCCACTTCTCCCGGCAACGGAACGACTATCACGGTCCGCGTTCCCGTGGACATTCCCCGCGCCAAGAGGAGCGATTCATGCGCATCCTGATCGCGGATGACCATGCGGTCGTTCGCCGCGGCCTGAAAGAGATTCTGGCGGATGCTCTTCCCGACGTTGAATTCTCCGAAGCCGGCAACGGCGATGAGGTAATGAGCCACCTTGGGAAAACCCCCATCGGCCTGCTGGTGCTGGACATCAGCATGCCGGGGCGCAGCGGGATGGACGTGCTGCGCGATGTCAAGCACACCTACCCGCGGTTGCCGGTCATCATCCTGAGCTGCCAGCCGGAGGAACAGTATGCCGTGCGCTGCTTGCGGGCCGGCGCAGCCGCTTATATCAATAAAGAGAGCGCCCCCGAAGAGCTGGCGATTGCCACCAAAAAGATCCTGAGCGGCGGCCGCTACGTCAGCACCAGCCTAGCCGAGAAGTTGATCGCCAACCTGGATGACTCCGCCGGCAAGCCCATGCATGAGCTGCTCTCGGACCGGGAATTCGAAGTGATGAATATGATCGCCGCCGGCGTCCCTTTGACGGAAATTGGCGACAGGCTTCACGTCAGCGTTAAAACCATCAGCACCTATCGAGCTCGCATCATGGAAAAGATGCAAATGAAGAGCAACGCCGAACTGACCCGCTACGCGATGACCCACAATCTGATCAATTAGACAGGCGTGCAGAGTGTAGGAATAACCCGACAGAGCGAACGCAACAAACCGTACACAAATCACGGCCTACGCTGATATGAAGAGCCTCTCGTCCCCGGTATATTCAATTCATACCGGATGTTCGGACCGGCGAGCGGGCACAATGATGAATATCCTGATAACCGACGATCACCCCAATGTGCGGCGCGGCCTGAGAGAGCTGTTGATCGATTCATTTCCTGGATCTGAATTCTTCGAAGCCTGTAATGGGGACGAGGTTTTTGCCCAACTGCTCCTATCGCACCCCGACTTGATGCTGCTCGACATTAATATGCCCGGGCGCAGTGGATTTGAAGTGCTGAAAGATGTAAGAAAGAGTTACCCGCATCTTCCCGTGATCATGGTGAGCGTCCAGCCCGAGAGCCAGTATGCGTTGCGCTGTCTGCAGGCCGGCGCAACCGAATATGTCAACAAGAACAGCGCTTCGGAAGAACTGGTTCCGGCGATCAGGAAAATACTTGAGAATGCCGCAAAGCTCGCGCGAAACCCTGTTTTGGATTACCCGCGCAGTTCGATGAATGCGGGGCAATCCCTTGCCTGAGAAGCTCCAGGTCCGGCAGAGCGCAAAACTCAGTGATAACTTGTTTCTAATACCCCAGGCGAAGTCATCGCCTGGGGTATTGCCTATGCAAAAGCAATAAATGTTTAGGAAAAACCCTACAAATATCACATGGAAAAGCCTACAGCAATCAAAGTTATCGCTGATATTCACACCTTCTCACATTCCGTATCTTAATCATATCGATGTTGCAAAAGATGACGGTAATTCATGCCATTGCACGCACACTGTAAAAATGAGAGGTATCGATCATGAATACAAATTATGCTACTATGACGAGTACGGCGCCCAGGATTCCGCTGGGACGCACTTTCCCAAATTCGCCGGTTACGCATCATAAACTAAAGCTTGTTTCAAGCCAGATTGGCGCTTTACCGAAGCAGGAACCCATATTCAGTCCCGAGATTCCAATTAACATATTTATGGCTGGAAAACCGCGGCACGAATACGAAACTAGTGAGTCTATATTCTCGCAAGGCGACCCAGCCGATGCAGTTTATTATATCCAAAGTGGCAAGGTAAAGCTCACCGTCGTGTCGATGAGTGGCAAGGAAGCTGTTATCGCATACCTTACCGCAGGTAGCTTTTTCGGCGAGACCTCCCTGGCGGGTGAGCCGCTTCGCGTTTCCTCTGCGTACGCAATTCAATCTAGCTCTATTGTTCGCGTTGGAAAAACGGTCATGTTGGACCTGCTCCATAGTGAACCGAATTTCGCTGAGCAATTCCTCGCGTACCTGCTCTCCCGCAATACCCGCATGCAAGCTGACTTGGTTGATCATTTGTTTAATTCCAGCGAAAAGCGCCTTGCGCGGTTGTTAATGCTGATGGCTAACTTCGGCCAGGAAACGAAACCCATTCCGGTCATCCCTAAAATTAGTCAGGAGACCTTGGCGGAAATGATCGGTACCACCAGATCCCGTGTCAGTTTCTTCCTCAATCGGTTTCGTGATCTCGGCTATATCGACTACAACTGCAGCGGAATGCGTATCAATAGTTCACTGGTCAAAGTTGTGCTGAACGATTGAACAGCAAACATAACTTGGTGCAAACGATTATTAAGGGCGATCATAGGGCTGGGCGCATCTGTCCAATAAGATAACTTAGGCATGCGAGCAAAGAAAGTGCAGCTATTATTTAATAATAGTTTCGAAGCGGATTACTAAAACAGGATATGCACTCTGCGAATGTATATTGGTAGCAAAACTGCACAAGAGTTATAGATAATCGCATCCGGCAAGGCTGGTTATTGCCGTTAACCGTCACATTCCAGCTTATGGTGATCAGGAGCTTCCCGTTTTGCCCACTTGGTTGATGATCCACTGGAATAGAACCACACGCATGTGGAGACGGCGGGCCACGTCGGGCATGAACTCGCTAAGAAAGTTTTCAATGGGCGCGGTGCCCAGGCTGATGCCGTAGCGCTCGGCGCTGGCGGGCAGGTTGGTCCGCTGACCTGGGACGTAAAGGTTGCCAATTTCGTTTTCGATGGCGAAGCCCACTATGTCGGCGTAGTTCACCATCCCCTTGCCGTTGTCGCCCAGAGTCCAAAACACCTGATCGATGGAGTGGCGGATGCGACGAGGAATCGAAGCGTTGGGCATGCGATGGTAGTGCGGATCCTGATGAACAATGGACGGAATCAGAAAGGTCGAAAAGAATTCGAGGGTCGCGTCCTGCGAATAGCTGACGCCCACGTAGCGGCCAAAGCCCGTCATGCCGGGGCCATATTGGGAGTGCGCGTTAGCACCCACCGCGATGGCCGAGCTTCCGAGAATTGTGATGGCATTGAACGGGTCCACAACATTGCGCGTCGCCATCCAGCGCTTCTCGCTGGGCGTCATCGGCTTCACCTGCGGCCCATTGGTGAATCGCATATACCAGTTGATCGTCTTCTGGGGAGGGCAAGGCGCCGGCTGCGTATCGGGTTGGCCATTGGCCCCGGCTGGCGCAATTCCGGCAACTGAGGACGTTTCGGTGGTTGCCGCCGTGGGTTTAACTCCGTTCGCAGCAGGGCAGGGCGCAGTTGTCGGAGTAGCGACGGGGGTGGGGCTTTTCGGTTGAGGAGCTTCGGGCAACGATAGTTCAGGACTCTCCGGCAGACCGGCCCACATTGGAATCGCTGGCAGCAATAACCCTGCAACTAGCAATAGTGCGGCACGACTCGGCCTCCGGTCCCCGCCCAACTTCCCTTGGCCGGTGCATTGGTTCCGAATATCTTTTCTCCAACCGCCTTCCAACAACGGATCCTCGCTGACGAAATTAATGGTCGCTTTGGCAGGCAAAATTGGCTTAAAGCTTGATCCAAATATCGGTATCAACGCGCAGCCGCAGAACCACCATCATTGTAAATCTAGCGGGTCTAACGCAGCAATACTTAGCAAGGTCGCACACGATGGCAATATTCAGTTCTCACGAGCAGGCAAGCGTCACGCACTCTATAAATCAGCGTGCAGGGTTAACCGCGGCCAACGGCAGCAGAGGCGCGGACTTCAACTGGTCCAAATCTGCCAGCACTTCTTGCCAGCGAGATGCATCCTTTTTAGTCTCGATCGGCAGGGCCAGGTCGGAATAATAATCTAGAATATTGCCGCGCAGTTGCGGCGATGTCAGGTTGAATTGTTTGGCGGATAACTCGGAAAGCAAGGCAGCGTATGATTCATCCGCAAGAGAGTATTCCCCTGCTTTGGTTACTTCGCCGCTGTCGAGATCGCGATTGGGAAGAACCAGCTTGCGTGTGCGCACTTCTTCAAGAAAGGCGCGGTATTGATCGGTGGTCGTATTAATGCTCTTGATATACAGATCTTCGGTTTGCGGAGTCGGGTTGTTGAACCCCATTCCCTTGAGGGGGCCAACCTTCGGAATAAATTTCAGGAGCGCTGCAAGGGTGCGTGTTCCGAAACCCGGCTTGGTATATGTTTTACCCCACTCTCTCTCATAGTCGGAACGCGATAAACGATAGAGAAACTTTTGTTTTGCAAAATCTGGCGTTTCGCGGATCAGGTCCTTCTTGTGCGTTTTCAGCGCGACCTGGGTCATTTGCGGAATCAAACTGCTGATAAAGAAGCGATATGTACCAACCGCCAGATTCTCGTTTTTGAGCACGTCTTTCAGCTCCAGACCATATACAACCGGAAAGACCCGCTCTAGTAGCGGCTCTGAAACCTGGAATCCGATAAAATCGTGATACTGCTGTGACGCATAACGATTCTTTGCGACTTGTAACGTGTCAAATCCAAACTCGGTTTTTAAATGTGCCGTTCTGTCTTGGGCATAGCGGACGGACCCACCGAATTCTGCTCGCAACTTTGGATACGCAATTGCGACCGACTGATTAACCGCGGGGTGGCCCGCTATGTCCGATGCATAGTGCGAAAGCGCGCCCAGCGCAAAGGCATACTCGTTAGCATCCTGACTTTCGAGGATCAACTCGCTGACAAAATCTCCGCTGCGAACGTAATGCACAAGGTTACTGAATTCCTTGTCGCCGAACGGGTAATAGCCCAGGTCCTGAATAACTGACCCGCCATAGGCGTAGGCATGCGCTTCCCGAAGCTGCTCTGCAGAGAGGTGAGGAAAGCGATGCAAAAGGAGGGGTTGAATTTCATCTGTCCACAACAAATCCACGATCTCTTCGTGGGTCAGAACAGAATATGCAAACAAGCCTCCGCCGCACAGCAGCAGGAGAAGAACAATCGCTGCCGCGCGGAGCGGCGGAAGACACCTGGCCATGACGAGCCGATATTTCAGCGTCTTTGGCAATGTTCAAATCCGGCCAAGCAGCAAGAAGATCAGTACGATCACGAGGACCAGTCCCACCCCTCCGGACGGATAATAGCCCCAGTTTCTGCTATGCGACCATGTGGGAATCGCACCAATCAATACCAGCATCAAAATCACGATCAAGGCAATTCCAAGCATACTTGCTCCTTAATTACTTCTTCGTCCGGAGATCAGGTTTATGACCAAAACGATCAGCGCTACGACCAAAAGAATGTGAATCAGGCCGCCGGCAATATGGAAGCTGAAACCCAATAGCCAGAGAACGAGGATAATTACAAAGATTGTCCAAAGCATTGTCATTCCTTTTCAGTGTTAGGGGCGCATGAAAAGTGCAAATGATCTCATGCGCCCGCCAAAATACTATTGTTAACTAGTGGGCAGCGATGGCCTGAGCCTTTGCGTTTCTGACCGCGTCGAGGAACCGGCCAGCCGAGGCCGGCACGGCGACTTCGCCTTTCAGGATGCGGCTCGTGGAAACTTCACTGCCGTAGATGGCTACTGTGGACTCTTCGTCGCGGCGAATTGAAGCGCCGGTCAAAGTGAGTCCAGCAAAGGCGCCTCTGGCCCGCGAGTAAGTGAGGATCTCGGTATTCAGCTTCCAGTCGACATCAGCGGAGGCATGACGTCCCACCGGTCCGGCTGCTGCGGAAGCATCCCCGCCCAGCTGAAAATGACTGTTGATCAGATGCTGCATTCCCCGCTCGTTCTGGATAATCATGACCAAATCAACGCCCTCGACGCCGATCTGCAATCCCCAGCTGCCGCCAGTGATGGCGAAAAACGCCGGAGCGCTCCATCCGTTTGCGGTTCGGCAGGTGGCAACTCCTCTTCCATTTTCCGCGCCAAAGACAAAGCCGCCCTTGATCATATGCGGCACAACGGCCACGCACCTTGCGTGCTCCAAAACTTCTTCCGGAATGCCCTTGTCCGGCGCTGACATAATCTCGTGCAGCACTGCGCCTGCATGATCCAACCGGTCAATTGTTGCTTCGCGATCAGTACCTGCCCAGCCGATGCTCGTCAAACTGAGTACTGCCACTAACGCCACTAGTTTCTTCATGAGTATCACCTTTTCTACCCATGCGCAGCGTGACCTGCTTTACGCGCATTCAACGCGCACAAGGTAGTTTCTAAATTAAAGGCAGAGTGCAGGCACGTCTGAGCTAAAACGCTCAAGGAGCCATGAGCGTGAAACTATGAACAAGCATCTGCTTAAAGTATTTTTCGATAGTGAGCAAAAGGAGACAGACTGTCCCCGCCCCATTCCCTACATAATCTATACATCTGTCGGCGTAAGTGAAAGTTAATATTGTGCTGCGGCTTCCCTTGCTGCAACTGCTCCTGGCAATGAACGATCTCGATGTTTGTCGATAAATCTGTTTTTATCGGCGCAACTGCTCTGTAAGCCCAGCGTTTTACTGTTGCGCATCTTCCCATAATTCTCGCGTTATAGCCAAATTCGTGAGGAGACCGATGTATGGTAGCCCCTGAGAATCACACATTCAATATCGCAGCTTTTTTGACCAACGCCGGATTAGGACGAAGGATCGTCCAACTGGCTCCCAGGCAGGCATTCTATTCGCAGGGAGATCCCGCAAACGCCGTCTTTTATCTTCAGAAAGGCCGAGCAAGAATCACCGTCGTTTCAGAAATCGGCAAGGAAGCAACCATTGCGCTAGTTCCCGAGGGCGAGTTTGTAGGAGAGGGAGCGCTGGCGGCAATACCTGGACTGCGCCTGTCCACAGCCACAGCCATTACAGCCTGTTCCGCGCTCAAGATAGTGCGCGAGGAGATGATCCGAGCAATGCACGAGGAGCCTGAATTCTCTGACCTGTTCATGAAATTTCTACTGGCTCGAAGCATGCGCATCCAGGCTGATCTGGTCGATCAACTTTTCAACTCCAGCGAAAAGCGACTGGCGCGGATTCTCCTGCTGATGGCGGAATTCGGTCAGTCGAGTGAGCCGCAAACGTTGATTCCCAAGATCTCGCAGGAGACTCTAGCGGAGATGATCGGCACCACGCGATCCAGGGTCAGCTTCTTTATGAACCGCTTCCGCGAGCTCGGCTTTATCGACTACAAAGACCGCATACGCGTCCACAAATCTTTACTGAACGTGATTCTGCATGATCAATTACCGGAAGACAATGCTAAAAAGCCAGCTATAGCGGCATTGCCCGGAAGCCGTTTAAAGCAGGCCAGCGGTTCTTTTACAAGCTCTGTATGGAATTGACCAGCATAAATATTCGTTAAATGGGATAGTTTCCTCACTTCTTTATGTGCAGTATTTGTGGAGTGAAATATGCCAGCTACGCAAGCAACACTTCTGATTGTTGACGATGAACCTTCCGTTAGGTTCACGCTGTCAAATGTACTTGCAGAAGTAGGTTATCGCGTGCGCTCCGCCGAAGACGGCTTATATGCATTGCGCGAGATACGGGATGAGGTTCCCGAACTGCTTCTTTCCGATCTTAATATGCCCAATATGTCCGGGTTCGAGTTGCTCTCAGTAATCCGGCGCCGTTTCCCTGCGATTCGGACGATTGCCATGAGCGGCTCGTTCTCCGGCAATGAGGCTACTTCCGGAGTTGCAGCCGATGGGTTTTATCAAAAAGGCAGCAGCATTGCCGCCCTGTTACGGCTCATGGAAACACTGCCCCAAGTGGAGCGGAAAGAACCCCATCCGACCGGCCCGGGCGAGCTTCTCTGGATTCATCACAACAGCCATGACTTATCGCCGGATGCAAGTATTACAATCACCTGCCCGGAGTGCCTGCGCACTTTTCCCCAGACTCTCGGCTCAGGCTACCTGAAGCGCAAGGCCGATTGCATTTATTGCCATTGCTCGATTCACTACGCAATCGTGCAGGACGCTGATCGGATGCCTTTGCAGGCGTTTCAGAGACAGTCCGCAGCAGTACTGCACTTTCCTCAAAGTGTGCCCAACCCCAGCTATTGAGTTCAGTTATAGAGTGAGTGTGAACGATGCGTACTGTTGCAGAACGAAATATGCTTTTACGCGCAAGAACTAAACTGCCCGACGGCCTGAAACTGTCGACCGATGAATTCCGTGAAGGATGGGAGCTTGTGCGGACTCTTGATGCGCGCCGGCTGGAAAAACAGATCGCGCTCTGTGGATGGAATATCATCAAAATATCTGAAGAATTGCTGCGGAGCGGCGTGGGAGAAACATCCAAGGAGGCTATTGCCAACGCGCTCAAGCTTTCTCTTCGCCGCATCAGCGAACACTTCAACGCCGTGGAAGTGGAGCATATTGAGTTGACGCAATATCCTTGGTTCTTTCTGGCCAGGGTCAAAGTTGTTCCGTTCCGTATTCAGCAAGACGTGGTCTTTCCTGTCTCCGATAAAGCCGAAGTATTTCCTGTCAGTCACCGGCAGAGGCGTCTGCCCGTCCATGCGGAGGTTCTGTATCCGCATTTTGAAAGCGTTATTCCCCAACTCAAGGAATTGCTGATTTCATCCAGAACAGTGCAGTCTGGGCCGCAATGACTATCTTGCAAATAGCGGTTGTGTTGTATCTTTTTCATAGAGGCCTGCGCGTACAGCGGGATTGACGCGCCGCCTCTTCATGTCCCGCAGTAATTCGCAAAATAGCACGCATATAGACTATTCTAACTTCCGCGCGGGTCTGCGCTTTAGCAGACGAGCCCGGGAAGCTGTCATAGGCCTATATCATCCATGCCTGTTATGGTCTCAATAGCTCAGATAAAGACAGAATGAACCTCTACTCTCAAAACTGTCGGGGCTTGAATCGTATTTCTGCACCTTAATCAAATCAATAAGCGTTCAATCTGCGGAGGTGGAACAGTGAATAAGGATCGAGTGAAGGGAACTATTGACGAAGTAGCGGGAAGCGCCAGGCGCAAAGCGGGTGCGTTGACAGGCAATACGAATCTTGAGGTTGGAGGCATGGTTCAGCAGGCAATGGGCAAGGTTGAAAACGCCTGGGGCAAGACGAAAGATGTGGTTTGTGATGCCGTTGAGGGCAGCGAGGTGCATCTCAATACTCGCGTGACATTAAAAACGAAGAATTCAACGATGGACGCCGAATGCAAAAAGTGTAAGTAGGTATTTTGTTGCGCCGTGACTCTGACAAGCATGAAAAAATGTCGCCGGCATCGCAATCTCCATCTCGGTGGATTCGATCCCTGTTGAGATCGATCGGCCCCGGCATCATCACCGGGGCCGCGGATGATGACCCCTCCGGTATCGCCACATATTCCGTTGCCGGCGCGCAACTCGGAACCAAGCTTTTATGGACGGCGCTCATCACGTGGCCTCTGATGGCAGCGGTTCAAATGATGTGCGCGCGTATCGGCAAGGTTACGGGGCAGGGCCTGGCCGGTAACTTCAGGCAGCGATTTCCACGATGGCTTTTACTCTTTTTTGTCATCACCCTGCTGGTCGCAAACACGATTAACATAGGCGCGGACCTGGCCGGCATGGCGGATGCGGCTGCCATGCTGTCGCGTATAAACTCCCACTGGTTTGTGGTTGTGTTTGCGCTCCTGATTTCGTGGGCAACAGTTCGGCTCCATTATTATCAGATTGCGAACGTTCTCAAGTGGCTGGTCCTTGTGCTCTTCGCATACCCCATCACCGCGTTTGTTGTGGGGGCCGATTGGGGCCAGGTGCTGCGAGCCACGCTGGTTCCATCGATGCCGCACAGCAGAAATGAATGGGCAATGCTGGTCGCGATCCTCGGCACCACCATCAGTCCTTATCTATTTTTCTGGCAAGCAAGTGAAGAAGTTGAAGAAGAAAAGTCGTCAGGGCAGAACACGCTCGCTCAACGCAGAGGAGCTACATCCGAGGAGCTTAAGCTTAGAAACATCGATGTGGGTGTTGGCGCATTCTTCTCAAATATGGTCATGTATTTTATTATTTTAACCACGGCGATTACACTCAACCGGCACGGCATTACACAGATCGAAACCTCGCGCCAGGCGGCCGAAGCTCTTCGCCCCTTTGCAGGCAACTTTGCTGCGACCCTTTTCACTTTGGGGATTGTCGGCGTCGGATTTCTCGCTATCCCCACACTGGCCGGATCGGCCGCATACGCCTTTGCTGAAACTCTGGGGTGGAGCCAGGGGCTGAACAAAAAACTGAGGCAGGCGCGCTGGTTTTACGCACTGATTCTGGTTTCAACGGGAGTGGGCGTAGGGCTGGATTTTATTGGCATCAACCCCGTGAAGGCGCTCTACTGGACGGCGGTCATCAACGGATTGCTTGCCCCCTTCCTTCTCGTCGCAATTCTGATTATTGCTTCCGATAAGAAGATGATGCAGGGCCAACCGAGTTCCCGTCTTGGGTGGATTGTCGTTGCAGTCACCACAATTGCTATGTTTGTGGCGGGTGTTGCGATGTTTGTTGTGTAGAGTGCCGATCTCGCTGAATCCGCGAATGGTGAGCAGTTGTGCACAGATTCGGCAAAGCATCTGGAAATAACTTTATTCTGGCGCGAAACGTGCCGTCTTTCAATCCTCGCAGCTCCGATGGGCTCAGCAAAGTCGGGCAATCGAAGGACGATTGGCAAAAGGATTCCTATGCGCACCATTCGGACTTTATTAGTGTTTCTTGCATTGGCCATTCCGGCCTCCTTGTTTGGGCAGATTAGCATAAGAATCGCGATTGGCCCACCCATGCTGCCGGTCTACGAACAGCCCATTTGCCCTGGAGACGGCTATCTCTGGACACCGGGCTATTGGGCTTATGACGACAGCATCTCCGACTACTATTGGGTACCCGGAACCTGGGTATTGCCGCCGGAAGAGGGCTATCTTTGGACGCCGGGTTATTGGGGCTGGGGCGACGGCGGCTATCTTTTCTATGATGGCTATTGGGGGCCTACCGTCGGCTTCTACGGCGGGATCAACTACGGCTACGGCTACTGGGGCGGAGGATACGGAGGAGGCCGTTGGAACAACGGACACTTCTTCTATAACAGCTCCGTCAACAACCTGAGTGGCGGCAATTTTCACAATGTTTACAACGAAAGGGTCGAGAACAACAATGAGAGCCGTGTCAGCTTCAACGGCGGAAGAGGCGGAATCGGGACGCGTCCAACCTCTGACCAGGAGGCCGCAGTAAACCAGAGGCATATTTCGTCTGTCGCGGCTCAAACTCAACATGTGCAGGCCGCGCGCGGCAATCCGGAGCAGCGCGCAGCGGTGAACCATGGCAACCCGGCAATCTCAGCGACGGCTAAGCCCGGAGATTTCAGCCAACAACACGGAACAATAGGCGCCCGGGGCATGGCAACTGAGACTCACGCCACAGTCCATCCGAAAGATCTTCCACAGGTCGCTCGCCCCGCTGCAGTCAACTCAGGAAATGCGAAGGCGGACAAGAAGTACGAGCAGAAGCAGGACCAGTTGATCACCAAACAAACCCAGGATCGGCAGCAGCTTCAGCAGAAGCAGGATGCGGAACATCAGCGGACGTCTAACACCAATACGCAGCAACTAGAACAGAAACACCAGCAACAGACGCAGAATTTGGTGCAAAAACACACATCTCAGCAGCAGTCGCTACAGACCCGCCAACCTCAGGCTCGCCCATCGTCGGGCCAACCTCAGGCTCGCCCATCGGGAGGAGGGGGTCGGAAATAGCAGGAACGCCCTTCTTGAAGATAAGGATTGTCCCGTACCTTGAAACCGTTCGTGGCCAGGCGCTCTCTACCTGGCCGCGAACGCTGCTCTGGCAATAATCTCCCGCGGCCCGCAAATCCTGCAAATAAGGCAGGAAGCGTAGGACAAAGTGGTTCAGGGTTTAGCCCGTTAGAACTGCTTCGTCCTGCAAAGCTATCTTCTCCGCGGCGTCGATCTTGCGCAGGCCGCGAATCTTCCATATCCCAAAGCAGAGGCAGGCTACCATCAGGCCAATAAAGACGCAAAGCAGCGGAGTCGACCACGTCTGGAGCGTTTTAGACCATAGACGGACGATCCGGCGTCCATAGGTCACGCCAAGCCATGCGATGAAGGAGTAACGCAGGGTGCGAGCCGCGCCAAAGACGGCGAGGAACCGGCTGCGCGAAACGCCCAGCGCACCGGAAGCGAGCGCAAATGGCAAAAGTGGAAACGGCGGGGGAAGCAAGGGGGGAAGAAAGACCGCAAGGAGGCGGTGGCGCTCTACCCATCCGACGATACGCCCAAGAAGGCGCGCCGGCACATAGTGACGTAGCGCATCTTCGCCGCCACTGCGTCCAATATGCCAGGTCGTATATCCGCCCAAAATGCTTCCTGCAATAGCACAAGGGATCAGCAGCCAAGGGTTGCCGCTGTGCGCCACAAGCCACAGCAACAGCAGGTCCGTGCTGCCGGGCAAAGGTAGAGGAATAACAGAGGAATCTACAACCGCAACAGAAAATAGCCCCAACGCTCCAAGATGCGTGAGCCAGTGTGGCACAAACAGCTGATGCGAGGACGGCGCTGGCAATCGTATTGGTTGTCGAACAAACACGCTCATACAAACCTGTCCGTGCATTCGCATTTGAATGCTACGGTTTCGGTATAACTGGAACAGTCGTCGAGATCCTATCCTGCGATTGCTCCGCGCAATGTGAACAAGTAGTACCGTCGCCAACAGAATAAGCAGCGAACGGGGCGCAATGCAAACAAAGCCAATAGGCCATCGATCGGGCGCAACTCTGCTTGTTTGAATTTCACTGAATTACAACGCGGGCACTTTCTCCGTATCCAAAGTGGATGCGGCAGCCAATCGGGCCAATTCTGGTTCATGTGCCCCATTCTGTCTGTGCCTCTTGGTCATATGCCTTTGCTGGCTAAAGTCCAGTAGTTTCTCCCTGGCTCGAATTCGACTCCAGCCAGGAGAGAAGACAACTGATGCTGCCGGTGGCCATCGCCACGCTGGAATCTGCCGCACCGTAATAAAGGTGGACGGTGTCTCCATCTGCGCCGATGGTTTGTCCGCAAGGAAACACAACTCCTTGCACGTCTCCGCTCAGCTCATAAGGGGCTTCCGGGCCGAACATCCAGGAGTCTCCCCGTTGCAGGCATATATCCGGATGTTCCAGATCGAAGAGCGCCAAACCCAGGCGATAAATGCTGCCCGATGCCGTTTGCCGCACTCCGTGATAGATCATCAGCCATCCCTTGGCTGTTTCTATCGGCGGAGAACATAGTCCAATCTTGTTCGCATCCCACCATCCGCCTCGTCGTGCCGCGAGAATGACTTTGTGGCTTCCCCAATGCCTTAGATCAGGCGAGTAGGAAATCCACATATGAGCGCCAAGCGCCGTCATTGGCCGATGAATCAAAGCCCAACGGCCACCGATCCTGCGAGGCAACAGCCCCGCATCTTTATCCTCCGGAGGCATGATTACGCCATACCGTTCAAAGATCCTAAAATCCTTGGTAAGCGCAAGCGAAACTCCGGGGCCTCCACGCGCAAAGGATGTGTAAGCCACCGCGTATTGCTCGAGTTCCGGGACGTAGGTAATGCGCGGATCTTCAATGCCCCATATCTCTTCCGGATACTCCTTCGGACTCGCCATCAACGTCGGCTGAGGATCAATTCGCCATTTGTCGACCCCGTTAGCGGAACGCGCGGCACAAAGATGCGACAGGCCGCTGCGATCTTCAACGCGACAAAGCAGCAAAGTATCTCCATCTTCCAGCAGGACGGCTCCAGCGTTGAAGACACTGTTAATCGGATAGGGCCATTTGTCGCGAGTAAGGAGCGGATTGCCGGAATAACGCGTAAACAGAGGCTTATCCGCACATATTCCTGTCTTTTTTCGCTCTTGGGCGATGGCCTCTGGCGTCGATTTCGCCAACTGCTCAGCCGGCTGTGGAAAGCCTGCCTTTTCTCGCTCCTGGGCGATGGCCTCTGGCGATTCTTTCTCGGCGCTTGTTGGATTCAATAAATGACACTCATTCCTTGGTGCAGTTCATCTGCGCTTGCTACTTTGGCCGTCTGCATTTCGAGCAGAGCCATGAGAAACGAGAGAGTGGATTCAGCTCCCTGATTTTCATTTACCCGGTCCGGATGAAGGCCATCTCGGCATCCACCTGTAAATGCATCATACAACGGAACCTGCAAATCGTTCTTGCCGAGAAACCAGCTAAATACTCTACGTGCTTCTTCAAGCCATTGGGTTTCCTCTGTTAGCCTATATACCTCAAGACAGGCCGAAACGGTTGCGGTTGCCTCCACGGGTTGCTGATCGAAGCGCGCCTTTTCATTCCCTTCAATGTAGAATCCGTTGGATCCTATCGGTACAAATAGCTCCTTATCGTCACGGTGTTGCTCGGCAACCAGCCACTTCAGTGAATCCATTCCCGCTTCAATCATTCGCTGGTTGTCGCTCCGCCATCCTGCAAGAATGAGCGCCTGCGAAAGCCTTGCATTTGAGTAGGAAAGGCTCTTCTCAAACCACTTCCAGGTATCTGAATGACTTTTCTCATAAATATCAAGGAGCCGATTAGCAAGGATATTGCGTGCACTCTGAATAGTTCGGTCTCCTGGAAACCAATCCAGATAGTCTTGCATCCCCAGAATGCAATATGCCCAGGCACGTGGACTGGTAAACGTAAGTGTCGCAGGGACGGCCGCTTCAAAGAGCCTTCCGGCCGCACCTCTCAAGCCCGCATTTCGCGAATGTCCAAGCACCTTCCCCAGCGACCACAATGCGCGCCCATGACTGTCATCCGACCCCACATCTTCAATCCACTTGCGGTTGTAACCGAGAAAATTTCTAAACCTCCCGGAATCGGCATGAAATGCAAGCCATAAAAAGGATAAATAACGGTGAGAAAGGTTCGGATACTCTCGCCGGTCTGCATACTCAGGATTTTCATCCAGAAGAACTGATACGATCAAGGCCCGTGCGTTGTCGTCGGTTGTATAGCCTTCCCGCGTATTTGGCACCGAAAAGATAGCATGTTGCAGAATGCCGGTATCATCGGTCATGGTCAACAGATGACTTGGATTCAGAGCGGGCAGACGGTCTGCCGAACTCATCGCGGAATCGCCCTGTTGTGCGGCTCTTGGATGTAAAGAGCGTTCAAATCGTGCCCGCTGAAAGCTCGCCATGTAGGCCCGCGCCGTCTTTGCCCATGTCGTTTCGCGAGAGTGAAGATAAGCACGCTTTCGCATCGCATGGCGTTCCGCGTCGTTCTCCAGCAATGCCAAAACCGCTTCAGCAATCGCATCAGGACTCTGGAACGGAACAATTAAACCTCTCTTTTCCGCAAGCAACTCCTTGGCGTGCCAGTAAGGCGTGGAAATAATTGCCTTACCGGCTCCGAGCGCAATCGCGAGCGTTCCGGAGACGACCTGCGCTTCATTCTGGTAGGGCGTGATGTAAATATCGGCAGCGCCCACGTGCTCTAAAAGTTCCTCTGTGCTCACAAAGCGATTATTGAGAATCACGTGATCAGAAACGCCAAGCTGCTCAGCCAGCGCTTGCAACCCTTCCCGATAACGCTCGCCTTCGCGACGGCGGATATGTGGATGGGTCACTCCGGATACAATATAGACCACGTTTGGCTGTCGCGCCAGTATTGCAGGTAATGCCTGTATGACATTCTCAATGCCCTTGTTAGGAGACAACAATCCGAAAGTGAGCAGAACCGGCTTGCCTTCCGTGCCAAACTTGTCTTTGTAGAAGTTTGGGTCCATAAAAGGGAGGTCCGGCACACCATGCGGAATCATGTCGATTTTCTCGCTTGGAACCGCATAAACTTCGTGCAGCAGGTTGGCCGCCAGGTTGCTCATCACAACCATGCGATCGGATAGTTGTGCAATCTCTTCAAGCACCATCCGCTGATTCAGGTCCGGGTTGCGCAGCACAGTATGCAGCGTAGTCACCAGCGGCATCTTCAATTTGCGCAGCAAAGTAAGTATGTGGCTGCCTGCGTTACCGCCGTAAATGCCATATTCATGTTGCAGACAAACAAGATCGTTGCCGTTAAAGTTGAGAAAATCGGCGGCACGCTCATAGGAGGAAAGATCCTCCTGCTCTATCTCCAGGCGAACTTGTTCTGGATACTGATAGCTTGAATCGGGATCGTTGACGGGGATGGCAAACAATCGTCCCTCTCCGTATTCGGTCGCGAGCGCCGTGCACAAATCGGTTGTGAACGTGGCAATGCCGCACTCTCGCGGCTGGTAGTTTCCCACAAACGCAACGCGGGTTGGCAAAGGCAGTTTGCACGCATTTGTGGCGATAGGCAAATATACCTCAGGATATGAATTTACGCCAGACTTCTCAGAATGCTTCATCTCAGAAAGCGACATCACGCCCTCCTTTCAACCTCAGATCCGGTCAAGAACCAGGAGAATAACAATGATCAAAAGAACAAGTCCAACTCCTCCGCTCGGACAATATCCCCAACTTCTGCTATGTGGCCACCGTGGCAAGGCTCCTATCAGCGCCAAGAGCAGAATTACAATCAATATCGTTCCAAGCATATATACTCCCCATGATCCTGCATACACCCAAAACAACTGAACAGATGCCGCGGTCTCCTTCGAAACCGCGGCGGTTAATCAGTTTTGTTAGAACAAACTTCCCGTTGTTATATTCGCGGTCTGCCGATTGGTTCACCAGAAACAACCAACTCAACTCTCCGGTTCTCCTGCCTGCCCGCTGCGTTGTCATTGGAAGCTACCGGCAGCGTATTGCCATAGCCCTTGGAGCTCACGGAGTTTGTCACTACGCCCTGTTCTACGAGGTAATTGCGCACCGCATCAGCGCGATTCTCCGACAGCGTCATATTCATATCATCGCCACCGACGTTGTCGGTGTAGCCGCCAACTTCAATGTCAAGTCCAGGGTAGGCGATAAGAATTCCAGCAACCTTCGCCAGTTTCTCCCGCGCACCGGGCTTTAACGAGTAATGTCCCGTGTCGAACAATACATCGGACATGCTGACAATCAGTCCACGCGCGCTTTCGCGGGTCGCCAGAATCCTGTTCAACTGTTCAGACAATTGCGCACGCATTGCAGCCTTATCACTAACGGCCTGTTGTTCATTCATTTGGGCCTTCTGGGCTGCCATGCGAGACTGCTCAGCATCGGCTTGAGCGGATGAAATAGCATTCGCCGATGCGGATTGATTGGCGGTTAAGTCAGCCTGAGCCTTATCTGCATTGGCTTGCGCAATTGCCCTATCGGACTGCGCTTTATCTTTCAGGCGGGTAGCAGCGTCGGTTTGAGCTTGCGAAAGAGCCTGTGCGTCGCTTGCAGCCTGGCGCTCATTTGCGAGGCGATCCGCGTCAAGCTTTTTGACCGCGATCTCGCGCGCATCTTCTGCGGTTTGAACTGCCTCTCGCGCGATGGCAATCAGCTGCTTTTTATCGACGTGCTTGTCGATGGCATATGCATTGGCCTTGTCCATCAACTGAACAGCGTGCTGGTAGCTCGTGCTCGCATACTGTTCAGCCCCTTCGGATTGTGCAATCCGCAGAGCATTTCGCGCTTCGTAGAATTCCAATGGAAGACTGGCGCTCAAAACAACCGGGTCAAACTTATATCCAGAGGGAATATAGCCCCCACGCTCCATCAGTTCATACTTCGCATTCACAGCCTCAGTTGTCCCTTTAGTGTCGGCGCGAACAACGTTCTCGAGGACTACGGCGTTGCTGGGCTGCCGGACGGCATAGTACGGCTCTGCTGTGACAATCAAGGCGAATGCCTGAAGGTCGGTGGTTGCGGTTAGCTTGCTTCGGTTATTGTCGCCTACCAGAACTTCTCCAAGATTTACTGGCCGGCCCTCGGGCGAGATTGCCCACAGGACATACGTAAGATATTCGCCGCCAAAGGTTGTCGGGCTTTGCAGGTTTCCGAATTCCGCTTCAACCTCCATGGTACCACGCTTGCTTCTCACCTTGGCATTTCCGTTTGCTGACGGCAACAAAGTCGTCCCGGCGAAATCCACACTTGTGGCTCCGCTACGATGTTGATAGTTGACCGCCTCAACCGAGCGATTAATGACGATCACGCGGTATGTGGAGACAGTGGACACAGGGCCTGTGGTTTCAACGACCGTTGTCGTTTGCGTAGTCACCTGCGCAAAGGCGCTCAAACTGAGGACACTTCCTAATACAAACAAAAGCATGCGCTTCATGATTCCTCTACAGGCTGTACTCAGCCGTATAACGGTTGACGTTCATTTATTCGCAGGCACAATCTACCAGGTCCTGGTAGGCCGATCTTTCAGTGCCCGACACGGAACTGATAGATGTAGTCGAAGAGGCCGAATATCTTGAGAAGCCACAAAACGACGACTATTACAACGACGCCATTCAGAATTCCCTTGATTTGACCCTGCATGGGTATGTAGCTGTTCACCAGCCATAACAACACGCCGACTACGCATAGCGTGATAAGAACAGTGACGAGTGGCATGTCATGTCCAATATGGAACTGAGAGAGGTTGTCGAAAAGTCCGACAATCTTCATGAGCCACAGAACCACGGCAATCACTACAACGCCATTCAAAATGGCTTTGATCTGCCCCTGCATGGGTATGAAGCGGTTGACCAGCCATAGCAACAGGCCGACTACGCATAGCGCGATAACAACAGTTACGAGTGGCATTCTATTCTCCAATCATTTGCATGGACCTGATCTGCACATAGAACTTCTTGAGCAGGTCGATAATGTTGTGTTGATCTGCTTGCTTTTTGCTCGGCTTATTTCGGTTATTGCGTGTGCAAATCACAGAAATCGCGCCGGCCTTAGGAACAATGACGGTTATTGTGCCTTTGCACTTCCCGGGAGGCTATGAAATGCACAAATCCATAATTTTCCGTATCTCAGGAGCCAGCAAGGAGAGAAATAGCAGTCATTCTTCTTCATGTTTATTGTCCCATAATAATAAGTAATTGGCTGAGCTATAAAGCACAGGAGAAAATATGGAGTATGTACTCGACGTTCGGCATATTCACACCTTTGCTTCCGTCGAGTTGTCATCTCTGACTGCCGGCAGGTGGTGCAAATGTGTGGCAAAACATGCGCACACGAAGCTGTATTCTGCCTATTCTTCTACGGAATCGGATGGCGAGGCAGGCCGCGAGGAACCCAAGCCAGGTCTCCACTCAAGACGTAAATGGCGATAGCCGTGATCATGAAGACCGCGCCTACCCAGAAGCGCCAGTCACTATGCATGCGCCGCCAGTAAGGGCCTGGGTCAGGCTCGCCATTATTGCTGCTATTTCCTTCGGGGTTGTGTTTGCTTCCGGTCATTTCATCTCCATTTTCAGAATAATCGAACGATGTTCAAGCGGAATGCTTCTCACGGAGTCAATGTTCACAGATTACGCTCATCGCTTAACTCGCTATTGTTTCTGAGCAGCAGAAGAAGTAATCTGAGTCGGGCTTTCGGAATCTGCTACTGGTGAGCTGACAACCGGCTTCTGTTTGTTCCCGGGTATTTCGGTTCCTGCTGGGAAAATGAGAATCTGGATCGAGCCCCAGTCTGATTCCAGGCCTACACCTGTCTGCTTGCCCATTCCCAAAGTCTTGAGCAGATTGTCGTCAAATCCATAGTTTTCCACCAAATACTCACGCACAACCATGGCCCTGGCATCGGTAAGCACCTGGTTCTTTTGCGCATCGCCTTCCATGCCTGTTGAAACCACGACTACCGCCAATCCAAATTGATTATTTGCCAGGAACTCGCCACCATCATTAAGAGACTTTTGATTTTTTAGCTTGGCCGAATCACGAGCATCGAAGAGTTGCTTGGCTGTATATGTAAACGCTTTTAGGGGCGTACCCGGCGGAAGCCCGCTGATTTTATTCGCTGTTAGGGTAGCGGAGTCCTGATATCCCCGCTTTCTGAAATACCCGCTCAAAAGGAAGTTATGTTTCAGAGCTTCCATATTTTCCTGAAAGTCCGTCACGCCGATCTGCGCCTGGAGCATTGTAGCGTGCATGGCAGCCGTTGATTGTTCCAGATTGCTATAAAGTTGCTTGTCGTTCACCAGCGCTCCTACGGTTCCCTGGCCCGCATCGATTTTAGCGGTAACCGAATTCAAATGATCAGTGGCTTGCTGGCTGCTATCCAGCATTCCGTTCGCCTTTTTGAGCATATCCACCATCAGAAGCGGCGGCTCACTCTCGATGAGATCGCCATCTTTTACGTCAGCTTGCCCGGCAGATCCAAATGAAATGGCCAGGAACTGATTGCCCAACACCCCTTCAGTCATGATCGATGCCACAGAATCCCGCTTAATGATCTCGTGAGTCGATTTATCAAGATCGATAACCACAGTTACTTTTTCACCGGGCTTGTGGGGTAAATCGATGCTATGCACAGTTCCACTGTGAACGCCGCCTACCTGCACGTCGGCTCCATTCGCCAGGCCGGCTACATTGTCGAATTGCGCCTTCAGCCTGTAAGTGGAGCGAAACAGATAGTTCTTGCTTCCGATAATAAAGACACCAGCAGCCAGAACTGCCAGAGCCACAACGATGAATGCTCCCAGCCGCGCCACCCTCGACATATTTCCTCCTACGACAGTTTTAGAAAGTCTTCAACAAATCCGATATCGCTCTGTTGAAGATCTTCAAACGTGCCTTCGATTACAACATCTCCCTGATCCAGCAGGGCCAAACGGTTGGCAATTGTCCTGGCGCTGTGCAGGTCGTGAGTTACCACAATGGAAGCCATCCGACGCTCGCGTTGGAGTGTGAGAATCAAATCGTCGATCTCTCCTGAGCTGATGGGGTCGAGACCTGCGGTAGGCTCGTCAAGAAGCAGTATCTCCGGATCCAGCGCGAGTGCGCGCGCCAGACCAACGCGTTTTTGCATCCCTCCTGAAATATCGGAAGGCATTTTTCCAAAATCACCTTCCATACCCACCTCAGAAAGCAACTGATTCACACGTTCGCTGCGCTCGGAGCTGGACATATCTTTCCGATGGTGTACAAGGGGAAACGCCACATTTTCAGCCACCGTGAGCGAATCGTAAAGCGCCGCATGCTGAAACAGGAAGCCCATCTTCTTTCTGATTTCGCCCATCCGGTCAATAGCCAGACCAACGATATTCTGGCCATAAATGCAAACCGATCCAGAGTCAGGTGTTTCGAGGCCGATGATAAGACGCAGCAACACACTTTTTCCCGTGCCACTACGTCCAAGTACGGCCAGGGTTTCACCGCGATTCACACTCAGGCTAATTCCGTTGAGAACCATGTGGCTCCCAAATGCTTTCTTCAAGTTCTCAACTGCGATAACCGGCGCACTGCCGTCTTCCTCAGACAGCTTTTGCTTCATCGCTATGTCATAAGCTGTGGCCATTCGTATCTCACAAAAATGTACGTCAACGATTAAGCATTAGGGGAAGACAACCAGAATGAATTTCACCAGCACAACGTCAGCCAGAATCACAAAAAGCGATGCGAGAACTACTGAGTTTGTGGCTGCGCGGCCCACGCCCTCAGCTCCACCGCGTGTTCGCATTCCCTGAAAGCACGCGATAAGTCCGATAATCAGGCCATACACGCAGGTCTTGAATGTCTGTGGCAAAAAAGCGCTGAAAGTCGCGCCTTTGAAGCCGTCCTGAATGAACTGATGAAAAGAGAGCGGCTCGACCAGCGTTTGAGCAAACCATCCCATCAACAGGCCACATGCATCGGAAACAAGGGTTAACAATGGAAGCATCAGGATGCAGGCCAGAATTCGTGTTGCTGCCAGAAGCCGGTAGGGGTTGATTGCCGATGCTTCAATGGCGTCGATCTGCTCGGTTACTTTCATCGATGCAAGTTCCGCGCCAATGCCGGCTCCCACGCGCCCACTTACGACCAGGCCAGTGATAATCGGACCCATTACCTGGAGAACGGAGTACACCAGAGTGGCTGGAAACATCGATTTCGCGCCGAAACGACTTAGACTGTAACGTGCCTCCAGCGAGATGATCACTCCGATGGCGGAGCCGGCCATCACGACTAACGGAAAAGACTTCGACCCAACTTCGTCGAGTTGACGGATTAACTCGCGCCACTCATAGGGCGGTGTTACAGCCGCGCGCAAGACCCGCCAGAAGAATATTCCCAGGTTACCGAACCACTCGAAGAAGCCTTCAACCAGCCCGGCGGCAGAATTCGCAGCGGTATTCACGAGAACGGCCCCCGGTCCCGGAAGGGCCGGGTTGATGCTCGCAACGGGAGTGGGTCCGCTGTAGCTCAACGGTTAGGACCTGGGCCTGGCGCGCCGTGTGCATTGTTCAGATGCATGCGTGAAAGCAAGGAGTGGGGTCCACTATGTAAAAACTCCAAAGTAATGTTTCCGCCCGCGTAAACCAGCAGGCTATAGTTGCCGATGCGGAATCCATCTTTCGCGCCGAAGCGATCCGGGTACCAGCCATAGACAGCAGTCATCGAACCTGCGTACGGCGCGACAAGGGCAGGGACAGAGAAGACGCGGTGGCCGTCACCGCCGCGGCGCGCTGTCAAGGTCGAAATCAAGGCATGGCTCAGTCGCGGAAAAACGCCTCTGCACTCACAGCGGTAGTACAGCGCATCTTCCTTGAAGGCCTCTGACAGCCCGTAACGCGTCGTAGTGGCCACTGTTGCGATGCCGAAGTCAGACCCGAATCGCTTAGCGTAACCCTCAGCGCCCTGTTTCCACTCCGGCGGAGCATTGCTGTATTGGTGTATTCCGGCCACTATTGCCGAGCCAACAATTGGGTACGGCCAGAATGCGTCGAAAACGTAGTTGCGGGCCATTATTCTCTGAGTCGGACGCACGTAGGTGAGGTCCAGCCGCGCTGCAGTCGTGCTTTCTTGAGTGCCAGAAAAATCTTCCGGAAAGGATAGGGATTGCGATCTTGACATCGCAGACAAGCATGCCAGAACTGCAGCTATTAGCAAAAAATACATGACTCGGCGGAATTTCTTGCCGATAGACTCGTTGATCGATCGGTATCCGAGCATTTCTGCCAATTCACTGTAGAAACCAAGCAGTGACTGCGAATTCCGTATCCTCATGGGTGGCGTCAAGGATTCTATTTCGGGCTGCATCGGTTCTCCCAGAAGCATCTGGCGCGGTTAATGAAATATGCATGCACCTAGCTGTTCTTATAGAGATATTGTCAGAAGTGCTAATCCTAAAGATGGTCATATTTGCACTGAATCGTACTTTGTCTATTTATGCATCAATTAAGCCGGGCGACCACCACAGCCAGCCTTAGGAACTTGTTGAAATTCCCTCGTTGAGGGCTTATTCCTTGGGGATTTGCGGTTTCATCTGGTTGAAATCTGTTTGAATCGGGCAATTCGCCTTTGTTGATGCGGCTTTTCGGCCTCTGGGAGTCTATCCCGGAGGCCGCAATCGGTTTTCAGGCACACTGCTCCTGGAGTCCTTCCGCTTGTTGCTGTGCGATCAGCCGGGGCAGTCTGAGCAGATTATGGGCGGCGCAACTGAAGACGAACAGCCAGTCCACTTTCTCCAACCCTTACAACTTTACCTGCCGCAGCGAACCGGTTTGTTTCAGCCAGCCGAAGCCCTTCTCCACAAGCCATCTCGCGGGTGATGGTCGAGCGCGCCCGTTGGAGTCCGGCGGCTATAGCCGCCGGACTCCAACCCATCACCAACTGTGTCTGAAGCAACGCTTTTTTCCAAAAGACAGATGTTTATACGATTTTCCATGCAACATTTTCCCTTTCAGAAATGTTGCACTTGGATTTTGAGCGCGGGGACCATGTCCCTCACCGTTGCGCAACACGAATAATCTCGCTGATACAAAGGGTCGGGCAGATCAGACCTGCAAACACAAAGCGGCGGAGCCGTTAAGCCCCGCCGCTTCTTGTATCACGTGCTGTCTGATGCAGCAGCTATAGGTTACTTGTGTCCGCCGCCGCCGGCATGTCCACCACCACCGCCAGCATGTCCACCACCGCCACCGCCAGCATGTCCACCACCGCCGCCGCCAGCATGTCCACCACCGCCGCCGGGATTTCCGCCGCCACGCGAAGCTGACGCATGACCTGCACTGGGACGCGCCCCGCCTGAACGGTTACCCCCTGCGTTGCCGCGAACCTGACCACCGCCGCGCGCCTGGCCACCGCCGCCGCGCGCATAACTGCTACGACCAGCCATGGCGCCGCCGCCGCCACGATAACTTCCTCCGCCACCGTTGCTGAAGCGATGACTACCCCAGCCGTGGCCGTAGCCCCAGCCGGCCCAAGGACCCATGCCCAGGAAGACGCCGCCATAGAAGTAACCCGGCCCGTAAAATCCATAGGGCGCGCAGGCGTAAGGTTCATAGTCGTAATAGCCATACGCACAGACGGGTGGAACGCCGATGTCTACGATGATTTGAGTCTGAGCCACTGGCGCCAAAGCCAGGCCAGCTAGCAATGCTGTCGTTCCGAGAAAAGTTTTAAGCCCTCGCATATGTGATCCCCCCTTGAGGTGTCTGCGTTTTTCCTGTGTTGCGTGGGATGCTCTGTTGCATTTAAGAACAGTTTGCCAACAGGAGACACCATAAGGGTTTAAGTCTGTATAAGAGGGCCTAAAACTTGATCGGGCCGACGTCTACCTACCCTTACGATCTTGACTCTATCCGCTGGGGTCGTCATAGTCTGAGCAATAAGGCGCACATGGTAACTATTCATTACGTTTCATTACGTTTCGTGGATTTATCGCATCCGGTCAATATTGGGCTACTATTGAAGGATCTAAAGGAGATACTGGCATTCAGTACACGCCACGGGATAGAAGGCTGCCGGAGTATACGGCGTGCGAACTCGTGTGAAACCGACAACATACAGAGGCCGCATCTCAACCGCCGTGCAAGTGAGTCGGAGGAAGTAATAGAAAAACAATGACACTCTCAAAGGCTTAGGAACAGGACTGTGCCTTACCGTACTCTGTTTGATCGTCGCGCCGAAAGCAAAGGCGGACGAATGGAACCATAAAACTGTGATTACCTTCAGCGGTCCCGTCGAAGTTCCGGGAGTAGGCCAGCATCTCCTGGCGGCGAGGCATTCTTTCCAGAATCCTCAAAGGAGCTAGCTTTAATCTGCGAAGGAATCTCGCGCGATGTTCGTAATCAGTACACCTTGGCTTATATTCCCACAATTTCAAAGCAAAATGGCGGGTATCGGGTCATCAATGTAAAGGCTGGTTCACCAAAGCATGGTCAGTTATCGGTTCGCACTCGGCCTGGTTACTTCGTGCCATTGATGCCCCTACCGCCAGGATCTGGGATGGTCGGACATGATTCCCATCAATGAGCATAAGTTATTTGCAACGCGGAACCAGAAGTTTCTGCGCTAAACGCGATGCATTTTGCTGATCGCCGGTATTCTCGCGCTCTTATATGTTGCAATCACTTTGATAGGTGCAAGAATTTATCAGACAAACGCCTTGTCGATCCTGGATAAACAGATTCTAGTGGAAAATCAGCAGAAGGCAGATCAACCCGTACTCGCGATCAAAGAAGGGGATGTTCTAGGGAACATTGAAATTCCAAGGATTGGAGTGTCGGTGGCTGTTCTGCAGGGGACGACACCGCGAACTTTACGGCTGGGTGTCGGTCACATTATGGGGACGCCACTCCCCGGCGAGCCAGGAAACATAGGAATCGCCGGACACCGGGATACCTACTTTCGCGCTTTAAAGGACATTCGCAAGGATGACGAGATTCATCTTCAGACTGCTGCTGGAATCACCAAGTACGAAGTCGATTGGATTCAGATTACTTCCCCCAGTGACGTGGGCGTTTTGGCGCCCACGGCTGAATCTTCTCTAACCCTCATTACGTGCTATCCGTTCTACTATATCGGCGCAGCCCCAAAACGGTTTATCGTTCATGCACATAAGCAATAGCGACTGATCACTTTATCATTATTCTATCCATTGCTCACCTCCCTATGGTTTGGCCGAGCGAAGAAGCAAGAGTGGACATTGCGCCAGCTTGACGACCTTCTCGGCAACCGAACCAAAGACCAGCGGATGCCAGCCGGAGATGCCGTGTGTGGAGATTATTACCATGTCGACATGCTCGCGTTCAACCACTTTCATGATGCTCCCCGCCACATCATTTTCCACTTCGACGCTAGATCTCGTTTTGACTCCTCTGGCCGCAAGGGCAGCATGGCACTTGGCCAGATGCTGCTCTGCAAATGTTCTCGCTTCCTGGATAAATTCGGTTTCTGGAATCAAATCTGGGAGAGTTGTAGTTGGAAAAAACGGGATGACATTTACAAGATAGAGTTCGGCATGAAAGTGATGGGCAAGGTCCGCGGCCATTTCCAAGGCCGCCTGAGAAGATGGACTAAAGTCAATGGGCAACAGAATCTTCGTGGGAATGGAAGGGAAAACACGAGCTTCACGCATGATGATCTCCTTGCAGGACCTCTAAACCGGCTGAAGTTTTACTTTCCTGGATCATGAGGGCAATAGCTGAGCACTTTTGAACATCTAGGAACTTGTTGAAAAAGGCACCGTTCTGCATCGCGGTCATAAGGTAATTCGTGTAACAGGCATGGGTGGAGATGAGCGGGTTCAGGACGGGATGCTTAGCTATGTTTCGTTGGAGCAACGGGTATCTCAGGATCATCAACTGCGTGCGGTTCGCAAGCTGACGGACACAGTTCTTGGGACGCTGAGCCCTGAATTTGATGTGCTGTATGCGGACTCCGGGCGACCTTCGATGGCTGTTGAGGCTCTTCGGTCAATCACTGACAGTTTGCGATCCGGCGAGAGGTGGTCATTTCCGCTCAGACCGCAGGAAGCCACGGAACTACAAACGTAATAACCCTCAAGGCGCAATCCAAGCCTTGATGGGTCAACCTACATGAAGCAGAGGAAAATGATATGCCACAGTTCGGGTCACCTTTTTCAGGGTTGGCGAACAGCAGGAAGCTCACAAACGAGGAACTCGTCAGAGCGATTCGGTTCCTGGTAGCCGGAGAGTACGAAGCGACTCAAATGTATATGCAGCTTGCCGAATCAACCAACAACAAACTCGCCGTGGCTGTGCTCAAGGACATAGCGGACGAGGAAATTGTACACGCAGGAGAGTTTCTGAAGCTGTTATATGAGCTTGCTCCCAATGAAAAGGCGCTCTATACCAAGGGGGCTGGAGAAGTGGAAGACATTATGAAATCATTACGTCAGAAGACAAAGAAGTAGGTAGCGCAGGAACCCAAGTTGCCCTGTACCGGGGCTGATTGCTCAGACCTGTGGTGTAGCTCCTGCGTGGTTGCTCCTACGTGATTGAGTGTTGACACTGAAAGACTACTGAGATTACTGGAACCCCGGTGGAATGCCCCCTCCCGGCACCAATCCTCTGCAACTTCTCCAGCATCAGCCACATCGGCCGATGCGCGCCTTTACCCTGACACATAAAAATGTCCAGTCCCATCGGCCCGTCTGCCGCACCGCCCCGCATCACTATGATGGGAAGAGCGCCCGCTCTCGATGCCCTCCAGCGAAAACCCAACTCGCGCCCTCCCCTCGCTGCATGAGTTCTTCTCTCCCGGCGGCATCCTGGCGCGTTCTTCGCTGCCTTATGAGTACCGCACCGGACAACTGCAGATGGCCAAAGCCGTCGAGCAGGCTCTCGCGGAGCGCCGCCATCTGATCGTCGAGGCCGGCACCGGGACCGGCAAAACCCTCGCCTACCTGCTTCCCGCCCTGCGCACCGGCCAGCGCATCATCGTCTCTACCGGCACCAAGGCGCTGCAGGATCAGCTCTACTTCCGCGATGTTCCCTTCCTTGAAACGCTGGTCGGCGAGCTGCGCGTCTGCTACATGAAGGGCCGCGCCAACTACCTCTGCCGCCACAAGCTGGTCACGCTGCGCAACCAGCCGATTCTTTCGGGTCTGGAGGAGATCGACCAGTACCGCCAGATCTCCGAGTGGGAGCAGACCACCGAAACCGGCGACCGCGCCGAGCTCTCCGGCATGCCTGAGTCCAGTGCCCTCTGGCAAAAGCTCGACGCGCGCACCGAGGCCTGCCTCGGGTCAAGTTGTCCGGATTATCGTCGCTGCTTCATCACCGAGATGCGCCGCAAGGCCCTCGAATCCGACATCATCATCATCAATCACCATCTGTTTTTCGCCGACCTCTCCGTCAAGCGCGAGGCCGCCGGAGCTCCCGACGCCGGCATTCTCCCCGAGGCCGCGGCCGTGATTTTCGACGAGGCCCACGAGTTGGAGGATGTCGCCTCGAGTTACTTCGGCCTGTCGGTCAGCAACATCCGCTTTGAAGAGCTGGCTCGCGACACCGATGCTCTGCTGCGCGGCAAGCAGGGCGCGGGGAGCCTGCCCGCCCTCACCCAGCAACTCCGCGACCGCGCGCGCATGTTTTTTGTAGGCCTGCCGATGACCAGCGATGGCCGCCAGCCTTTCAATGATCGCGAACAGTTTCTGGAAACCTCCGGCGGCGACCTTTATCTGGC
>CABDZH010000146.1_pt1 | contig 21727 bp, 17 predicted proteins | sample 3132121 | NCBI WGS metagenome assembly CABDZH01 (sample SAMEA5534340, study PRJEB31848) | metagenome | biome: tundra; feature: field; material: soil | place: USA | collected 2013-05 | depth 0.45 m
ATGAAGGAAAATCTTTGCCGGCGCGGAGAGGGTAACGTCTCGTTGTATAGTTCGTTTTAGGCGAAAACTTGGAGAAAAACTGCACTCATCACAGAAATAAGTGTCCTTATAAGCGCACTTCTAAGCCCCAAAACTGGCAAAAAGTAGACCTCAAGATTCACTTTTATTGCCCTACTCGCCCTTCTTCTCATTCCGCGCCTTCACCTTGAACCAGATCGGCGTGCCTTTGAATCCGAAGGCCTCGCGAATCTGGTTTTCCAGGAAGCGCTCGAAGCTGAAGTGCAGCTTGATCTCCCGGTCGGTGAACAGCACGAACGTCGGCGGGGCTACGGCGGCCTGCGTCATGTAATAGATTCTAATACGTTTAGCCATCGGAACCGGCGCCCTCTGGAAGTCAACCTTCTCCAGAAAGCGGTTCATCTGCCCGGTCGAAACCCGCTTGCGCCTCTCCGCCGCAACAGCCACTACTTCATGCAGCACACGCAGCATCTTTTTGGCTTCGGGCCCCGTTCCTTCCAGTGCCGAGAGGAAGATTACCGGCGCGTAGCTCAGGTACTTGAGCACCCTGCGCAACTGCTCTTCAAAAACCTCCCGGTCGGCCGGAGGCTTGCCGTCCGTGCGTCCCGTGGTCACTAAGTCCCATTTATTCACCACGATAATCACGCTTCGACCGCTCTCATGGGCATAGCCGCCGATGGTGGCGTCGGCCCCCGTCACCCCATCCGTCGCGTCCAGCACCAGCAGCGCCACATCGGCTGCCTCCAGGTGACGCCGCGCCATCACCACGCTCATCTTCTCCGCCATCAGGTGCGTTTTGCCCTTGCGCCGTATGCCCGCTGTATCCACAAACCGCAGTTGCTGGCCTTCAAAATCGATCACCTCGTCTACCGCGTCCCTGGTCGTCCCGGCAATGGGCGAAACAATGGCCCGGCTCGACCCGGTTAAAGCATTGAGCAGAGTTGACTTACCCACATTCGGCCGCCCGATGATGGCCACTGAAGTTTCGTGCTGTTCAAACTCGCCGTGCGTCCGATGGAGGGATTGCGCATCCGGCGAGGACTGCGCGTCCGGCGAGTTTTCTTCAGTTTCGTCGCGAGCCTCGACCACTTCAGCAATCAGGGGCTCATCCTCGGCCACGGCCTCCGGCGGCGCGGGAATCACATCAGAAATGGCTTCCAATAGATCGCCGATACCCAAACCGTGCTCGGAGCTGATGGGAAACACGTTGCGAATGCCCAACTGGCGGAAGTTCTCCGCCGCCATCGACATGGCCTCGCCCTCGACCTTGTTCACCGCCAGAAACAACGGCTTGCCGCCGCGAATCAGCATCTGCACCAGGTCGTAATCCGGGCTGGCCAGCTCGGTGCGTGCATCCACCACCAGCACCAGCGCGTCAGCCTCTTCCAGCGCCACCTGTGCCTGGGCATAAATCTCGGTGGGAATCACCTCTGCGTCGTCCGGCACCATGCCGCCGGTGTCGACGAGCCTGAACCTCCGGCCCATCCATTCAAATTCCCCGTAAATACGGTCGCGGGTAATGCCGGGCTCGTCGCCAACAATCGAGCGGCGGCTGCCGGTGAGCCGGTTGAAGAGCGTGGATTTACCCACGTTGGGCCGTCCCACAATGGCCACCAGCGGAAGCGCGCCCGCACGCGATTTGTTTGGCATAACCGACTTGTGATACTTCGACAAAACTTGTCTCCATTCGCCGTTCAGCCCTTGCTTGAGGGGTTGGACGGCATCTTCCGCTTCTCAAAGTTTAGTCCTCCTGGCAATTTCATGCGGAGTGGGGCTTGAAAAACAGCACTGCGCCACCACACCCACCACCTTTTTCGTGCTCGAGACGAGTTTTTGGACAAGCTGAGTCGAATTCGCGCTGGGTGGTTTATGCGTCAATATGGATAGGGCTTTTGGGGGGAATATGCGTCATTATGCGTAAAGTTCAGGGAATATATGCGTAAATATGCGTAAGCCTTGCAAGATATATGTGTAGTTATGGATGTGATGTGACTTTACCCATCTAGTGAGATGAGACTGTGTTCGACAAGGGCCGGCCATTCATTTTGGTATGGTCAGAGCCGGGCCACCGGCCCCGCTTGAATCCCAAGTGCGATATGCTGGTAATGCGCGCCCGTAGCTCAGCTGGATAGAGCGAACGCCTCCGGAGCGTTAGGTCGGGAGTTCGAATCTCTCCGGGCGCACCACATTTATTTCTTTGTCCTTTCGCTTGATTCGCTTTCATCTTCACAATTTCTCCGGTGAAATGAGGGATTATGGCAAATTGGGATACTGCTTACAACTGGATGATGGACAATGAGGATCCTCAGCGCGCCTGCGCTCAGGTTTCGGAAGCATGGCCGGCGGAGTTTGCGGCCATTGCCGCGGCAGACCAGGCCAGCCGCGAGCCGCTCGTCCAGAAGATCTATCAGAAGCACTTCTGGAACTACTGGCTTGCGCAACTGAATTCCGACGAACTCTGCAAGCGGGTCTTCGATTTTGCGGTCACCGGGGACAGCAGTACTTCGGTGCGCTGTTTGCAGTTAGCGGTCAATTCATTTACCTTGAGTGACCCGCTGGTGGTAGATGGTGAGTGGGGGCCAAAAACCGTAGCAGCTACAAACGCCTGTAATCCTCTCACGCTTGTAGCGGCCTTTCAGCAGCAGCGGATAGCTTACTACCAGGCAATTGTTGACGCCAACCCCGCTAAGGCGAAATACCTGGCCGCCTGGATTGCCCGCGCCCGGAAGTAGCCCTCGGACATTTAAACTGGGGATGGGCGGCGAAGTATTTCACTCGCCGCCCGGATAAGGTTCAAATGCATCCCCATTTTGAATTTCCCGTGCGCCAGGTTCTCTGGACGCTGACCTTTGCCGCGCAACTGGTCTTGCTGGTGGTTTTGCTGGGCCGCGACCGGGCGCGGCGCTATCCGTGGTTTACCGCCGGCATCGCGCTGTTTACCCTACAACTGATGGCCGAGGTCCTGCTGGCAGGCCGGATGGCGATCATTCCCTTGCAAGAGATTCTTCTTTCGCTGGCTGATCTCGGGGTAATCCTTGCCCTGTTGGTGGTGGTGGAGGTGGCGCGGAGGGCCTTTGCCGGAGTTCAGCGCTCCTGGTGGACCGTGAGTACTTTGGGGCTACTGGTTGTGGCCGGCATTGGACTGGTATTTTGGGGGCCTTGGCCGGCAGGGAAAGATCTGGCCCTGGACTCGACGCTCGGCAGGCTGCACCTGATGCAACTGGTGGCGCTGAAGGGCAACACGCTGGTTTACCTGCTGACGGTAGGGCTGGGGCTGTTGGTGGTGCTGTTTGGCCGCCGCTTCAAGGCCGGTTGGCGGAGCCACACGCAGATGATTTCCATTGGGCTCTCGGCAATTGCCATCGCCTGGCTGGCGGTGCAGGCTGTGGTGCAATCCATCGTCAAAACAGCACATCCCCAGAGCCGGGAGGAGTATGAGCGTGTTCTGGATCTGATTGCCAAGTTATTGAATGCCAGCAAGCTGGTGTTTCTGGCCGCGCTGGTGTGGTGGATTGTGTGGCTGTGGCGGGATGAGCCGGGAGCAACTGCCGTGGCCGCGACGGAAGAGAAAGGCTAGAACCGACACCAAGGGTTTCTCTTCCTCGCGCCAGAAAGAACAACCGCAGGTCCTTTGACTCCCTCCGCTACGTTTCGGTCGCTCAGGATGACAGGGCACGGAGGCAGGTTGCCCTGTTCCCTGACCCCTAGATGTGGCAGCTCGCCTGGCCGCGCTTTTCGAGGTAGCGCTGGTGGTAATCCTCTGCGCGCCAGAAGGTTTGCGCGGGCTCGACCTTTGTGACGATAGATTGAGGTTTGAAGCGGCCCTCAGTGGCAAGCTGCTCAATCTTCGCGCGGGCCTGCGCCTCCTGCTGGGGCGAATGGTAGAAGATGGCTGAGCGGTACTGCGTGCCCCTGTCTGGGCCCTGGCGGTTGAGGGTGGTGGGATCGTGAAGGGCAAAGAAGGCATCGAGCAACTGCTCGAAGCTCACCTTGGCGGGGTCGAAGTCCACCTCGACCACCTCGGCATGACCGGTCTGGTCGGTGCAGACATCCTTGTAGCTGGGCCGCTCCAGCGATCCGCCCTCATAGCCTACGGCCGTCGCCGTTACGCCGGGAATGGCCGCAAAAACCGCCTCGACTCCCCAGAAACATCCGGCTCCAAAGGTTGCTTTTTTCTGACTCATGTTAGAAGAGATGCGTTTCGGGGGCTTTTGGAAGCAACTTTGTGCTTGTGCATCGAACTTTTCCGCACTTCAATCACCCCTAAAACGCAAAAAACAAAAACTTAGCAAAGTCGGACGCAAGACCTGTTCCACGATTTCCCATTGTTCGTCTGTCAGTTCTCAATGGCCCGCCATCGCTATCCGCTTCACGATCTTCATAACGGCCTGATACTTCTCTCCGGCAATGGTATCCCACAAATAAATTCTGCGCTCTATCATTTTCAAAAGCTGGCGCATAGGGTTTCTACAGAATGATGTTCTCTGTTTTAGGAGTTGCAGCCCTCGCATCCTGCTTATGAGATGTCCATATCTTCCAAAGAGGGCCGCGCGTAAAAAGAAATCGGTAAAGTCCGGCAACGGCTGCTGCTTTGAGCGCCAGCAGCGCGCTAGCCGGAGCCGCAATGCGATACAGCACGGGAATCCTATAGCGCAGGCCGGCGATCGCGACAAGCCAGCCGAAAATCTGCAGGACGGCAAATACCGTGTAGAAGAGCGACCCACGCGAAAGCGCCAATGTAGAAACAAATAGAAGAATCAGCAGATAAGGCACTACGAGTCGCATCACCTTGTGCGAGACAAGCTGAAAGAGAACTGGATTCTGCGGGGTCAGCGTCCACGGTGCAAGTTGAAAAAGTTGGAAGTTTCCTGCCAGCGTGCGCACCTTGCGATGAAACTCCTCTTCTATTCTCGTTGGCCAGGTGTCGTAGACGTAGGCGTGCGCATCAAGAACAGACCGGTAGCCCTGACGAATAATGGAAAGCGGTTGAAACATATCATCCAGAATCAGTCCGGCCGGTAACGGCACGGCGAGTTTGCGGCGAATCGCATAGAAGCCGCCATAAACGCCAACCGGGGAGCCGCAGATTGACTCTCACGTCCTAATCCAATTTTCATAGCTCCAAAAGACCCCGCTGACTGCTGCGGAGGCGTCGTCGTGACACTCTTGACGCAGAATCAGTTCACCGGCTACACAGCCGACCTTCGGATCGGCAAAATTGCTGACCAGCTGCTGCATAGCTCCCGGAGCGATTTCCGGCCGGATATCGACGAAGACGATTATCTCCGCGGTTGCCTTTGCCATGCCTGCGTTAACAGCAACCGCCTTGCCACAATGCTCGTCCATGATGATGGCAGTGAGAAGAGGATGCCGCCGGCTGGCTAGCAATTCCGCCGTACCGTCGGTAGAGCCGTCTGAAACGACGATGATCTCTTTGATGTTGTGGTAGTCGAGCCCAAACAGATGATCGATTTTGCGCGAGAGAAGGGTTTCGCCGTTATGCACCGCGAGCACGATACTCACACTGGGAGAGATCGGGCTGGCTGTCCAGGGCCGCGGCCGCAGCCGCGAGAGCATCCACATCACCACGGGGTATCCTGCGTAGGTGTAGAGAATGCCTGCCATCGACAGCCAAAAGATGATTTTCACTGTGCGCCTCTGCGCAGAATGATGGTCTTGATGGTCTCGAACATGATGAGAAAATTAAGGCCAATCGACTGGTGCTTGACATAGTAAAGATCGTATTCGAGCTTACGCTTCGTTTCTTCCAGGCTGGCGCCGTAGCGATAGCGCACCTGTGCCCAACCTGTAATCCCAGGACGAATCATATGCCGCAGGTCATAAAATGGAATCTCCCGGCTGAGCCACTGCACAAACTCCGGGCGTTCCGGACGGGGACCTACAAAGGCCATATCTCCACGAAGCACATTCCAAAGCTGCGGTATCTCGTCGATCCTCGTGCTTCGCATAACTCTGCCAATTGCAGTAACGCGCGGATCGTCCTTGGTCGCCCACACTGCCCCCTGTGCTTCGGCATCCTTGCACATGGTGCGAAACTTGTAAGCCGTAAACGAGCGCCCTCGCTGCCCGACGCGCGTCTGGCTGAAGAGAATAGGGCCGGGCGAAGAGAGACGCACCGCAAGAATAATCAAAGGCAGGAACGGCAGACAGATTAATAACGCAATGAATGAACTTACAAGGGATAGCAGGCGCCGGAAAAGCTGTTGCGATGCGTTCAGCCGGAACCCCTCTGTAAAGATGAGGGTGCTTGGATGGAGTCCGTCCAGCGGTAATTTGCCAGAAAGCCGTTCCATTAATGCGCTGGAATTTTCAATGACCACGCCGCAAAGGCGGAGGTCAAGCAGTTCTTGAACGGGCATCGACTCGTGTCGATCTTCCATGGCGACAATAACGCGGTCAATGCCGGGCTTCAGGCCGCGGAATGCGCGGAGGTCTGCGGAGAAGCGCTCCAGCCGGCCATGGACTATGTCTTCTCCCTCCCAACTGACGACTTCCATGCCCGCATCACGGCTGGTCCGCAGAAGTTCGACCACAGAGCGAGCCCGCGCCCCGCAACCCAGGACATATACCCGCTCGCGGAACATGGGAAGGCCTATGATCCACTCGTAGGCCGCTCGCCAGAGGACAAGAAGAACCGCAACGAAGAAAGTTCCAACAAATAAAACATATGGGCCGATGTCCATCTCCGGAACAATATATACGAGCCCGGCAAGAACAAACGATAGCACGCTGAGAACAAGCAATAGGCGAAAGTAAATTTCCCATCCCTATGAGAAGCGCCTCGGCCCATACAGATCAAAGTAATACGTGAGAAGCAGTGTAAAGGCCGTAATTCCAGCGATCTTCAGCAAGCCGTTCTCATAGATTAGAACAAGACGCCAATCCGGCCCCGTGAACAATATCGTGGCCAGTAAAAATGATCCGCCTACAAGAATAACTTCGCAAAGAAGGCGCGCCAGAGTTCGTGTCGGATAGTAAACATTGAAAAGTCTGGTCATCCCAGGCGCCCCTTATCCTTCCGTCCAGATATTCCGCTGCCGGCATCTTGCTTGCCGTAGCAGTAAGAGTAAGAAGAATTGAAAGGAACGTCTTTGACCGCATTCAATACAAAGCCGAGAATGCGTGAGTTGATGAAGGCGGCCTGCGCGCGCTGCTGGCGATGCTCAAGCGCGTTGGCCATGGACGATTGATTCATCTTGGCCAGCAGCGTGTTGTAGAACTGCACTGCCGTCTCATGGTCGCGCATAATCTGTTTATACTCTTCTTCGATCGCGGGGCTGGACTCAATCCTGGATTCGTAAGTGCGTATCTTCTGCTGGAGTCGCGCCTGCTCCTGCCTGGCAGCAGCTATGCCCGCCCGCTGCGCGCGAATCTGATTCTTGGGCTGCCGAAGCTGCGGCGTGTCTGTACTATTGGCAACTGTCTCTCCCTTAGAATTGGCGCCGGTGTCTCCCATAGCGACAAACGTCTTGATTGCCGTCTGAAGTTCCATCAGATTTCCGGGCCACGTATGCTCCATCAGGTGTCCGACAATCTCCTTGCTGAGAATCGGCCTGGGACGGTCAAACTGTTTAGAGTAATGCGTTACTAGATCATCGGCGATGGTGAGAATCTCTGGCTTTCTGCTGCGCAGAGGTAGAATCAAAAGAGTAACTGCCGATACGAGGTAGTAGAAATCCTCTCTGATGCGCCAGGCCTTGACCTCTTCCGCAAGGTCGCGGCTCGAGCCACACAACTGAGAGGTCTTCTCAATAGAATTCAAACACGGGGATTTGATATACTCCTGTCGCAAGCCTGCGTTCGCAACAGATCCTCCTCCCCTAACCGGATTGGGATGTGAACAGATGCCGATTCAATTGAAGGTAAACGATGTGGCTGTTACGGTGGACGCGCCGCCGGATACTCCTCTGCTGTGGGTGCTGCGCGACCTATTGAACCTCAAGGGCGCCAAGTACGGGTGCGGAATGGGAGTGTGCGGCGCTTGCACGGTACTGGTGGGCGGCCGGGCGGTTCGCTCCTGCATGACGAAAGTGGGCGCTGTTGGCAGTGAGCCGATCACCACCATCGAAGGGCTGTCGGCGGATGGCCAGCATCCGCTTCAGGTGGCGTGGGAGGCGCTGGACGTGCCGCAGTGCGGATACTGCCAGGCCGGCCAGATCATGTCTGCCGCCGCCTTTTTGCAGCGCACGCCTCACCCAACGGATGCGGAGATCGACACCGCGATGAGCGGCAACCTCTGCCGCTGCGGAACCTATACGCGCATCCGCCAAGCCATTCACGAAGCAGCAGAAGCGGGCGCAGTAGCGCGTCCCAAGTGATGGAGGTCCCTCACATGCGCTTGAATCGGAGATCGTTTCTGCAGTTGACGGCACTAGCGGGCGGCGGCCTCGCTCTGGAGCTTTATCGCTTACCCCGCGCCGCGGCACAGGAGCCGGGAAAACCGCCGGACCTTACGCCGCAGGCCTTCATCCACATTGCGCCGGATGGCGTAGTAACCATCATGGCGCGGGCCTCGGAGTCCGGCCAGGGCATGCGCAACATGCTGCCCATGCTGATTGCCGAGGAGCTTGATGTCGACTGGAAGAATGTTCTTGTGCAGCAGGCAGAATTGAACGAGAAGATCTACGGCCCGCAGTTTTCCGGAGGCTCCGCGAACACGCCCCAGGGTTGGGAGCCGATGCGCCGCGTCGGCGCGGCCGGGCGCCAGTTGCTCATTACAGCCGCCGCACAAACGTGGGGCGTGCCTGAGGCTGAGTGCACGACGCAATCCGGCCGGGTGCTTCACGCCGCCTCGGGGCGGTCTGCGGGTTACGGCGAGCTTGCCGCCAAAGCCGCCGCGCTGCCTGCGCCCGCGCTCAGCAGCGTCAAACTCAAAAACCCCAGCGATTACCGCATCATCGGCCATTCGCAGGCGGGCGTAGATACACACGCGATCGTCACCGGGAAGCCGCTTTTTGGCATCGACGTTCAGCTCCCGGGAATGCTGTATGCATCGATTGAGAAGGCACCGGTGTTTGCCGGCAAGGTGAAGTCTGCCAACATCGATCAGGTCAAAGCGCTGCCTGGCGTGCGCCACGTGCTGGTAATAGACGGCGGCATCACGCCCGCGGCCTTCACGCCGTGGGAGCCGGGCATGGAACCTGGCATCGCAATTGTGGCGGACACATGGTGGCAGGCGCAACAGGCGCGCAAACAACTCAAGGTCGATTGGGACCTGGGTCCGGCAGCCACGCAAAGCAGTGAAGGATTCGCAACCAAGGCGACTGAGTTGCTGAAGGCCCCGCCTGGAACCAGCGTCCGCAAGTATGGCGACGTAGACGCGGCCCTCAAGTCGTCGGCCAAGGTGGTTGAGGCCACCTACCAATACCCATTCATTGCACATGTCACGCTGGAGCCGCAGGGCGCCACTGCGCATTGGAAAGACGGCAAGCTGGAGATGTGGTCCACCAGCACTTTGCCGGTGGATGGCCGCGGACTGGTGGCGAAGGCGCTTGGCATCCAGGAGAGCGACATCACTACCCACATGGTGCGCTCAGGGGGCAGCTTTGGACGGCGGCTTCAGAACGACTACTTAGTGGAGGCCGCATGGATTGCCAAGCGCGTTGACGCGCCAGTCAAGCTGCTTTGGTCTCGCGAAGATGATATTGCTCACGACCCCTTCCGGCCGGGCGGGACCTTTGGGTTGAAAGGCGGCATTGATGCGCAGGGCAAGATGACGGCCTGGCGGCAGCACTTCGCGACCTTTGGCGATGAAAAACACTCGACCTCCGGCGGCGGCATCGGACAGGATGCGTATCCCGCCGGATTTCCGCCGGCGTATGCTCTTTACACCTCTGCGCAGCCGCTCATGCTGCGCACCGGAGCACTGCGCGCCCCCGGTGACAACGCTTACTGCTGGGTGGCGCAGTCCTTCCTTGACGAGCTGGCTCATGCCGCCGGCCGCGATCCTCTTGAGTTCCAGCTTGAACTGCTCAGCAACAAGCAAGCGCCATGGTCCTCAGGCGAGCACGACGCCGTGGGCGACCACGAGCCATCGGGACAGTCAGTTCTCATCCCGGAGCGGTACAAAGGCGTGCTTGAGTTGGTAGCGGAAAAGTCAGGCTGGGCTCATCGCAGCAAGCAACCGGGGCGCGGGATGGGCATCGCCGCATGGTTCTGCCATTTGGGTTACTTCGCTCACGTTGCCGATGTCAGCGTCGATGCCCAGAACAAGGTCACGGTGCATCAGGTCTGGGCTGCTGGAGATATCGGCAGCCAGGTCATCAACCCTAAGGCGGCCGAGAACCTCGCATTCGGCGGCATCATCGAGGGAATGAGCCACTTGGGTCAGGAGATTACGCTGGTGGACGGCAAGATTCAGCAGACCAACTTCCATAACCACCCGCTGATGCGCATAAGGCAAGCACCGAAGATTGAGGTGTTTTGGCGCAAGACCGACTACGCGCCGACGGGCTTGGGTGAGCCGGGGCTGCCACCGATCTTGCCGGCGGTGTGCAACGCAATCTTCGCCGCCACGGGCAAGAGGATTCGGACCCTGCCGCTCCAGCGGAGCGGGTTCAGCTGGGCTTGAAAACCCCTTGGCGAACCGCACTTTTTTGAGTCCTCGTTGTCCCCCGTGGCCAGCCCTCCGGGAATGGCAGAGTGCCGGTTTTTGATCTGAAAAGTGGTGAGCTATAGGTTATCGGTATTTGACCATCGTGAAGCCAGGAGATTTCATGACGCCACAATCTTACGGAGTTGCCTTGGCGCTCACCATTCTGACCATGCTTTGTTGGGGCTCATGGGCCAACACGCTCAAGATTGCCAAGGGCTGGCGCTTTGAACTTCTCTATTACGACTATTCCATCGGAGTGGCGCTTTGCGCTCTGGTCGCCGGGCTGACCTTTGGCATGTGGGATCGCCGGATCACCTTCGCTTCGCGGATGATCTGGCGCACGCAGGCAACATGAATATTCTCAGCGGCTTTGCGGCCGGGGTTATCTTCAACCTATCGAACATCCTGTTGGTGGGAGCCATCTCCGTGGCGGGAATGGGAGTAGCGTTTCCCATCGGCGTGGGGCTGGCTCTGGTGGTGGGAGTGATCTGGAGCTACACTGTCAACCCGCAAGGGAATCCATGGCTGTTGTGTCTGGGTGTAGCCTTGATCGTGGCAGCCATTCTGGTGGACGCCATCGCATACCGAGTCCATGCCATCAGACGATGCGACGGCGGCGACAAGGCAGACGCCGCAGCCAAACGAGCTGAGACGCGGAAGGGCATCTGGCTGAGCATCGTGGCCGGCGTTTTGATGGGAACGTTTTACCCGCTGGTGGAGATCGGCAAATCGGGCGAGAAAGGACTTGGCCCCTATGCGGTGGCGTTTGTCTTTGGCCTGGGCGTGCTGGCCTCGGTTTTTTTCTACAACATTTATTTTTTGAAATTCCCCATAGCGGGCCCGCGGTTGAGATTTGCGGATTACCTGAAAGGCAACTCCTGGGTGCATTTTCTGGGCATCGCAGGCGGCGTGATATGGATGATCGGTTCGCTCTCGAACTTTGTGGCAGCCAGCGTGGTGGGACCGGCAATCAGCTATGCCCTGGGGTAAGGATCAACAATGGTGGGAGCGCTTTGGGGTGTCCTGGTGTGGAGAGAGTTCGCAGGAGGCGGTAAGCGGGTGAACTGGCTTCTGGCATTGATGTTCGTGCTCTTTATTACCGGCCTTGGGGTGGTCTCCATCGCAAAGAGCTAGGCGGCCAGTATTACTCCGTGAACTTTTTTGAATAGCTGGATAGTTCGTTCGATTTCTGTCTCGGTTTTCTGCTCTGGCCAGTGGAGAATGAATGAGACGATGGCAGCCAGTTCTTTCAGCAAGGGCAGCGTCAACTCTCCCAGGATGCCGATCAGCGTGCGCCGCATGATCAAATCGTCGAGATGGACGACTCGCTCGTGGAGCGCGATGAACTCGATCTCCCGGCGGGAGTAACCGGCGTGATTGGCAAGCGGTTCATCTAGGCCCGCTTTCATATAAGCCGTGACGCGATCCGCGATGGTGCCATAGCGCTTCTGTAAGGTCAACAGCCGTTCCTGAGGCAAGCCGGCGCCCTCCGGCAGCCGGGGATAGCCCTTGCCGCCTCCGATGGGAATATCCGCGGAACTGCGGACGCGCGGACGGCCTAATACCTTCAGAATTTCGTCGGCAACCTGCTCGCCAAGCGCGCGGTAGGTGGTCCACTTTCCGCCGACCAGCGAATAGATCGGGAAATCGATTCCGTTTCCCGGAGGCAGCACCGGGAAGCTGTGGTCGCGGCTGATCTGACCCGGCGTGAGCGCATTGCTACGTGGCAGAGGACGCACGCCACAGATACGGAAGACGACATGCGAGCGGTCTACCTTAATCGACGGGAAGGCCTGGCTCATGGAGTTGAGCAGGTAATCCACTTCGCCTTCGTCGCAGGCGGCATTCGGGTCGTCGGTGGGAATATCTGTTGCGCCGGCGATCACCTTGCCATCAATCACATAGAAGAGGCAGATGCGGCCATCCCGGTTGACGAAATAGATCATGTCGTCGCCGGTTGCCGCCACCAGCTCCGGGTGGTCCAACACGATGTGCGAGCCCTTGGTGCCGCCGATGAATTGGCTCGTGCGGCCTATCGCCTGATTGGCGCCATCAATCCACGGACCCGCGGCATTGACGACAATTTTCGGCTTCACCTCGCAGGTTTCGCCGGAGACCTCATCCTGCAGGACAACAACGCTGCCCTTTGCGCTCTGCGCCCGGACATAATTCATCGCATGTGCCCCGGAATACGCGGCTTCAGCGTCCTGAACCAGTTCGAGGCAAAGCCGTTCCGGATAGGTGATCTTGGCGTCGTAGTATGTTGCCGTGCAGATCACGCCGGGATTCAAGGCGGGCCGAAGCGCGCGGGCCGCCCGCCCGGAGCGAAAACGGTGTTTTGGCAGAGGAGATTTGCGGCCAGCGAGAAAATCGTACAGCGTCAACCCGGTCTTGATCAGCAACGCGCCACGATTGCCCGGCTTGGTGGGCCAATTCAGTAGATTCCGTATTCCCGGAATAATCCCCGACATCCAGTTGAAGATCGGAATCGTCGTGGGCATCGGCTTGACGTAGTGGGGCGCGTTTTTGAATAGCCGGTTCCGTTCCAGGAGCGCCTCGCGCACCAGGCGTAACTCCGCATTTTCCAGATAGCGAAGGCCGCCATGAATAATCCGTGTCATGGCAGAGCTGGTTCCAGAACAGAAATCAGCTTTTTCGACCAGCACAACATCGACTCCTTGCAGTGCCAATTCGTCGAACAAGCCGATTCCGTTGATGCCTCCGCCGATGATCAGAACGGAGACATCGGGGTGCTTACGAAGCTCAACAAACTCTGGGCGCATCCAGGCTCCTAAGTCCTTCAGTTAACAAAACGTTATCACGCATCTCTATGGGGATCCAAGCCGCACAAGACTTCCGGAGGGCAGGTCAAACCCTCTTTTGAAGCGCTTCATCTCCACCAAGTTTAGAGAAGCCGCGGAGAAATATTTCTAAAAGAATTCAGCACGCGTCTATCAATGGATCAAGCGTGCGGACGATCAGCCCAGCCTAGCCTGATTAATTCGCCCCTGTTGGTTCCGGGGGATGGCGCCTGCAACGATTCCACGAAGTGCGGGTTTGTAGGGGTATTACCTGAAACGTTCCGATCGGACCTGAATTTGTGCATTTTCCTTCCGTTTTCCACAAGGAGGAGATCCATTCAGGTCCGAAGGAACCCGATCAGGCACCCGTTATCCACGTATTTTTTGATAAAGCGATGATTCGTATCTGCTTATCCACGCAAACTCTTGGCATAATTCACTCAAGAGCGGTTTCTCAGTAACTGTTCCAAGCGCCGAGTCCAGGGAGGGCGGGGTTGAGAATCCAGGTTCAAGACCTTATGCTATGCCGGACTACCCACGGGAGCACTGAAGAGTGACCAGCTATAGCCGCCAGGACGTATTGCGCATCCTTCAGATCGGCTCCCGCCAGTTACAGGGATGGGAGCGAGCGGGAATCGTACCCCAACAACAGAGCTACAGCTTCCAGGACCTTGGGCAGTTGCGCATCTTGCGCGCCCTGCGCGAGGAGGACGTGTCGGTGGCATCGATCCGTCACTCGATTGTGGCCATGAAGGCGGTGGCGGGCATGGCGAATCCACTGATGGAGGCAAGCCTGGTGAGGACAGGGACGCGGCTGGCCTTCCGGCACCGCGGGGCCATGGTGGACCCCATCCGCCGGCAGTTGCTCTTCGACTTTGAGCGGCTGGAACAGGGCTGCGGGCCGTCGGTCAGTTCTGAACCGTTGCTGTTGCACAGGCCTGCGGCGGACGCTCCGCGAGGCGTGCAGGAGATGTTCCTGGAGGCAGTGCAGGCCGAGGAGGCGGGCGAGAAGAACCGCGCCATCCAGCTTTATCAGGAGATCATGGAGTTCGACCCCAGCTTTGCGCCGGCCTGGATCAACCTGGGTACAATTCACTTCCATCTTCGCGAGTTTGACTGGGCCGAGCAGCTTTACCGCCGGGCTACGGAGATCGATTCCACTTATGTGCTGGCGTTTTTTGACCTGGGCAATGTGCTGGACGAGTTGCAGCGGCCGGATGAGTCGATTACCGCTTACAGGCAGGCGGTTACGCTGGCACCCGGCTATGCTGATGCCCATTACAATTTAGCGCTGGCCCATGAGCGCAAGGGCGAGGCGCGGGCGGCGCTGCGCCACTGGCAGGCTTACGCGCGGCTGGATAAAAGCGGCCCCTGGGCCGACCATGCGCACGGGCAGATCCGCAAGCTGCTCGACCGCGAGAAGCTGGCCATCGCCTGGCGCGCAGAGAGCTTTATTGCGCCGCGCAAAGGGACGGCAGCTTTGGAACTGGTGAGCGCCGGGAGTTGATAGCCCGCAAAACACAATGGCCCTTCCCGAAGGAAGGGCCAACGCGCCGAATAAGAAAAACAAGCTAAGTCACTGCTACCGTGAAGGTGGTTGTGGGTGCTGGGGTGACTGTGGGATTTCCGGTTCCCGTCACCGTGAAGGTGTACGTGCCGGCCGACGTCCCCGGATTGCCGGTTGAACCGCCCGTACTGCCGCCCCCGCCGCAAGCGGCCAGGCTACCGAGCGCTGCCATCATCACCAGAACGACCAGCATTGACCGCCAACTGCGCCGCCGCGCCGGAATCCCCAGGAAGAGCAGGAAGGCTAAGACTGCGCCTCCGCCCGCTCCAAATAACCCTCGGCCTCTTCCGGGCAGCCTGGGATAGGCCAGCGACGCAGTGGCCGCGGTAGTGCTCACAGTAATGGTCGCCGTTCCGCTCGTCGTGGTGGAACTCAGCGTCACCGTATTGCTGCCTCCCGTGCAACTGGGCGCATAAGCAGCCCCGGGGGGCGAAATTGTCAGCAAGCAGGTGAGGGTAACGGTTCCCGAATAGAACGTACTCGAACTCACGGTAACGGTCGAAGTCGCGGAGGCTCCCGGCGCAATGGAAGCGCTCGGCGAGGTCGCGGTCAGCGCAAAAGTGGGCGCAGGAATATACGTTACCGCGACAATCTGCGTGCCACTCGCCGAGATGTAGATTGTGTTCCCACTATAGAGCGCCGTCAGCGTGACATTCCCACCCGCGGTGAATGTGTTGGCGGGGATAGTGAATGTGCAACTGGCGGCCGTGCAACTGCCGCTTCCAAGCGTCAGCGTCCAAGTGGTGCTGGTGCCGCTCGCAGAAAGCGTCAGCGTTCCAGTCGGCGTTCCGCCCCCGCCAGTGGCACTCGTGGTTACCGTCACTGTCAAGGGAAGATTCGAGTTCAAAGTGCTGGCGGCGGAGACCGCAACGCCGGGAGTCAGTCCGGTCACTGTTTCCGTCTTCGAGTTCGTCGCCGTGGCATAGGTCGTGTTGCCGCCATAGGTCACGGTCAGCGTGTCGGAGCCGATGGCCAGGCTCCCCGCCGGAATCGTAAAGGTGTAGCTGCCTCTGACCAGCGTCTGCGCCGCTGACACATAGCTGCCGCCGGAAAGCGTTACCGTCCCTGTGGGAGTGCCGCTGGAGCCTGTGACGGAAACTGGCACGGATACGCTCTGCGCGGTGGTTGCCGGATTGGGCGTGGGTGAAGTTATCGTCACTGTCGGCGTCAACAGGCTGCCGGTTGACGAATTCCAGTAATTCACCAGTTGCGTGGCATCCACGCTGCCCAGCCCGGTGGCCAGGTCGTAACCGGTGTTGGTGTTGTAGCCGCTCTCGAAGTAGTACCCTGCCGCGTTCTTGACGCAAGAGCCATCCAGGGCTGAGGTACATGGCACCGAGTTATTACCCGCCGTCACATCGTGAAAGATGGCGCTCGCATGGCTGCCGTTGTAGAGGGCATACAACTCCTGCGCGGCCTGCCCCAGCCGGCTGCCGGTCTTCTGCTCCACCAGCGCCAGGATGCCGGCGAAGGATGGCGCGGCGGTGGAGGTACCGCCAAAAGCGCCGAAGTAAAAGCTGCCACCCGATTGCGTTGCGCAATTCGCCGTGCCGGTACCGGCGGTTGAGTCGTCGCAAACCAGCCATGCCGCAGAATCGGTTCCGTCGCCTGACATCAAGGACACATCCGGAATGTCGCGGGCGCCATCCGAGGGCACGCCCGTGCCGGTTTGCCAGGAGGGCTTGCTGTAGATAACGCTCACGCCGCCGCTGCCGGCCCAGATATTGGCATTGCTGCTGGTGAACGGAATATTGTCAAAAATCGCCCCATTTTGCGTCGTCGAGTCGTTCCAGGCAGATTCCGGAATAAAGTTCAGCGCCGACCGATAATAGGCGCCATTTGTAGTACTCGCATAGTTCGTGAACGACTGGCTGAGCGCATAGAAATCCGTGCCGCCCACGGCGATGTTATACGGCGTGGAGGCAAAGCCGCTCACCGCCAATCCGCCGACGGCGTCGGGAACGTTCTTGTTGTTGCTGGTTTGCGTAACGTCGCAGCCGGCCGAGCCGCTGTCGCCGGAGGAGACCGTTACAGCGATGCCCTGCCCCGCCGCCTGCTCCCACCAGCCGCTGATCTGCGCATTGCCGCTGGAGCCGATGTCCGACTCGCAATCGCCGAAGCTGAGGCTGAAGATGTCCACCACATTGGCATCGATCGCCGCCTCGATGCCGGTAACGAGGTCCGTGGAGGCGTAATAGTAAATTGTCGCTCCTGGAGCCAAGCCGCCGGAAAGCTCGGTGTCGAGATAGGCCTCGCCGCCAGCGCTGGAAGTGGAGGAAGCGTATCCAGAACCGGCGGTAGTCGAGCAGGAACTGGAGCTGGAGCAGTATTGGAAAGTGGGGGCGGTTGTGTTGCCGAGAAACCTGCTGCGGTAGTCCACTACAGTGCTGGAATTAATCGTCGCTTCGCCGCCAACCCCGATATTCACTCCCGTGCCGTTATAGCTTGTCCCTGAGCTGAAGTTGGCGTTGTAAGAGTTGGGCGTGTCATAGATGGTCGCCGCATCGCCAGGGACGATGAAGAGGTTGTAGCCTGCACTGCTGGACCCTGTTGTAAGGTTAGGCCTTGCTCCGCTGGCCGGCACAGTGTCCGCCGACTCCAGCCGCCCGGTCTGCGGGTTGAACTGGCCAGCGATCCCGCGGTGAGAATGCGGCCTGGGCCGGATAGTATTCAGGTGTGCGACGCCCTTCACCACAGGGGCCAGCGCCGAGGGAATCCGCGGGTCGGTCGTATTCGAGGTGAACTGCTGCTCGCCGGCCTGGCCCCCGTTGACCAGAAAGGAGTGAATCGAGGTGTGAAAGGCCTCTTCCACCTGGCTTACCGTCCCGTTGAAGGCGATATTCGTGCGTCCCTTCGAGACCGTTTCCACTTGCAGCCCGTGCGACTCCAGCCATGCGACCAGGGCGGCAATGTCCGAGTCCGCCGGCCCGTAGAGCTGGCCAAACTGATCCGGAGTGAGCCACTTGTGGTAGTTGGGCGAGGACTTGTCCTGCAACTGGGCCAGATAGGCATCCAGCGCCGCCTGCTGCTCGGTGGAGCGCGAGAGAACCAGGCGCATGTGGGTCAGTTGCGTCGAGGACGCAGCCTCGCCCTGGTCAAACTGCGCTTGCGCCAGGCGCGGCACGTTGCCTTTCAGCGTCGTCAGCGACAACTCATCCACATTCGCGGCAATCCGTGGGGTAGCCGTGGAATGCTGGGCCAGCAGTGCCGTGGAACAAAGCAGTGCGCCAGCCAATATACCAAGGGGAATCGCCTTCATCAAACGCATAGTGGTTTTCCTAGACCCCTCCTTTGGGTTAAACCCCCGACCAAACAATAAGTTGCAGCTCCAATCGAATCATATAGTGAATAAGACATTAGCCGCACTCCATCCTGGAGATTGGATGAGAGAGTCGCGATTATCGATTGTGCAGCTTAGAGGGGAAACAAGGTGTTCATTTGCTCAAAATGACCAGATGTCAGTCTCAAAATGGGGAAGATTCTGGTCCCGTTCCCAACCGTTGCATCCCGCTACGCCGCACAACAAAAAGAGAAGCCAGAAAAGGAAATGATCGGAAAAGCCAGCCTTCGCCGGCAGTGCCGCCGAGCGCAAACCAACGGCCGGAGACATCCTGCTTAGACGCAGTTTGACGTATTAAGTTGACTATCGGCAGAGAAGAAGGGAATCAATCCGCTGAAGTTGCCTGTCCGGGTGATGCCTGTGCTGGCAGGCCTGATCTGGCGGCCCGAAGATCGCCTGTTTTGATACACTCCAGCGGAGGCGATATATCTTGGCCCACTCAGCACATTCCCCCGCACTGACACAGCTTTCCGAAGAGGAGAACCTTTTTTATTCAACCGTCCGGCAGTTCGCCGAGGAAAAGATTGCCCCGTTTGTGCGCTCCATGGACGAAGAACAGCAACTGGCTCCGGGACTGATGGAGCAGCTCTTTGAGTTGGGGCTGATGGGCATTGAGGTTCCCGAAGAGCTGGGCGGCGCAGGCGGCAGCTTTTTCGATGCGGTGCTGGCCATTGAGGCGATCTCCACCGTGGACCCCGGCGTGGCGGTTCTGGTGGACGTGCACAACACGCTGGTCATCAACGCGCTGCGCCGCTGGGGAACGGAGGAGCAGCGCCGGAAGTGGCTGCCGCGGCTGGCGACCGATACGGTGGGCGCCTACGCGCTGAGCGAGGCCGGCTCGGGCTCGGATGCCTTTGCGCTGCAAACCCGCGCCGAGGCGGTTGCCGGCGGCTACCGGCTCGACGGGCGCAAGCTGTGGATCAGCAGCGCGCGCGAGGCAGGGCTGTTCATCGTCTTTGCCACGCTCGACCCGGCGGCGGGCTACAAGGGCATCACTGCCTTTGTGGTGGAGAAGGGCGCGCCGGGATTCACTGTAGGCCGCAAAGAAGACAAGCTGGGGATTCGCGCCAGCAGCACCTGTGAGCTGATTCTGGATGGTTGCCAGGTGCCGGAGGCCAACCTGCTGGGCAAGCCGGGCAAGGGCTACAAGATTGCCATTGAGACGCTCAACGAGGGGCGCATCGGAATTGGCGCGCAGATGCTGGGGCTGGCCGAGGGCGCGTGGGGTCACGCTGTTCGCTACGCTCAGGAACGGCGCCAGTTCGGCAAACCGATCGCGGAGTTTCAGGCGGTACAGTTCGCGCTGGCCGAGATGGCTATCGAGATTGAAGCGGCCAAGCTGATGGTCTACAACGCGGCGCGTCTCAAGGACGCGGGCAAGTCCTATCTGCGCGAGGCTGCGATGACCAAGCTCTTTGCCTCGCGGATGGCCGAGCGTGTAGCCAGCCAGTGCGTGGAGGTTTTTGGCGCCAACGGATTTGTGCGCGATAATCCGGCGGAGAAGTATTACCGCGACGCCAAGGTGGGCGCCATCTATGAAGGCACATCGAATATGCAGCTGGCGACGATAGCCAAGCAGGTGCTGGGGCGGTAGCGAGGTTTAGCTGGCGGAATCTTTCTGGCGCATGGCCTTTACGCCCGACAGAATCCCAACGCCTATCAGCACGATGGCGCTCACCACAATCCAATGCGTTGGCATGTGTACCAAGTACGCGGCGTAAGCCAGTCCGCCGATCATGATAGCGAATCCGGCAGCATAAATTCCAAAGGACATTTGATCTCCTTACCAAGTCAATGGTGCAGTTGGGCGCCAAGTTTTACGGACGAGAAGTTAAAGCACTCAGCTCACACCAACTGGGCCCGTTTGGCGGTTCGTGCTGGGCTGGGCGGGGGATCGAGCAATACTGGCCTGGTTGCGTTCTCCTCCGGCAGTGAATCGTGCAGAACCATGTTGAGCAGCGACGTGTGAACCCGAATGCGGCCGTTGTATTCGATATAGCCGAGCTTTCTAAAGCGGTTCATGAAGAAGCTGACGCGGGAGCGCGTGGTGCCGATCATCTCGGCAAGAGTCTCCTGGGTTACCGGCGGGATCAGGGTCTCCGGCTCGCCGGATCCGCCATATTCCGCCATCAACAAGAGTGTTCGCGCCAAGCGCCTTTCGCTGGAGTTGAAAAGCTGATCGACGAGGTCCGCCTGGGTTCGGATGCCGCGAGTCAGGATGAACTGCATGAAAAAGTCGGAGAACGTATGTTCCTCATGCAGGACGTTGAGCATTTTGCCTCTCTCGATCTTGAGCGCATGGCAAACGGATACGGCCATGGCCGAGGCCGTACGCACCGCTCCCGCAGCCGCCATCGACTCCTCGCCAAAAAAGTCCCCGGCCGCAAGCATCGTTACCGTGGCCTCTTTACCCCTCTGGGAGACGACCGTGAGCTTTGCCCGGCCATTCTGGAGATAGAACACAGCATCGGCCAGGTCTCCCTGAGAAAAGAAAGCCTCTTTTGCCATGTTATGGAGGATGCTTCGTCCCGGTCCTTCAGTCTCCAAAAAAACGGTGGTGTCAAAGGGCCTCTTCTTTACTGCTGTCATCGGAACGTCCTCCTGCCTCATGCGGTCCGGCTATGGATAAGCCACATCATGGTTGCGAGTGGGCGGGAACAGATTGGCCTTCCGCCGCAAAGCGCTCCATGACTCGCACATTTCAGCATCCCATTCCCAATAAGTGGAAGTCTGAGCAATTCAGGTCTATGGTTACGTCAGATTGGAGGGAGGTAACCTGTTTGGAATGAGAGTGCAGTTTGCGGATGCAGTGGCTATATGAGCTGGTTGGCCTTGCGCCGGCCACCCCCTTACAGCTTTTGCGTTCTCTGCACGGCGTGTACGCCGGGGACGCGGCGAAGGCCGAGGACCATGCGGTTGAGGTGGCCCAGGTCTTCGGCTTCGGCAATCAGTTCGACGATGGATTCGCCGTTCTCGTCCTTGCGGATATCGACGCCGCTGATGTTGGAGTTGTCGTCGGAGATAACGGCGATCAATTCCTTCAACATGCCCATGCGGTCGTCGCAGGAGACGGTGATCTTGACCGGGTAGCGCTGCGGCCGGCCGGAGTCCTTGCCGCCCACGCGGGACCATTCGACATTGATGCGGCGGTCGCTCTCGTAGAGCAGGTTCTGCACGTTGGGACAACCGCGCGCATGGACGGCCACGCCCTTGCCGCGAGTGACGTAGCCGACGATCTCTTCGCCGCGAATGGGGTTGCAACATCGGGCGCGGTAGACCAGCATGTCGTTCTGGCCTTCAACCTGGAGCGAATCCGAGCCGGTCAGGTGCAGCTTGCGCACCGCGTCGGACATGGCCGCCGCGGTGCCGGGCTTGATCTCCGGCGC
>CABDZH010000196.1_pt1 | contig 19539 bp, 18 predicted proteins | sample 3132121 | NCBI WGS metagenome assembly CABDZH01 (sample SAMEA5534340, study PRJEB31848) | metagenome | biome: tundra; feature: field; material: soil | place: USA | collected 2013-05 | depth 0.45 m
CCAACGTGGTCGAAGCCATTGCCACGCTGCATCCCTGGGGCGTGGATGCAGTCTCCGGCGTTGAAGCTGCGCCGGGCCACAAGGATGCAGCCAAGGTGCGTGAGTTTATTCGCCGCGGGAGAACAACAACGGCTGTATGGTGAATTTCCCCTGCATGGTTGACACGCTGTTGCTAGTTTCCGTGTCTTACTATGATTGGGAAGAATGAAAGGCAGGTTGCAATTGGGCGGAAAGCGAGAGTTGCTGGCGCGCGGATTGTACTGGAGCGGCATCTCCTTCCTGCTCTCACAACTTCCAGCGAGAGATTCTCTCCTGGTTTTGAACTATCATCGCATCGGCGACTCGGATGACGATCTGTTTGACCCCGGAGTATTTTCGGCGACCGCCGATCAGTTTAATGATCAGATTTCTTATCTGAAGAGCCACGATTTATTGGTAACTCTCGATGAAGCATTGGCTTTTATCGAAGGCACGCGCAAAGAAAAGAATCGCAGCCGCGTGTTAATCACGTTCGACGACGGCTACCTGGATAACTATAAAACTGCTTATCCCATTCTGCGCTCGCATGGAGTGCAAGGCGTTTTCTTTCTTACTACGAGCATGGTTGGAACTAACCAAATCCCCTGGTGGGATCACATTGCCTACCTGGTAAAAACTGCTCACAGGCGCCGTTTCTTGCTTCATTATCCTGCTCAATTAATGGTCAATCTCGATAAGGGTGGATTAGTAGAAAGCTTGCGAGCGATTCTAGGGTTATATAAGCAGCCGGGCAACTCCGATCCTGCGCGTTTCATTCAGGAGTTGAAGGAAGAGACCAGGGGCGATGAGCCACCCACTACGCTGCGGCGATTCCTGAACTGGGATGAGGCTAGAGAAATGAGCGGAGGCGGAATGGCGATGGGGTCACATACAAATTCGCACACTGTGCTCAGCCAATTGGAACCGGAGCGGCAACGAGAGGAGTTATCCAAGTCCCGAGCAATCCTGAAGGAGCAACTTGGCGTTGAAGCCGATGTGCTTGCCTATCCGGTAGGCGGCAGAACCAGCTTCACTGAACAGACGCAGACGTTAGCGCATGAGGCAGGTTACCGCGCAGCCTTTTCGTTCTATGGCGGTACAAACCTGCCAGGAAACACATCCCGCTACGACGTGAGGCGTATCGGAATCGCCGATCTAAGCCGGATCCGCTTCAGGGTACAAACTGGTATCTGCAGGATCTCGGGCAGTTATTGGCCATGACAACTTTCCATAGGATAGCCGGACATCCGCCCTTGAAGCGCTTTCCAGGCAAACCGTTTCCAAGTTTGCCACCGCTTAGTCTCCCAACTTCTTTGCCTGCTCCTCCCCGTTCAACACGCGGAAAACCCCCTCTGCCAGAGCCTGCAATTCATCCTCGCCGGGATAAACCCGGATGGGAGCAATCCAGTCCAGGGCGTCGCGCAGCAGAGTCACCACTTTATTCGAATGCGCTATCCCGCCTGTCAGCAGCACGGCGTCCACCTTGCCCTTGAGCGCCACGGCCATCGCTCCGGCTTCTTTACCGATCTGGTAGACCATCGCCTCGAAGATCCGCGCGGCTTCGCGGTCTCCCGCGTCGATGCGCCGTTCCACCTCGACAAGGTCGCGCGTACCAAGGTAAGCAGACAGGCCGCCGTCTCCGAATACATGGCGGTCAAGTTGATCCTGGGTATACTTGCCGCTGAAGCAGAGTTTGATGAGCGCCCGCACCGGCAACCCTCCGCTGCGATCAACGCCGAAAGGGCCTTCCTCGATAGTGTTGCTGTCAATCATCCGTCCATCCTGATGGGCTGAAACGGTGATTCCGCTGCCCAGGTGCGCAACGATCAACCGCAATTCCTGGTAGGTTCGTCCCTGCTCGCGCGCATATCGCCGCGCCACGGCCTTGATGTTCAGTACGTGGCTAATGGCTGTGCGCTCGACCAGAGGCGAGCCCGTGAGACGCGCGCACTCCTGCCACTCGTCCACCGTCACCGGGTCCACAATGTAGGCATTCACCCCGGCAGTCTGAGCGAAACGGAGCGTCAGGGAAGCTCCCAGGTTGGATGCGTGCTCGCCGCGACGCGCCAGCCTCAGTTCCTCCACCATCGCGTTGTCTACCAGATAGGTGCCGCAGGCTGCCGGCGGCAGGAACCCGCCCCGGCCAGCCACGGCGGCAAAACCATCCGTGGCGTACCCGGCCGCCGCCAGCGCCTGTTCGATCAGTTGCGCGCGATAGTCCAACTGCGCCAGCACCGGCTTCCCGCGGAAGCGCTCCAGTTCCTCATCGCCATGCCGGATGGTGCGCACCAGTTCGGCGCCGTCCTTCGTATAAACCCCAAACTTCGTGGACGTTGCTCCGGGGTTGATGACCAGCACCCGGATGTTTTCGTTGGTCAAGAGTCACTCCTCCAATACCAGAACGAGTGTACCCTGTATCCCATACTCTGGACACACTTTCCCGGCGATGCCAGACAGCCTTTGGCTCCAAATTGGAACCTATCCTGCAACCCCTGGCCATACCAGATATATCCTGGCCACTTGACCAATCCGTGCTATACTCTATTCAATCGTAGAATTCGATCTGAAGTTCTTGCCTGTTCCGGTTACCGCCTACTCGCAAACTTCCACATTGCGTTCGCGGTAAATCAGTATCGAAGGAGCAACACACAATGGAAACAGGCACAGTCAAGTGGTTTAATGACGCCAAGGGTTTTGGATTTCTGAGCCGCGAAAACGGCGAGGATGTCTTTGTTCATCACACCGCCATCCAGTCGAACGGATTCCGTTCACTGCAAGAGGGCCAGCGCGTCCAGTTCAACGTGACCAAGGGTCCCAAGGGCTGGCAGGCTGAGAACGTCCAGGTTGTCTAAGGGTAACCCCCCTTCCAATCAGTTCTGATTCAAACAGAAAAGGGACGGCAAACTGCCGTCCCTTTCTTGCGTTTGGTGGTTTTTTCTGGCAAAGTGCGTTGAACGTCTCAGGGCTCTTTGTGTTCGCCTTCTGACCAATGACAAGCTACGCGGCTGGCTTGAGGCTCTTGACGCTGACCTGGGGAACGGCCGGGTGTAGATTTTCCAGCAGCGTAACATGAGTGCCTAAATATTGCAGCACATCGTTAATTGAATCTTCAAAGCGCGCGCCGGTTTTGTGGGTAGCTTTGACGCCTTTGGCGACTAACTGGCAGACTTCAAAGCGGTTCATTCCCTGCGCCAAGGCGCGGTGTATCTTATCGGAACGCATGACTTGACTCCGGTCAACAGGTGATTGTTGCGTGCGGTGCGGAACTCGTCAGGAGCGGTAGGAAGGCAAGAGCCGAGCAGGCTTTTCTCATTCAAAAGACGGGCCTGATAGATTCAGATCTATCTTCATTGTACGCCTGATACCGTGCCAGCGCCGTTCTTTAGGCATCCGCGCCGCTTTCACAGGCGCACAATCCCTGTTATTCTAAGGATCACATCCGCCCAATTTGCGGGAAAACCGGAAGAGATTTGAGCGAAAGAGGAAACAAGTGGCAGACACCACCAAAATCGATGACAAGCTGGAACGGAAGAAACTGAAGCGCGCCGCCCGCAAGAAGGCCGCTCCCAAGGCCAAACGAACCGGAGCGCGCGGCGAAAAGAAGAAGAAAGTGAAGAAGATGGTGCGCGGCGTCTCCAAGAGGTAAGCGCTAGATCCTTTACAACAATGGGGTTCCGGGCGGGCGCGCGGTGCGCGCCCGATCTGGAACCTTGCAATATTAATGTTCGCATATACCATCTTCCTTATCGCACCGTAGTTGTGTTAGGAGATGCCCATGTCACTTATGGATTTTCTTAAGTCGGGATGGAAGCCCGGAAAACCAGTCTGCGCTTGCCTCGGTTGTCAAGAACGACGGGGATCTGACCGCACGCATGGCAACGATCGACAAGTTCACCGACCAGACAGTGTTGGCCGAGATTGCCCAAAACGACGGTAATCAGTCGATGCGCATGAAGGCCGTTAGGCAGCTTACCGACCAGGCCGAGCTTGCCAACGTCGCCAAGAACGACACAAACCAGTGGGTGCGCCTGACGGCGGTTGCGAGGCTCACCGTCCAGACCGCACTCGCAGAGATCGCCCAAACCGACAGCGTCTCGGAAGTGCGCTGGGAGGCAGTAAAGAGGCTCACCGACCAGACGATTCTCGCCAAGCTCGCCATGCATGATAGGGATTTGGGTGTGCGCCAGGCAGCAATGAACAAGATTACTGACCAGAAGATACGTTCTGAAATCGCGAAAACAAACACCGACGAAAGTGTGAGGCGGGCTGTCAGTGTTCCACGCATGTCTGAATCGGAGATGCTTGAATTTCTTAGAGAGTTTTGTTCATTGCTCGCGAACAGCAAATGCACCAAAGATCAACTTGCTCAACACGAGGCAAAAGTGAGAGAGATCGGAGATGAACTGTATAGTCGCGGAGGCGAAGAAAGAATGAAAGTCGCGCTTCGCCAGTTGCTTAACATTCCGCAATACCGCAGGATTGAAGTGATATGGAGTGGCATCGGGAATTGGCGAGGGTAAAGCAGCTACATCCTCTAGCATCCTTCATTTCCGCAAGGGCAACACGTTCCGCTACACTGACTCGGAGGCGTTCTGAACCGGGAAACACCTCTGACCGGCAGGATTCCGCTAGTCTCAGGCATCCGCAGCCGGCGGGATGAGGAGAACCGTCCTGTACAGACAACTTGTTGCCCGCAAGTCCATCGATAAGTTGATCCGGGACTCGCAAGAGCCAGGGCACACCCTGAAAAAATCTCTCGGCCCGTGGTCGCTGACCGCACTGGGCATCGGGGCGGTCATCGGCTCGGGCATCTTTACGGTCATCGGCACGGCCATGGCCGGGCAAAAGTTCGATGTACCCTCCGTTCGTGACACGCCGCTGCTCCACTACCTCATCCATCACACAGTTTTGGCAGGCCGTCCCGGCGCCGGACCGGCACTGGCGCTTTCGCTGGTGCTGGTGGCCATCGTATGCGTCTTTACCGGGCTGTGTTACGCCGAACTAGCCTCTATGATTCCCATCGCCGGCTCGGCTTACACCTACACCTACGCCACGCTCGGCGAATTAGTGGCCTGGATCATCGGCTGGGATCTGATTCTGGAATACGCCTTCAGCAACATGAGCGTCAGCGTGGGCCTCTCCGCTCACCTGGTCGACCTCTTTGACTGGTTCGGCGTCCACCTGCCTGTCCAGTGGATCTCCCCGGCCTACCTGCCCACCGGTCTTCAGGATTTTGCCGGCAACGATCTCTACAAATCCGGCTGGCACTTTGGCTTTAACATTCCCGCCTTCCTGGTCGTGATGCTCCTGACGGTACTCCTGGTGCGTGGCATTCGCGAGTCGGCCCGCGCCAACAACGTCATGGTGCTGGTCAAGATGGCCGCCATTCTGGTCTTTGTCTTTGCCGGGGCCAGCTTTATCAAGCCTCACTACTGGCATCCCTTCATGCCCAACGGCTGGACCGGCGTGCTGACCGGCGGCTCCATCATCTTCTTCACCTACATCGGCTTTGATTCGGTCTCGACGGCGGCCGAGGAATGCAAGAATCCGCAGCGCGACCTTCCCATTGGCATTCTGGCCACATTGGTGGCTTGCACCGTGCTCTACGGCGCGGTAGCCATCGTTCTCAGCGGCATTGTGCCCTGGCAGTCGGTGATGGGCGACGCCGCCCCGGTGGTCAACGCCCTCAAGCGGCTCTCCCTGCTGCCCGGCGCAGGAAACTTGCAGTGGGTGCGCCTCTTTGTCCTCATCGGCGCCATCCTGGGCATGGTCTCCTCCATCCTGGTCTTTCAGCTCGGCCAGGCACGCGTCTGGTTCGCCATGTCCCGGGACGGCCTGCTGCCCACCGTTTTCGGCCGCATTCATCCACGCTTCCGCACCCCTGCTGTCGCCACCTGGGTCGCCGGATTTGTGGTCGGCATTCCCGCCGGATTGCTGGACATCGGCACTGTCTCCAACCTCTCCAACATCGGCACCCTTTTCGCCTTTGTCCTGGTCTCCATCGCGGTACTCATCCTGCGCTATCGCGAGCCGGAGCGGCCTCGCAGCTTTCGTGCTCCGCTGGGTCCGCTCTTCCCGCTTTTGAGCATCGTCTTTTGCGTACTGCTGATGATGGGCCTGGAAGTGATGACCTGGATGGCCTTCTTCGCCTGGCTGGCAGTGGGGCTTGCCATTTACTTCCTCTACAGCCGTCACCGCTCGGAGTTCGCGGGATTAAAGTAGATTCTGATGACGCTAGAGATTTCAGCCTTCATCCGCCGCCTGCCCAAGGCCGAGTTGCACCTGCACCTCGAAGGCGCGATTCTGCCTTCGACGCTGGTGGAGCTGAGCGCGCGCCACGACGCCCAGCCGCTCACGCTCGTCGAGGCCGAAGCTCTCTATCAATTCACCGATTTTACTGGCTTCCTGAACGCCTTCAAGGCCGTCACCGCGCAGTTGATCGGCCCGGAAGACTATGAGCTGGCCGCTTGGCGCATGATGGAGCATCTTGCCGCTGAGGGAGTGGTTCACGCCGAGGTTTACATCTCCGTCGGCGTCATCTACCACTGGCGCGACCACGACTCCGCCGCCTTCGAGCCAATCTTCGCCGGCCTGGAGCGAGCCCGCGAGCGCGCTGAACGCGAACGGGGCCTCTCGATCTATTGGATTTTTGACGCCGTACGCCACTTTCCCGTTGAGGAGGCCGAGCGCGTCTTCCTCAAGGCTACCGAACTCAAGCCAACTCATTCCTCCATCGTCGGCATTGGCCTGGGAGGCGACGAGCGCCGCACTGGCTCCGAGCCCTTTTGTGCCCTCTATGCCCAGGCCGCGCAGGCCGGTCTTCACCTGACCAACCACGCCGGCGAAACTACCGGCCCCGAGGCTATCTGGGAGGCTCTCGCCATCGGTTCGGAGCGCCTCGGCCATGCCGTATCGGTTCTTCAGGACGAAAAACTCGTCCAAGAGTTAAAAACGCGGAGCGTGCCGCTGGAGTTGTGCCCTACGTCGAACATTCGCACTGGCGTCTGCCCCTCGTTTGCCGCCCACCCGCTGCGCCGCCTCTTCGATCTGGGCCTTATGGTTACGCTCAACTCCGACGATCCGGCCTTCTTCGGCTCCGATCTGGCCAACGAATACCTGCTGGCCCACACCAAACAGGGCTTTACTGGTGACGAATTGCGCCAACTTGCTGCCAACTCCATCCGCTCGAGCTTTTTGCCCGAAGAAGCGAAATCGTCGTGGCTGGCCCGCATCGACTCGACCCAGTAATCCGCTGCCTTACGGAAGCAAGCCGCTGATTGCTTTGCAGCATAACCAGTCAGAGACCATCACTGTCGTTGAGCCAGACAAGGCGCAATTGCGGTATCATGCTTCCAGGAGAAAGCTGCCATGTCCACTGAGCCAGAAGCCCCAACCGCCGAGAATGAGACTGCCGAAGAATCGAAGGAATCCAGCACTCTGAAGGTGGTTGGCTGGCTATCGGTGGGGTTGGCCGTGGCTACGGTGGGCTTCTTCGTAGGCCGCGAACTGTTTAGCCGTTACAAGTTCAACCACCGCGATCCATACGATTTTTACGCACATGCCGGTGAAAAGCAGATCGGCGAATTCGGCCTGGGCATCTAAACCCGCTTTTCTCCGCTTCGCAAGTGCCGCCTTCGGGCGGCTTTTTGCTTTTGGGCCGCTTGGACAAATGGCTGCGTCCTGTTCGGCCCGGCATTTCCAGCACGCTCCCTCTTTCGAGTTGATTCTCCATCGCAAACGCCGCCGGGGCGCTGCTTGCTTGCAGCGCCCCGGCGGATTTCAGCAGCTGATTGTTATTTAAGGCTGCCCGATCAGATGAGTGGGACTCCTGGAGGCCCGGCTTGCGCGCAGGCCAACAACCGCAGTGTCCCGCCGACGTTGAAGAGGTAGCCGTTGAAGCGCATCGTAGCGCTGACTGCCGGGGTTGCGGCGGTGAGCGGCACGACCTGGCCATTGGTGTAGACCAGTACTGTTGTTTGCCCGGTCAGCGTTGCCAGCCAATGACTGGCGGGCAGCGTGACGGTATAAACCGTGTAGGCGCCGGAGGGGGCAATGTTTGTAATGACGCCACTGATGGTCTGCGGTTGCAACAGTACGGTGTTAGCCGTAGCTGCGCCACTCGTCACGCCCGTCGTAACCACCGCAACATGCTGTCCGGCAAAGATGGTCGAGGAGGTGAAACTCGGCGCAAAGAGCAGAGCCGTTGCCAGGACGGTATAGCGCGGGGGCAAAAGGAAGTTGGTTGAGCCGGTCACGCTTACGTTGACCGTTTCCACCGCGGTTGCAGAGCTATTCCCAACTAGTTGACGAAGCAGCATGTTGAAGGAGGTTGCCGGAGTCCCCGTAGCGGTTGGAGTGCGGGAAGTGACCGGGCCAAGCAGCATCTTTGGGGCAGTGGTTCCGGGGTCCTCCACTTCCACGCGCATGGCCAGCAGTGAGCCTGGCGGCGGTGTGGTGCTGCTGCTCGGTGTGATGACGGTGTCCACCTCAACCAGCGCATTGACTTGCAGCGTGGCGAGGCAGGCGACTCCCTGACATATCGTGTTCGTAAACGGCGATGGATTGAACAACGTATTCGCATTGACGTAAATAGTCAGCGCGGTTCCGGCGGGGTCGGTCAGCGTAAAGGAATTGGTGCTGGTGCTGATGGCCGTCACCTTTCCCTTGTGGGTTGTCATGAGAGTACTGGCAACAGGAACAGCTGCGACCTTGAATTGCGGCGTGACGGTGACGGTGCTGCCGGAGATGACGACCGAATTCGGGACCAGAAAGTCTATTAACAAAGACGTATTTGTGTTGCTGATGGTGACGGGCGCGGTAAAGGAAATAGTCTGCGAAGTATTGGCCAGCGTAGCCGTGACCAGGTCAACCGTGTGAGTTGTGGGATCGACGTAGGCCACCTGCGCACTCGAGTAGGTGAGCGTTGCGCTGACGTAGGTGTCCTGGGGAATCGCAGGGCTGAAGAGCGGCTCCTGCACAGCGTCCAGATGGGTCGCCTCGAAGGTAATCCCGGCGGCGGGAAGCAGGTTGGTGGTCACCTTTCCCGAGCTGTCGGTGAGAACCAGCGAGTTGAGGTTCAGGCTGACGGCTAGAATCTGATCACTTGCCGCATCCGTAATTCTGACTAGCGACGTGGAAGTATTGACATTCGGGATCAGATTGCTGGTGCTGCTCGTGCTTGTCATTGAGCTTGTGCAGCCAGTGATGACCACACCAAGGATGAATACGCTGGCGGCAAAGGCCAGAATGCCATTTTTGCTGATATTCGATAGCGATGACTGCATGGGTTACTCCTGAATTCAAATGGAACGCGCATGAGGGAGGCCACCTGAGCGGACGGTACAGGCCATCCAGAAGTGTATCCCACACTAACGTAAACGAAATCTAAGCACTTTAGTTGACATTCGAACCTATTTATTTTGTGACGGAGCACCAGTCCCGCCCCTCCTTAATTGTTCGCCATATATTCGCCCGCGCTTTGAGCCTCGGTTTGGGACGATATCGCCCCGCTTTTCAACCGGCACCCTCAACCCCTCCCTGCGTTAACCTTAGAAATTATGGGCCGCATCCGCATACTTCCCGACCAGGTTGCCAATCAGATCGCCGCGGGCGAGGTGGTGGACCGGCCTGCTTCGGTCGTGAAAGAACTCTTGGAGAATGCCCTGGACGCCGGCGCCAGTCGCATCCGCGTCGAAGTCGAGGCCGGCGGGCGCAAGCTGATCCGCATCAGCGACGATGGACACGGCATGAATCGCGACGACGCCCTGCTGGCCTTTGAGCGCCACGCTACCTCCAAGCTCCGCACCGTCGACGATCTGCTCTCCATCGCAACGCTGGGATTTCGCGGCGAGGCGCTGCCCTCCATCGCCTCGGTAGCCCGCGTCACCCTGGAAACTGCCACCGGAGAGGAGAGCGCCGGAACGCGCCTGGAAATCGCCGGGGGAAAGATCTTCCGCGTAGAAGACGCTGCCCTGCCACGAGGCACCACGCTCACCGTAGCCGACCTCTTCTTCAACACGCCGGCCCGCCGCAAATTTCTTCGCGCTGAGTCGACCGAACTATCCCATGTGACGGCGCTTGTCACCCAATACGCCCTTGCCCACCCCGAAAAGCACTTCGAGCTGCTGTCAGCCACGCACACCATCGTCTCCGCGCCGCCTGTCCAGCGCACCGCCGAGCGCATCTATCAGATTTTCGGCAAGGATACGCTGGCTCAACTGCTTCCCGTGGCCGCGGAACTCCCATTGCAACACGGCGGTCTGCCCGCGCCGCCGCCGTGGAAGATGAACCCCGATGAGTCTGCAAGGAACCCCGGAGTCCTGCGGCTGACTGGCTTCTACTCCAAGCCTGAACTGCAAAAGCTCAACCGCAACTCGATTTACATCTTCGTCAACAAGCGCCTCATCCGCGACAGGCTGCTGATGCACGCCATCACCGAGGCTTATCGCAACGTGATTCCGCCCACCAGCTTTCCCGTGGTGCTGCTCTTCCTGGAGATGCCGCCTGAAGAGGTGGATGTCAACGTTCACCCTGCCAAGACCGAAGTGCGGTTTCGCCAGCAGAGCCTGATCCATGACTTTGTTCGCGACAGTCTGCGAACGGCACTCATCAAGGCGCGGCCCGCTGCTGGTTTTGTGGCCGCGCTGGACTCCGCGCCCACAGCCAGCCCTTCGCTGATGCCGCCGGCTGCATCCCCCCTGCCCGGCTCACCGGACAGTGAGCCTCTGCCGCCCGACTCCGATCCGGCAGCGTTGCAGACCGCCAGGGCTGATGCTGAAACCTTCGAGCTGACACCACGCCTTCCCACTCCTGTTCCCGGCAGACTGCCCTTTGCCTCTCAGAGCTTCCAGCCAGGCTGGGACAACCAGCAGTCGTGGGGCGAGGCCGCGGCCGCTCTCTTCACAGCAGCCAACCTGCCGCAAGTCGACAGCTGCTCCCCTGGCCCCGGGGGCTCTCCTGGCACAAATCCAGCCATGGAAACAGCTCTGGTCGAGGCCGAGCAGGCCGTCGCCAGCCTCAACCAGCTAGGCTCGCTGCGCCCGTTGGGGCAATTGCGCGAATCGTTCATTCTGGCCACCGGAGAAGATGGTTTATGGATCATTGACCAGCATGTGGCACACGAAAGAATACTTTTTGAAAAAATTTTAAGAGACCGCCAGGTCGAAAAGGTAATGCGCCAAAGGTTACTGATGCCCATGTTGGTGGAACTAAAGGCGCAGCAAATGGTGGTCTTCGCGGGCATTACCGAGGAACTGGAACGCAACGGCTTTGAGGTGGAACCCTTTGGCCCTCAAACACTTGCGGTGAAGGCCGCCCCGGTTGGCCTGGAGGGAGCGGCTCTGGAACGGATGTTGGCCGAGGTCATCGAGCAATCCAGCGTGGATTCTGACGAACCCTTGCAGAATCATGACCTTACATCGCTTCGTACGCGTATTGCAGCCTCCATCGCCTGCCATTCTGCCATCAAGGTCAACACGCCGCTTGACCCGGCTAGAATGGAGTGGTTACTGTTGGAGTTAGCAAAAACGAGCCACCCCACCAGTTGCCCGCATGGACGTCCAATCGCTTTGCTGTATTCTTGGAAGGAGATCCAGCGGGCCTTCCATCGGATTTGAAATAGGTGGCAGGTGGCAACCCTCCTCTTAGGGGACGGGGTTGCTCGGCGTCTACGCCAGCCTGGAAGCGAGGTTTTTCTTTGACATCGGAACAATTGGAAGCATCGCGCGCCGAACGGATGCGCCTGAACGGGCACGAGTCACTCTCCATGGAGGATGCCCGGACGTGGATTGAGGAGACGGGATTGTGTCTCTTCCTGCCTAAGCGGCAGTTTTCATCCTCTATTGCGCCGTCGTTTGTTGAGGCGGTAGCCGGCAGGAGAGACCCCGCCCCTGACCGCAAAGATATTGCCATAGCAGAACAATTGATGGTGCGCCTGGAGATAGACGGCGTGGCCGTGAGGCTGAACCTGCTGGGCTTGCCTGGCGAGGCGCCTGACTTCGTGGTGGCTAGCTGGGTTCTACCCTATGTCTATGCCCTGCGCGGCGACCGCGACTGGCGCCGCATTCCACAACTGACAGGTTCACGTCAGGTTTCGCAACTAGCTGTCCAGGCTTACAAGCTGCTGGAGGCAGGCGGAGATACAACCCTAAGTAAACTCACCCGCGCTTTGGGCAGAGAAGTGACCGAAGCTGCCGTTCTGCGCGCTATCACCGAGCTCTGGCAACAACTTCGCATCATCCCAGTCGTTTCTGCCCCCGGTCAGGCTGCTCAGTGGCAATTACTCCGCCAGCGTTTCCAGAAAGCCATTGCCGAAGGCGCCTCCACCTCCCAGGTTACGGCCATCTCCGTACTAGCCTCTATTTACTTGCAGGCGGTGATTGCCGCCAGCATGGAAGATGTCGAGCTGTTCCTGGCCCCGCTCACCGCCCGCAGCAAGGTGCGCGAGGTGCTGCGTGGCCTGGTGGCCACACGCCAGGTGCACACCATCTCGCTGGGGCACGCACCCCACTTTTATGTCGCCGGCACACTGCCTGAGTTTGCTGGCCCTCCCACGATCTACGCCAGTGCGTCCATACCGGCTTCGGCATATTTTCTTCGCTCCTATGATGATGAGATGCCAGAACCTGCCGTTGCAAAGCAGAGATCGCCGGCTGCAACAGCCCCGGAAACTCCGCACAAACCTGCAGAGCTCCATGCGCCCCGCACTGCGGCCACCCGCAAACCGGCCACGAGTGTAAAATCCGCTTCTGCTCGGCCTCACTTCAGCCGTCCTGCAACGAACTCCCGGGATCGCAAGCCGACGCAATCGTCCTCCAGCAGCCGTCCGATCCGGCGCACGGGTGCTAGTTCTTCCAGTGGGAACGGTTCCAACGGCAAGAGCAGGCCGGCAGCTCGCCCATCCTCTTCTGGCACTCACCCCTCAAAGTCTTCTGCGCCCGCCTGGACCCCGCGAAATGGAAACCAGCGAAGGGTTTATTCCAACGGCTCCAGGACCACTGGTAAGCCGAGCACAACTTCCCGGAAGGACTCCCGGCCCGCCGCGCGGCCAACTCGGATGGTCAGCAACCGGAAGCCCGCTCTGGCCGCCAGCACAAAGGCTGGCAACAGCAAACGGTTTGGCCTGGCAGCCCGGCCTAAGCACGGGGCGAAAAAACGCGGATGAGCGCCTCAGCCGTCAGCTCACTCCAGTCGGCCCACAAGGTTATCGTCGCCATCGATGGCCCTGCTGGAGCGGGAAAGAGCACCATCGCCCGCTATCTGGCACGGCGCTTCGGTCTGCTGAACATGGAGACCGGGGCCATGTACCGCGCCTTCGCTCTCAAGGCCCTCCGGGCGAGTCTCTCTTTGGAGGAGAGTAAGAACCTGGAAAGCCTTGCCGCAGAAACCTCGATCCGCCTTGAGCCCGGCGAGGATGAAAATCGCGTCCTGCTCGACGGCGAGGACGTGACGGGTCTGATTCGCAATCAAGTAGTCACCGAAGCCGCCTCCAGGGTCAGCGTATGGCCCGCCATTCGCGCTTGGATGGTCTGCCTGCAACAGCAGATGGGCGCCCAGGGCGGAGTCGTCATGGAGGGCCGTGACATTGGCACCGTGGTCTTTCCCCGCGCCGAGGTGAAGATCTTTCTCGATGCCGCTCCCGAGGTGCGTGGTATGCGCCGCTACGATCAGCTAGGCTCCCAGCCGGCCCAGCAGCCTGAAGAGGTGATTCGCGACCTTAGGGACCGCGACCTCAGGGACCGTAACCGCGCCAATTCCCCTCTTAAACCAGCTCCGGACGCCGTGCTGCTGGATTCGACCCATATGACGTTGGAAGAGGTTCTGGTTGCCGCTGAAGCAATCGTGGCCGCAAAGTTCACGCCTGCCACATTCAGCAAGACGTAAGATTCGGCTCTTGTCATGCGCTTTCTTGCGTTTCCTATGCAAGAATAAGCTGTTAATAGACTCCTCCCAATACGGAGTTGTTCCTTATTCGAGTTCCCCCAAAAACCTATTGCGTTCACGATCCAGGACGAGTTGTGCGCTGGTGTCCCCCTACAGCAGCCGGTTGATTGCTTCGCCCGCGCAGCGGCCGAATGCGATAGGCTCATAGATATATGGAAGCCACCTGCACCCGCTGCCACCAGACCGTTCAGACAGAGAACTGCTACTGCCCTGCCTGTGGCCTGCCGCAACTGGTGTACCCGGAAAACGTCCCCCCTGGGCAGACCCCGCCGGAGCGCTGGGACGGGACAGGACGGGATGCAGGCAGCATCGATTGGAAGCCTGCACTGCGGGTAGCTCTGATTTTGGCGGTTCCTGCCGGACTGCTGTCGAGCGGAGTTTCACCCCTGGGTGCTTTGGGGCTGTTGTGGATGGCTATTGCCGCAGCCTGGGCCGTTACGCTCTATACGCGCAGCCAGCGACCCGCATGGATCACCCTCGGAGCCGGCGCCCGCATAGGCCTGGTTACCGGCCTCCTGGCGGGTTGGCTGGCATTTGGCGTAAGCGGTGGCGCACTCTTTATCCAGCGATTCCTTCTTCATCAGTCCAGCCAGATTGATGCCGAATGGAAAGCCCGCGTCGTGATGGGCCAGCAAATGGCCGAGCAACTAACGAGCGGAATGACCCCGGCCGATGCCGTCCAGGCGCAGGCCGTCCGCGCCCAGTTCCAGGCCTGGATGCTCTCTCCCGAAGGTCACGCCGGCATGGAAGTTTTTCAATTTGCCGTCAATATGGCCTTTTTACTCTTCTTTGCCGCCATAGGCGGCGCGCTGGCGGCGCGATGGTTGGCCCGCGCCCGCAGACCAGAGGTGTAGGCTTGCGCAATATGTTTGTTTTCAACTTGCTCGCAGGCACAAGACCCTCGTATCATCCTTTGAGAAGCTGGCTGCAATAGCCAGGCAGAGAGAACACCCATGAGCGAAGCCATGAGCAAAGCCATCCTGCGCATCAAGGGCAGGCTGATGTCCGCCTCGGAGGTCGAGCGCACTCTGGTGCGCCTGGCCCACGAGATTGTGGAAAAGAGCAATGGCAGTAAAGACCTGGCCTTGGTCGGCATCAAGCGCCGCGGTGTTCCGCTGGCAGAGCGGCTGGGAAAGCTGATCTCTGGAATTGAAAAGCGCCCGGTCGATACCGGAGTACTTGATATTCAGTTCTACCGAGACGACCTGACAACCGCGGATGTTCGCCCGGTGGTCACCCCGGGCGCCATTGGTATTGACATCGAGGGTCGCGACGTGGTGCTGTGCGACGATGTGCTCTACACGGGCCGCACCGTCCGGGCAGCTCTCGACGCTCTTTTCGATCACGGACGGCCACGCCGCGTGCAACTGGCCGTGCTCATCGACCGCGGCCATCGCGAGCTGCCCATTGAGGCCACCTATGTCGGCAAGCATGTGCCCACTAGCCGCCGCGAGATCATCGAAGTCAAGTTTCAGGAAGTCGACAACGACGAGCAGGTTTTGCTGGTCGAACGGGTCGATTAACTCCCACACGGGTCAGCGTCGTACTGAAACGATTTTTCTATATCCAGTCGCGGACGGCATAGTAGACGATCTTGGCGGATCTTTTAAGAGGTGAGAATCAGCGTTTTGCTGCGCGCAGGATTCGCGGAGAGTTCTGGTAGAGGTCCATGTAAGCATCGGCCATGGGTTGCAGAGTAAAGTGCGCGTGGAAAGCCTCCTCCGCATTCGCCGCGAATTGCGCCCGTTCCGCATGGTTGGCTGCCAGCCGAAGAATCGCCGCAGCCATCGCGGCGGGGTCTGTCACAGACACCGTTAAGCCTGCCTTCGCCAGCCGGACAACTTCCGCCATCCCGCCCACGTCCGTTACAATTGCCGGCAACCCAAGCGAGAACGCCTGCAACAGCGAGATAGGCAACCCCTCCGACTTCGACGACATGATGAAAGCATCTGCCGCCGAAAAATAAGGCGCCACGTCGAGTTGCTGTCCCCAGAATTTAATCTGCGAAGCAATGCCCAGTTTAGCAGCCAAATTTTCCAGCATCTTGCGTTCACTTCCATCGCCTACCATCCAAAGCTGCAGACTCGGCATAAATCGAAGCGCCGCGCAAAAGGCCTTCAGCAAGAGTGTGTGGTTCTTCACGGGCTCAAGCCGGCCGACGTAAACCAACGTGAATCCATTCTTAGGCGGCCAATGTTCCCTCGCCACTCGCTGAAGCTGTGTCGTGCCATTGTACACACGCACAATTTTTCGGGCTGCAATGCCGTGAATGCCTTTCAGATTATTGATGGTTGCGTCACAGACGCCGACGATCCAATCGCAAACGGTAGCCGCGGCAGCGTACTTCAATTCCACAATCAGCTTTCGTGGAGGGGGCACGAGACTATGTCGCGTTGAAACGATGCAAGGCACACCAGCTACTCTTGCCGCCAGGCCGGCATACACAGTCGGCGTCGGGTTATGAAGATGGACCACGTCTAAATGCGACTTTTTAAAAATCCGATAGAAATTACGCGCGCCGTCTGACAGGTGACGACCCACGTTCGCCTGCACGGCAAAGCCTTCTGCTCGCAGCTGTTCGCCAAGCGGGCCAAGAGTCGTCACCGCGTAGATGCTCAACTCATGGCCCTGTTCACGTTGTAGACGGCACATTTGAGACACTAACGTCTCGGCCCCTCCAATCTCCAAGCAGTCAACCACGTGCGCAATTTTCATACAGGTTGTCCGAACCTCCGTCAGCGTAAAATCAGTTCGTCCTCTATTCTTGACCAGGATCGCGATAAACTTCTCTACCTCCTAACTCAGTTGCTATGCTAGAGTGATTCCATGCGAGGTGGATGACGAAGATTGCACCTGCCAGGCATAATATCATCGTCACGTGCCGTTCGTTGTGGAAGTTGAGTGACTTTAGAATCGATGGCAGAGAACTCTCAATTTCATTTTCAGGCTTTGTATGAAGGATGTCCTATGATTCAAATGGCTCGTCGCGCTTCCTGCCCAAAACTCACTCTTGTGATTCCTTGCTATAACGAAGAGAAGATGTTGCCGGAAGCGGCTTCTCGCCTTGGCATCTTGCTTGATGAACTAACTCGAAAGGCGTTGATAGTTGAGCCGTCTATATATTTTGTCGATGATGGCTCTGCTGACGAGACCTGGAATGTCATCGAGCGCTTGGCGAGAGAAGACGCTCGGATACACGGTATCAAGCTGTCCCGAAACTTCGGTCAACAGAGTGCAATCCTTGCGGGATTACTTACCGCTCCGGGCGACTTATTGATCAGTATGGACGCTGATCTTCAGGACGACATTACCGCAATTGAAGACATGGTGCGTGCCTATACACGTGGCGCGGAAATCGTATATGGCGTTAGGCGCAGCCGCGAGACAGATAGCTTTTTGAAGCGCACTACCGCGGAAAGTTATTACCGGCTGCTGCAGGCCATGGGCGTTGAACTGATGTTTAACCACGCTGATTATCGTCTGCTAAGTCGGCGCGTGGTGGAGGAGTTGCGGAACTGTAAAGAAACCAATTTGCTTCTGAGAGGATTAATTCCGCAGCTTGGATTTCAATATGAACTGGTCTACTATGACCGGCATGCTCGCTTTGCAGGTGAAACCAAGTATACAGTTTCGAAGATGGTTTCCCTGGCGCTGAATGGTATTACTTCGTTTACCGAGATACCGCTGAAGATCATTACGGTACTTGGCATGCTTGTTTCTCTTTTCAGCTTTGGCATTGCCGCATGGGCTTTAGTCACCAGGTTTTTCAATCCTTCCGCTGTTCCGGGCTGGGCTTCTATTGTGATTCCCCTCTGCATGCTGGGGGGAATACAATTGCTTTGCCTTGGAGTCATCGGGCAATACCTCGCAAAAATATTTTCTGAAGTAAAAGCCCGTCCGCGTTTTATCGTCGAAAAAAGCTTATAGCCGCGGTCATCTGGCAATACAAGCTCAGGGCGCAAGAATTATAAAAACCTTCAGGTATCCGCAGGCGCAGGACATGACTTGCAGCCGAACTAGATACAAGAACTAAGAGGATGAAGATGCCCGGCGCAAAAACACGACTAAGTCGCGAGTTAGAGCCAAAGTGGAGCATCCGTTCCGCATTCTGAAGCGCGTCTTCGGATTTACCAAGGTGCACTACCGGGGCATAGGTAAGAACCATCAATGGCTGTGCGCGGGCTTTGCGCTGGTGAATCTCTACCAACACCGCAACCGGCTGGCCTCCCAACGGGCGTAGTGTCTCTGCAGGCCGAAAACGGCCTCCGGAGATCAATAAACAAGCTGGGAAGCGCCCCATTCGAGTGAATTCTGACTGGGAAAACTGAAAAACCAACTGCGCCTGCTTCGGCACTACGAAATCAGGCACCTGCGCAGAGGTTCCCTCACGCATCATTTTGCTATCGCGTGAACAGATACTCAAACCCCTTGAAAATCGGGAACTTTCAATTCGGGCTCCTGCGAACCAATCTGACCGCAACAAGGATAGCCAGGGAAAATGCTCTAAGTAATTGATTATAAATAATTTAAATGGTGCCGGGAGGGGGGTCGGATTGCCGGTTCGTTTTGATCCTAAACAAGTTATTGAAAATACTAGACGCTCAAAACTATCAAAACGCAGCAAACGCGGTTCTTGAGTACACTACAAGTACACGATGTGCGATCATTTTGGTGTCAACATCCAAGAATCTGCCAATGGAACCCAGCATGAACTCCGTTGATCAAGAACTATCGAGTTCAGCTGGTTCCGAGGTGGAAGTTCGTCGGCTGCTGGAAGAGAACGCCCGTTTACGAAGCCTCTTGATAACGCATGGCATACCAATTCAGGGGGCCGCAAAATCCACTTTGCATCTTCCTCAAGCCTCGAATTCTGCACCTGAGGTCCGGAAGCCTGGAGTAGCCACTGCCGCACAGAGAATCGCTTTATTTCGCAGTCTCTTCCGTGGACGCGACGATATCTATGCCATTCGTTGGGAAAACGATGACGGGCGATCTGGGTACATGCCTAAAGCTGATCGCGACTGGAAATCATATTTTAGTGCGAAAGACGTAGATCGAAAGAAAGTCGATCGTCTGACGCGAACATACAGGCCGCTCACTGATGACGTTATTCACGGGCATCTTGTCGGTAAACATACAGTTGGGATCTATCCGCTCCTGCAGGATGAGGCATGCTGGCTGCTTGCGATTGATTTCGACAAGAAGGCATGGCAGGAAGACACCGCTGCATTCCTAGCCATCTGCAGCGAACTGAGTGTGCCAGCGGCATTGGAACGCTCACGATCAGGGAAGGGTGGCCATGTTTGGATATTCTTTGAACGAGCACTCCCTGCTTCAACTGCGAGAAAACTTGGCTGCGTAATCCTTACTCGAACCATGGAATCTCGCCACCAACTCGGGCTGAATTCCTATGATCGCTTGTTTCCCAATCAGGACACCATGCCCAAAGGTGGGTTTGGCAATCTGATAGCTCTTCCGCTGCAAAAGGTTCCACGCGCAAACAATAACAGCGTTTTTGTTGATGCAGAGTTCCGACCATATCCAGATCAATGGGAGTTTCTGGCAAGCGTCAAAAGAATG
>CABDZH010000201.1_pt1 | contig 19440 bp, 20 predicted proteins | sample 3132121 | NCBI WGS metagenome assembly CABDZH01 (sample SAMEA5534340, study PRJEB31848) | metagenome | biome: tundra; feature: field; material: soil | place: USA | collected 2013-05 | depth 0.45 m
CCGTAGTGCCATCATTGCTCGTGACGTCAATATTGGCGCCATGGTCCAGCAGCAGTTTCATCAAATCCAGCAGGCCCCCTCCGGAGGCCGCCATCAGCGCCGTGAATCCGTTCTTGTCCTTGGCGTCAACATTGGCGCCTTTATCCAGAAGCATTTTCACAATCTCCACATTGCCGGAGACAATTCCCAGCATCAGTGGTGTCAATCCGCCTTCTTCCTGCATATTGACCTTGGCGCCTTTGTTGAGCAGAAGCTTCACCGACTCCACATCGCTCACCATCACTGCATAATTCAGCGCAGTGTCGCCGCGTTTATCCTTGATATCGGGGTTGGCGTCTTTCATCAACAGCAGTTTCACTACGTCGGTCTTGCTCATGGCCGACGCGGCAATCAGTGCCGTGATGCCGTCTTTACCCTGGGCATCAATATGAGCGCCTTTATCCAGCAGTTGCATTACCGCCGTGAAATCCCCCTTCTCGATGGCCTGGAACATCTGCTCGTCCGGGCTGCTGGTGGCAGCCTGCCCCGCGCTCATCCGGCTCAACGACAAAACCAAAACTGCGAGAACGATTACACTTAGTAACTTATTCATGCTGTCTCCTACCTTTCTTGCGTCGCCACGTTTCAATAAATTGGAACTCGCACCAGCCCTGCGCCGCGCAGGCCCTCAAGCAGGATGGTACACTCCGCCTCAGGGAGAAGTGCATGGGAGCAACCAGGATCGAATTCCGCCTGCGCATGATCATCATGACGCTTATCGTCTTCCTGGGTTTCTGGGCGCCGTGGACCGGAAACTGGGGCCTGGGCCACCGCACCCCGCTGTGGGCATGGCTGGCCTTCGCGCTGAACCGTCACGGCCACATCTCCATAGCAGCCGCCACTCAGCTGGTAATCATCATCGCCGCGCTCGTCGCCGCCAAGGGCGCTGTGCTGCGCATCTGGGGCGCGGCATGCCTGGGATACGACACCGTCCACCACGGGCAAATGCAGGCCGGCGCGGTGATGGCCGACGGGCCTTATCGCTACGTGCGCAACCCGCTCTATCTCGGCGGCTGGTGCATGATGGCGGCCATGTCGCTTCTCATGCCGCCCTCTGGCGCGCTCTTTGCCATGCCGTTGATGACCGTCTTCTTCCTTCGCCTGATTCTTTCGGAAGAGACCTTTCTCACCGTAGAGCTTGGCCAGCCCTACCACGACTACCTGCGCACTGTCCCGCGCCTCTTCCCGCGTCTGCGAACGATTCTCTCGCGCACCACTCCCCAACACACAGGCCGCAAGCCGCAGTGGCTCCATGCGCTCACTACCGAGATCAACCCCATCGGCATCTTCCTTGCATGGGCCGTTTTCTCCTGGAGCTACAACAACCTGCTCATGCTCAAAGTCATCATCGTCAGCTTCGGCCTCTCGCTGGTGGTGAAGGCGTTCGTGCCGGGAGATTCCGCCATATAAAAAAGGGAGAAGCCCTCGGGCTCCTCCCCTTCGTTGTCTTCGGTCCAGAGATACAGTGACTACTTCTTCGGTGGGGCAATCGAGTCCTTGGCGGCCTTGGCCACGCGGAACTTGACTACCGTCTTGGCCTTGATCTTGATGGCTTCGCCGGTCTGCGGGTTGCGTCCGATGCGGGCCTTGCGCTCCGCCTTAACCAGGCGGCCGATGCCCGGAATCACAAAGATGCCATTCTTCTTGGTTTCCTTGACGGCCGTTTCCGCCAGCAGATCCATGAAGGCTGCGACTTGCTTGTTGGTCAATTCCATTTTCTCGGCCAGAAGCCGAGTCAGTGCGGTTTTCGTCAATCCAGATGCCATTGTGTGATCTCCTTTTCGGACATGCCCTGGGGCGCGCCGGTCTTGCCTGGGCTTCCGCCGCGAAATGCGTTCCGCATGGGGGGATTCATGCAACGATTGCGCGAAACCCTTCTATTCATGCGGGTCGGAGTACCCGTCGTTCGTTACCTTGCGACATTTGCATAGGCAAAGTCAAGGCAAAAAGCAGTGTTTTTCCTATTTTTTTGTGGGTTTTATGGTATTTCCTTCGGTTTTTGCCCATTTTTGCCGGATTTTCCGCTTTCAATGGCTCCCACACAGAGAATTCTGTCCAAAAGACTGCTGTGCGCAGCACCCTACTTCAGCCCAAAAAGCACCTTTTTCCGTGGCGCCAGCGTCGCCGTGATGGGTGTATTCAGCGCATCCACCACCGGTGCCGCCAGCCGGAAGTGCCGCGCCAGCACCGCCGCAAAGTCCGCCTTCAGCGCCGCCTTGGCGGGTAGCGAGGTGCTCAGTCCCCACTGCCGGCACCGGATCAAATCCATTGCCGGATGCTCGCAGGGAAAGCCCTTCGGCGGCCGCGTCAGTGCATTGCCCTCGAATTCGCCATAAACCTTCCGAATTGCCGCCGTCCGCAGAACCTTGCGAAACTCCGTGTGGTGCTCCAGCAGCCAATGGCGAATGGCGGCCAGTTGATCTTTTTCCGGCATCCAGGCCCCGGCGGCGATGATCACTTCCTTGTCGTCAACGTGGAAGTAGAATCCCGCCCCGGAGGTCTTCTTCAGCCCTTCCAGCATCCACCACGCGGCCACGTGCGTCTTGTAAGGTTTCTTGTCGGCGCTGAAGCGTGTGTCGCGATAAATCCTGAACAGGCACTTCTCCGCGGGCCGCACGTACGCCGGCGCAAAACTCTCCATTGCCTCGCTGACCTTGCGAATAATGGCCAGCATCGGCTCCTTCAGTTCCGCCTCGAAGACCGCCTTGCGCGGAGTAAACCATGCGCGGTCGTTGTGACGCTTGAGATTGCGGAGAAAGGCGAGGGCTTCGGAGCGAAGATGAGCGGGGGGTACGATGGGTGCGAGTATGCGTTTAGAAACCATGATAAGAGAAGTGTAGCGCGAAGCGCGACTGCCTGGACGGCCAGTCCCCCCACCGCAGGTGGCTACCGGATCACCTTCAGCGCACCGCGGAACAGCCCGTCGAAATCAGCCCCCAGCGCAGCCTCTTTGGCCACCACCTGCTGAATCGCCTTCTCAGCAGCAGCGCGCTGATAGCCCAGGTTGACCAGCGCAGACAGCACATCTTCCGCCGCCGGTCCCTGCACAGATGGTTGCGCCGGCGCAACGGCAAAGTCGTCGAGCTTGTCTTTCAGTTCCACCACCAGCCGCTCGGCCAGTTTTTTGCCCACACCGGGAATCCGCGTCAGTTGTGTGTGATCCTGACCGCGAATCGCCTGCACCGTGCGCTCGCTCGACAACCCGCTCAGCATCTTAATCGCCAGCTTGGGCCCCACGCCGCTTACCGTAATCAGCCGCTCAAAAAGGCGCTTCTCTTGAGAGTCGAGAAAGCCGAACAGCGCAATCTGATCGTCGCTGACGTGAGTATGAATGTGCAGCGCGGCCTCGGCGCCCACAGAGGGCAGCGCCGTAAAGGTGGGCACGGAAATCGTGACGTCGTAGCCGACACCGGCCGCCTCGACAATGGCTTGACCGGGTTGCTTGAAAATCAGCTTTCCGCGCAAGTGAGCAATCATGGTGCCTCTATCCTAATATCCCCATCCGCTTCGCCACCCGCTCCAACGTCTCCAGCGCCTGGTCCAACTGCGCCTTGGTGTGTTCGCTGGTCAGGATCAAACGGATTCTCGCCTTGCCTTCCGGCACCGTCGGAAACGCAATCCCCGTGCCCATCACGCCTTCCTCAAACAGCGCCCGCGAAAACTCCATCGTCTTGCGCCCGTCGCCAAGAATAATCGGCGTGATCGGCGTCTCGCTGGCCGGCGTAGTGACGCCGCCAATGTTGAAGCCCGCGCCCTTCAGCTCGCCCTGGAAGTAGCGCGTATTCGACCATAGTCGCTCGATGCGCTCCGGCTCCTTCTCCAGAATGTCGAAGGCCGCCATGCACGCCGCCGCCACCGCCGGCGGATGTGAAGTGGAAAACAAAAACGGCCGCGCCCGGTGGTAGAGGTAGTCAATCAGATCGCGCGTTCCGCAGACGTAGCCGCCCAGAACGCCGATGGCTTTCGAAAGCGTGCCCACCTGCACATCCACCTTGCCATGCATTCCAAAATGATCCACCGACCCGCGTCCGTTGCGCCCCAGCACGCCCGAGGCGTGAGCGTCGTCCACCATCATGATGGCGCCGTATTTTTCCGCCAGCGCGGCCAGCTTGTCCACCGGCCCGATGTCGCCGTCCATGCTGAAGACGCCGTCGGTAATCACCAGCTTTTTGCCCGGCTCGTTGGCCACTTCCTTGAGCAGTTCCTCGCAGTGGGCCGCGTCCTTGTGCCGGAAAACTTTGATTTTCGCTCGCGACAGCCGCGCCCCGTCGATGATGCTGGCGTGGTTCAACTCGTCGGAGAGGATAAAATCCTCCTTGCCCAGAATCGAGCTGACCGCGCCGGCGTTGGCCGTAAAGCCGCTCTGGAAGACCACGCAGGCCTCCACATTCTTGAAGCGCGCAATCTTTTCTTCCAGCTCCATGTGGATGCGCATGGTGCCTGCAATCGTCCGCACTGCGCCCGAGCCTACGCCGTATTTCCGCGTTGCCGCCAGCGCCGCCTCAATCAGCCGCGGGTCGTTGGCCAGCCCCAGGTAGTTGTTGCTGGCCAGATTGATCACTTTGCGCCCGTCGTAATGGCACACCGGCGCCTGCTGGTCATCCAGAATGCGAAGCTTGAAATAAGTGCCTTTGGCGCGCAACTCGTCCAGCGCGGCGGTCAGGTGGGCAAGTTGGGGGCGGGCAGCAGACTGGGTCATGGCGTTCTCCTCAAACAATTCCCAAACAATCTAGGATAACGCAGCGCCTTAGGTCTTCGTACTGCATGGAAGCACGTCTGAATGAACTTCCCGCTCCAAATCGAAGCGGGAAGGGAAGAACGATCCACGAAAAAACCAAAATCATTGACCCGAACGGCGCACGCACAATGCGCGATCGAAACCGGCCCCGCGCTTGTCCCGTTCAACCACATGCTTTATTAATTCGCCGGAACCGCGGAAGACGAAACCGCGCATGAACTGAGGGCGTTCTCCACGATTGCTGCTCCACACCACGCCGGAAGTGAGTTGAATTCTGCCTTTGATTTGGCAGGACATATTGCCATTCGGGCCGCAGGCAACCCCGGCATTTGGATTGTAGATTTTTCTCAATTCATCAATCGACGGCAACCACCAGTCTGAGTATCCCGCAAGTTGCAGGTTGCGGCAGTAATCCGCCGCCGACTGCCATCGTAGGGCGAAGCCATTATCCTTCCTGGTCCACATGAATCCCGTTGCCGGGTCAGTCCATACCCCGCCGGTATGATCCGGCTGCGCACTCTGCACGCGTTCCCGCTGTTCTCTCTCCCACTCGTCGCGCACCGCTTTATCGCGCGCCTTCTGCTCGGCCTTGGCCTGAGCCTCTCGCGAGGCCTGGTCTCTTGTCTCGATAAAAGCCTTGTCGCGCGCGTCTTGCTCGGCCTTGGCCTGAGCCTCTCGCGAAGCCTTGTCTCTGGCTTCCTGATCAGCCTTGTCGCGTGCCTCCTGGTCGGCCTTAGCCTCTTGCTCGGCCTTGAGGCGGGTGTCGCGCATCGGTTGGAGCCAGATGTGCGCCATGGTCTGTCCAGCAGTCTTGACCTTGATCTCGTTTTCCGCTTTGTCCTGGGCGTCTTCGGTCTCGGCTGTCAAAGTGTGCTGACCGGCTGAAACCTTCTCCTTCACCGATGCTCCGGCGTCAATGCGGCCTTTAGCCTCGCCGTCCAGCGTCCAGTTGCAGGCCAGGTCGCAACTCACCAGCAATGTCGGGAGGGCTGGCTTGGCCGTCTTCGGCCGCAGAATCGGCCCCTCATCCTGTTGCGCGTATGCCATCCCCATGCTCAGCGCCAACACCGCAATCACCATCGCCAGGATTGTCCGATTGCTCACCATCATGCCACCCTTCAGATTCAACGCACAAAAATACTTCACCCTTCCGTACAAACCCGCGTCCAGGCAGAAAAGTTGTGGGAAAAAGAAGAAAGGACCATTGTTCTCGCCTTATTATTCAGAACGGCGCACGCACAGCGCGCGGTCAAGGCCGCTGACGATCAGGGGTGAAGAGTACCGCTCCCCATTGGCGAACAGGAAGAGCCACGCCTGCCACGATGCATTTCCCTGAGAGTTGCTCCATTGCCAGCCGGACAATCGCAGGTTGCCTTTCACATGCCATGTAGCCGGGCTGCCGCTGCCTAGCTGCCCCTCAATCGTGGTGCGTGCATCGTAGATGTCGCTCAACTCGTCGATCGCCGGCAAGTGCCAGTCGGAGTAACCGGCCAGGCGCAGATTCCGGCAATAATTTTTCGCCTTCTGCCAGTTCACGTTGCTGCCGTTATCCTTCTTCGTCCACATCAACCGGGTTGCAGGGTCTGTCCAGATCTTGTTGGCATCCGCAAGCGCGGCCTTCTCCCGCGCCTCCTGCATGGCCTTGAGCCGCGCATCGCGTACCGGCTGGAGATCGATGAACACCGTCGTCTGCCCCACGGCATGGATCGTGCAGAGCTGCTCGATCTGATCGGCGCCGTCTTCAGTTGCGACAGTCAGCAGGTACTGGCCTGGTACAGCCTTCATGTTGTCTGAGTCGCCTGCCGCAATGTGTCCGCGCTCCTTGCCGTCCAGCTTCCACACGCAGGCCAGGTCGCACATCACAATCAACCTTGCATTGATAATCTCATCCTTGTCCCGCGCCTCCTGCTCCGCCTCGAGCCGCAAAATGTTCACCGGCTGAAGCTCCAGGTTCACCACCTTTTGCTCGGCGGCCTCCACTTCAGCCAACTGCTGCACTTTGTCCAGGCCATCGACGGTTGTGGCAGCCACCATGTGCTGGCCAGGTTCGACCTTCGCTTTGGCCGAGCTTCCGGCCTCGATGCGCCCTCTTGCCTCGCCGTCCAGCTTCCAGTTGCAGGTCAGGTCGCACGTCACCAGCAGCGTTGCACTCGGAGCCGCCGGTTTGGGTTGCGTCTCCGGCAGCAGAATCGGACCCTCATTCTGTTGCGCCATCCCAGGCAGCACTGCCACCGTCAAGGCCGCCGCCATTGTCCAAACTGCTGTTGTTCTTCCGCGCATCTCTTCTTTCAGGCCGTTTTGCCCGCTCCGGTTTCTTCCCTGTGGTGTGTCTGTTGTTGCTAATGAGTCAGACGGATTCTTCCTCTCACTGGTTTACTGCACGCCGCGAAGGTATTCGCAGGCATCTTTCACTCCGCCGTCGCAAGCCTGATTGAAGTACTTACGGGCATCGGCGTTTTTGTGGTCGTCCTGGTACATGATGCCGAGGCTGGTGCAACTGCGCAGGTTTCCCTGGTCGCAGGCCTTCTGGTAAATCTCTTGCGCCGTCTTTGCGTCCGGTGGGATGCCCAGGCCATTGGCGTAAATAAAGCCGAGATAGTTGCAGGCATTCATCGTGCCGCCAGCGCAGGCCTGAGTGAGAAGTGGCCGCGCCTTATCGTATTGCTCACTCTCAAAGGCGGCTTTGCCTATCTCGTATGCGCTGGGTTCCGGCGGTCTGCCCGCGCGCAGCGTTGCTCCCGTCCAGGTATACACGCCGCTCGCTTCGAGGCTGGGCCTGCCCCACACGGTAGTGGCCATGGCGCGGACCATGCCGCCGCTGGGCAGCGAGGAGATGGGCTGCGTGTAGACGGGCGACATCTTCGTGGGAGGGTTTCCGTCCACCGTGTAGTGGATGGTGGAGAACGGGGTTGCGTCCGAGATAGCCACCGGTTGCGCCTCGGGATACGTGCCTCCGCCCGGCGTGAGTATCGGAGCAGCCGTCACCAGCATGGGCGGCAAATACCGCAGGCCTGCCCAGATTCCTACGCAGATTGCAATCAGAATTGCCGCAATCACCCACACCGCTTTCCGAGCGCTGCGGCGTAGGCTTGGGTTTCGGGACGGGCACGGGCGGAGCTTCTGCAACGGTTTTAACCACGGGTGCGGGCGGTTTGGCGGAGAGCGCCTCCAGCGCGGCTGGCGCCGATGGGAAACGCTGATCGCGATCGCGGGCCATCAGGCGCATGACGATGGCTTCCAGGCCGGAATGTTCTCAGGCCAGCTCCGGCCGAAATCTCTCCAGTGGCTGGGGAACTCCCTGCAAGTGCTGATACATCCAGCCTTCCATATTCTCGGCTTGGTAAGGAGTTCGCCCGGCCAACATCTCGTAGAGCACCACGCCCAGGGCATATAGGTCGGTGCGGCCGTCCAACTCGGCGGCGGGCATGCCCCGCCACTGCTCCGGGGCGGCGTACTCCGGGGTCAGCAACAGCCCACGGGTGTTGCTCAGGTTGGTGAGGCCCTCGGTCATGGTGGCGATGCCGAAGTCCAGCACCTTGGGTAGCTCGCTGCCATCAGCCTGCCTCCCCAGAAGAATGTTCTCCGGCTTGATATCGCGGTGGATGGCGCCCCGGGCATGGGCTGCGGCCAGTCCGGCGGCCATGCCGCGGGCGATGTGCAGGGCGCGCCTCACTGGCAGGCCGCGAGGCGCCTGCTCAAGCACCCAGCGCAGGCTTGGCCCGTTCACATACTCCATGGCGATAAACAGGCTGCCATCCTCGTCCTGGTCCAGGTCGACCACCTCCACGATGTTGGGATCGCGCAACTGGTAGGCGGCTCGCGCCTCCCGGCGGAAGCGCTTGATAAACTTGGGGTTTTGGCTCAACTCGACAGCCAAAAACTTGAGCGCTACCTGCCCTCCCAGCATCTGGTGCTCGGCCAGGTAAACCACGCCCATTCCGCCAGCGCCCAGCTTGCGCATGATGCGGTACTTACCGCGCACGATATGGCCCGGCTCCAGCTCCCGCAACTCAATCAGTACGGCCCCGTCTGCGGGACAGATGGCGTGCTGGTCCGGAAACGGCGTATCGCATACGGGACAGGTCTTCATGCCGCACTCTCGCCTGCTTCAGCGCATTGCGCCAGGATGGCCAAAGCATACCACTGTTGACGTTCTCCGTGGCTCGATAGCCCCCCTCTCCCAGCTACCGGCAGTTGACTCCTGCCCCGCACCCCAATCCTGTCGCGTTGCGTCCAACCATTGCAGGGATTGCCGCAGGCTTATCTTTTGCTATTCGGCGCGGAGAACGCGCGTCGGTTGGCTCCACTCCGCCCCCGCCGGATACAATAGGGTTTGGGCTGCGGCAGGCAGGCGGCACTCGATTTTGATCTTTGGAGCAGGTGCACGTGAGAGGCATAAATTGCCGCGATTCGCGGCTTGTGTTGGTTGCAGGATTGGTGATCGCGCTGGCCGTGCCCGCGCTGGCTAGCGTATCCACGACAACAGCGCTAACCGCAGGCACCCTGAGCGGATGCGTACAGCCTATTACGGTCACCGTGGCTGCGAGTGGAACCCCGGTCACCTCCGGTAACGTGGTCATTCTCGACCAGTTCGGAGGCAATAGCGTCCAGCTGGCTACGGTTGCCCTCGGTTCCTCCGGTACTGCCAGCCCCTCGGTTGCCTTGGCCGCTGGCAGTCACAGCCTCACCGCGAACTTTACCGGAACCGCCGGCTACAATGCTTCAACCTCAACGCCAGCGGTACTCGTCAGCGTTGCCACGGAGTGCGAGTTTACCGTTGGCGTCTCCAGTTTCAACCCGTCCTCCTCTGCCGCCAACACCCTCACGCTTACGGCTGGCCAGGCGGGATCGTTCACCATTACCGTTGCCCCATCGGTGGAGTACACCTCCATGTTGACGGCCCCCATGTTCGTTACCCTCTCCTGTTCCGGACTCCCCGATGGGGCCGCCTGCAGCGCCACCCCGGAAAATCTGGAAATTCTCTCTACCACCCCCGAAACTTGTCCCAGTGGCTCACCCGCTTCCTCCTGTCCGCCCACCAGCACCATGGTGATTCAGACCTACGCGGCTTCCACCGCCTCAGCCACGCCCCCAACCACGCCAGGCAACCGGTCCAATCGCATCGCCTGGGCCTTTCTGTTGCCCGGTGTTCTCGGTCTGGGAGGCCTGGCTTTTGGAGCGCGCCGCCGTGCATGGCTCAGCCGGCTCTCGTTAGTGGCCCTCGTCGGTCTGGTTACTCTGCTGGGCACTACCGCCTGCAATCCCCGCTACTACTATCTGAATCACGGCCCGCCCACCAACCCGGCGACCCCGGCTGGCACCTACAACGTCACCGTTACCGGGCAGTCCAGCAACGGCGTCACCCCCATTACGCACTCCACCACCTTTGTGCTGGTCGTGAACTAGCGCAACCGCAGATATTGCCCATCAGATTCTGCGCACAAGTTTGAGCCTATATAAAAATGACCTGCAGCCGCCTTAAGGCTGCAGGTCATTTTTATTGTCCGTTTACCCTATTCCCTATTTGTGCGGACATGCCGCCATTTTAGGGTAAAACAGATGGTGCTAACCGCGAAGGGGGCATGGAACAAGGGAAGAGCTTCAAATCCTTACGCAACAAAATCCCACCACGCAAGGCTGCTCTTGTAGCGCTTCCGTGGCAAAGTTGACCCCGCTCAGACCGTGATTGGCTCCAGCGTTTCCTTCGCAATCGCTTTTGAAAGATGAGCGGCTTCCTGAGAGCGTTCGTAGGCCATCCTTGCCAGGTCTTGAGAGGAGAGGTGATCGCCTGTACTGTGTTCACATCCGGCGGCGGCGTGTGCATAGGCCGCGTTGATGTGCAGCTCCGCTGCTTGGGCATGTTGGCTCTGAAGCATGATCTTCTCCTTGTTCTGCAAGCGCATATGGCGCTTCCATATCAAGTCTCACCCCCGGCTAACCGGCGCGCTGAGCAATCGGAGACAGCCCCACCAATGGACACCGGCATCTCTATCCTCGTCGGTCGCAGCGCTTCGCAAGGCTGAAAGATCCTGCTTGACCATAGCCGTTGAATCTTGTTGACAGGAATGCTGAAGTCCTTCGTTTTTGTACACGAAACTCTCCTGTTCCTGTAAACTGGTCCCGCCATGAGTTGCATCTTTTGTAAGGTCATTAATGGAACCATCCCCTCCACGACGGTCTACGAGGACGAGCTGTGCTACGCCTTCGCTGACCTTCACCCCCAGGCGCCCGTCCATGTGCTGGTGGCGCCGCGCGAACACATTGCCTCGCTGGACGACACCGACCCGTCGGATGGCAAGCTGCTTGGTCACCTGCTGTGGGCCGTCGCCGAGGTCGCCCGCGAGAAAGGCCTGGCCTCGGGCTATCGCCTGGTGATCAACACCGGCCCGGACGGCGGACAGACCGTCGATCATCTCCATGTCCACCTGCTCGGCGGCCGCCCCCTCGTCTGGCCTCCAGGCTAGTGCCGTGACCGCTTGAATTTGTAAGGTCAGGAATGGATCGCCGGCCTCCAGGTCGATGGCAGGATTGTAGCGCCGGCGATGGCAGGATTGTAGCGCCGGCCTCCCGGCCGGCTGTAGCGCGGACGTCCTCGTCCGCGCTTATCCAGGCACAATGACAAATCACACGGTCTTAGCATTAGATCCTCTCTGCCCTGACGCAACAAAGGGCGCTCCCTCAGGAAGCGCCCTCTGGCCGTGCATTTGTATCCCCTACGCCGGCTGCTGTGCGTACTCTTCTTCCTCTTCCAGCCCATAGCGGCGCAAAAGGTTGGGCAGGCTCTGTGAGAATGCCGATCGCGGCATCACCGTGTCGCACCCCGCCTCAATGGCCTTGGCCTTCAGCTCACCCTGCAGGTGGTTGAGAAAGCCCACAATCGACGTCGCTTTCTTCAGCTTGGACTTGAACTTGGGAATCAGCGTCAATGGCTTGGCATTCAGATTGTTCAGGTCGAAGACCAGCAGCTTGGGCCGCTCGGTCTCCGGCAAGTCGGCCAGCGCGGCCACCGAATCCTTGTCGCCGCCCTTCACAAACTCCACCTTCACCCCCAGCTTGCGGGCGGTCTCCTGAATCTTGGCCAGGAAGAACATATCCTCAATGAAGCAGTAGATGCGCGCGGGAGCGTCCTCGCGCACTGCGGCCATAGGCTGTGGCTCGTACGCGTCCTGATAATTGCTGCGGCCGTTCATTGCGGTAGGGATGGTCGAGGGAGGGCCGTCGGCTATGTTGCCGTTTACCAGGCGGTAGCTGTGGTCCATCGGACCCACAAACTCCCTGGGCCCCTTCTGTTTCGCCTTGCGCTTGCCCTGTGGCGGAGCTGAAATGCTGTTGCCCGGCTGCGCTGCCGTCGCCGAGCCCTTCTGGAAGAACTTCTTCTTCTTCCGTCCCTGATTCTGCTGTCCGCCCTGGTGCCCGCCATGGTGCCCGCCTTGGTGCTGGGGAGCCGGCTTGTGCTTTGCGGGCGGCCTCGGATGCTGCGCCGCAGGCTCTGCCGGCGGCGGTTGCGCCTGAAGCGCCTGTTGCGAAGCGACCGCGCCTGATGCATGGCTGCTTTTGTTCTTGCGGCGGCGTCGGCGGCGCCGATGCCCCTGCGACTGCTCCTGCCCGTTGGCTGGAACCGGCCCCAATTCACTTTGGGGCTGCGTCAATTCTGTCGTCATGCCTTAGCTTCCTGTTGCATTGATTGATGATGTGTTGCGTTGCCATGCTTCGCCGCTGCCTAATTCCGCACGGGAAACACGACGGTGAACGGCGAAATCCGCAGCGGAATCTCTGCAAACTTCCCCGGCGCCGGATGTCGTTCAATCTGCGGCCGTACCCTGTCGCCTCAAGCTATTTCACGGAATTCCTGCCGGGGCGAGCGTTTCTCTTGGATTGTCGCTCCCCATTGGCGGCGTCGGTTCAGCCTTTGCGGCTCCCAAAAATCCTTATGACCTCTGTGAAATGCTGTTTGCCCGCTGCGCATACTGGAGCCTGAAAGTACTGCTCCATTCAGTTGTCAGTATCGTAACGGTGCGGCCAGCGCCCTTCTCAGGTGTTGCCCTTCCTATGAAACTCTCGCCGCCCGCAGTTTGCCATAAAATAACCTGCCCGGCTAAGTTTCCTTGCTCGCGGCGAGCTTGCTCTGCCCCTTTCGGGTGGCTCGCGTCAGCCGCTTGATAGGCAACTCTCATACTACAGGGAACTCATGTGGCTTGCAAACAGTCTCTGCGGCTGCTCGGCTTCCCGACCCGGTCGGCCCCGTCCCTTCGGGCTGCGGCGAAAATCGGTCCATATGGCGTTGTCGGCTTCGACTTTGGAACCACCAAAGCCTTCAGCCTCCGCCTTGTCTGGCCCGATTTTCACACGCAACGCCATCCGCCTGGGTAGTGTGAACAGGCCCTAATGCCCCAAACGCAAGAAACGCCACTCCAATCAGAGTGGCGTTCCACGATCTTGCTCTGTCACTGGCCTCCCAAATAATTCGGCTACGGCTGGCCTCTCTGCCGTATCTACTGCAGGCTACCCTGGCCGGCTTGCCTCTTTTGAGATCCGCTTCGTTGGCGGGTGCTCGTGCCGGGTGCCTGTTGATCTTTGGGCTGGTCAGTACTTTTCCAGCGCCTGTACATCACTGGCGCTTATCTAATAGCAATCTTCATGCCACTCCTAATATCCCTTGATTTCAATGACTTCCGTATAAAGAAATGGAAAATATTCTCAATTCTGGTAGTCTTTTTCGGGGTTTTCTTCCATAAACCATAGTAGGCGCGCTCATCGCTGGCAGCGAGGACAGTAGTGCGTCCCCCGTCCTGCCACCACAATCCTCCGAATCGACGTCTGGCAGAGGCGGCAGGGAAGTCCCGTGCGCTGGTAGACGCAGTGCTCCAGTTGAAAGAAGCCGCGCACCCCGTCGGCGTCCACATAATCACTTACCGAGGAACCGCCCAAGCGAATGGCGTGCTCCAGTACTTTCACCAGCGCCAGCCGCAGCTTTTCCAATTCCGCCCTGCTCAGCCGCCCGCTCTGCCGCCGCGGCCGGATGCCGGCACGAAACAGGCCTTCGTCAGCGTAGATATTACCCACCCCGGAGAGCAGCTTCTGGTTGAGCAGCGCCGCCTTGATGGCCAGCTTGCGCCCGTGAAAAAGCAGTGCAAACTCCGCTGCCGTCACCTGCAGGGGATCGGCTCCCGGAGCGCAAAAGCTGGCGCTGCGGTTCAGCTCGCGATACTCCAGCCGCCCAAATCGTCGCGGATCCACGAAGCGCAGCTCCCGGCCGCTAACCAGGCCCAGGCGCGCGTGGGTGTGGGCGGCCACCGGAGCATCCGGGGTGGTCACCAGCAATCTCCCTGTCATGCCCAGGTGCACTATCCATTGGGCTTCCGGAATTCCACCGCCCTCAACCAAAGGGCTGCTGCATGCAATGCCCAGCTCGCAGACAATGTGCTTTCCGGTGCGATGAACGGCCAGAATCGCGCGTCCTTCCAATCCCCTGACTTGGCGCGCTGTGGGTGTCTTGAAAGGCTGTGGATGCCGGCCAAACCAAACCTCCACGATGCGGTCGCCGCGCAGGCGCTCGTTCACCCCACGCGCAATCGTCTCCACCTCAGGCAGCTCAGGCATCGCTCAATTGTAAGGGAATCTCTTATCCGGAAGGAGATTGTGAACGACTCCGCTTTATTTGCGCGGGCCGGGGGTGGGAATCTTGCTGGCCTCAAAGCTCACGATCTTCCACTTGCCCTGTGCATTGCGCACATAGACCCGTGTGTAGCGATAGTCCCCAATGGCTTCCCCATCGGCGTTGACGCCAGTCACATGGACAAATGAAGTGACCAGAGCCGTCGCCCCGTAGAAGCGCACCTTGCTGTCGCTAAGTTCCAGGGCCGTGATATGCCTTAGCCCGCTGCGCATCCTGGCCAGTGTATCTTCTTTGGTTTGCAGGGTTCCGCGGGCGCTGATGGCGATATAGTCGTCCGCCAGCAGGTCGTCCATGGCGGCAACATTCCCCGTCAGCACGGCATTCCGCCACGCCTCTTCCATCTGGTCGATCTCTCGCCGGCCCTCGTGCTTCTCTCCCCGGGGCAATCCGCCATGCTGAGGCGCGGCAAAAAGCGCCGGCGCGTAAGCGCACAGCGCCAGCAAAAATACCAAGGCGCACAACTGCCGGTGGCGGTGAGGCATAAAGGAATGGAGCGCGGCAGAGAGCATACTCGAAACGGATACTATCCCCAAAATGCCGCGCTGGTCAATCGTTTTCAGCAAGAAACGTATCGCAATTCAATCAATTCTCTGCAAATCGCGTCGCATTCTTCAGATTCCACGGCGGAACCGGGCTGGAACCTCAAACCAGGGCCACCAGGTTCTCGATACTGCGCTCCCGCATCTTCTGGTAGAGCCCGCACACCGCATGGATTTTGAAGTGCTCCGACGCGCGATGCACCTCCAGGGCTTTTTCGTCCCGGTACTGCTCATAGATCAGCACCGTGTCCGGGTCGTCCTCCAAATGATGCGGAATGTAGCTGATGCATCCCGGCTCCTGGCGAGAGGCCGTGGACAGCATGCGCAGGGATTCGGCAACTTCGGCCCGGTCCTCTGGGGTAAACTTCAACCGTACGGCAAAGCTGATCATAGAAACGAATCCCTCTCTCGCCGCTGCGTTCGATACGGTCATCGATCTCGGCGGCTGCACTCCTCAAGATTATGCGTGAATCTTTTCCAGGGCTGCGGCAAACTCCGGCAGACGCATCGTCTGGTCCCGATCCGGCCCGGTCGAGACCATTCCGATTTTGGCCCCGCTTTCCCGTTCCTGAAAACGCAGATATTCTTTCGCCGCCGCCGGCAGCTTGTCGAACTCCCTGATCCCCTCCGTAGAACTCCGCCAGCCCTTTAATTTGGTATAAACCGGCTTGATCCGCTCCATCCCCGGAACATCGGCGGGAATCTCGTCCGTCACCCGGCCATCGATCTCGTAGCCCACGCAGATGGGAATCTCCTCCAGCTCATCCAGCACGTCCAGCTTGGTAATCACCAGCCACTCGGCGCCGTTCACCTGGTTGGAATAGCGCAGCAGCGGAATGTCCAGCCAGCCGCACCGCCGCGGCCGCCCCGTCACCGCGCCATATTCCATGCCGCGCGCTCTCAGTTGGTCGCCCGCCGCATCCTTGATCTCCGTCGGGAACGGTCCCTCGCCCACGCGCGTCACGTAGGCCTTGGTTACAGAAATCACCGTGCCGATGTTCGTCGGTCCCACGCCGGTTCCCGTCGCCGCACCCCCCGCTGTCGACGAAGACGAGGTCACGAACGGATAAGTCCCATGGTCGATGTCCAGCATCGTCCCCTGCGCCCCCTCGAACATCACGCTGCCGCCCTCGGCCAGTATCTTGTTCAACAAGCGTCCCGTATCCGTCACAAACGGCCATACCTGCTCCGCCGCCGCCGCGTACTCGTCGTACATCTGTGCCGGGTCCAGTGGGCCAGTCTCGCTCCCGAACAGCGCCTTGGCTATGGCGTTCTTCTCCGCGCAGGCCGCCTCGATGTGCGCCTTCAGGATCTCCGGCTTCAGCAGTTCCACCACGCGCAATCCGCTGCGCGCCATCTTGTCCTCATACGCCGGACCAATTCCCCGGCTGGTCGTCCCGATCTTCTTCCGACCCGGCGCGCTTTCCGCCGCCAGTTCAATCATCCGGTGATAGGGAAGAATCACCTGCGCCCGGTTCGACACAAAAAGACGCTCGTCCACCGCCACGCCCAGCCCGCGCAGCTTGGCAACTTCCTTTAAAAATGCGATTGGGTCCAGCACCACGCCGTTGCCAATCACTCCCCGGCAGCCCGGCCTGAGCACTCCGCAGGGAATCAGTTGCAGCACGAACTTCTGCCCCCCGATGATCACCGTGTGCCCGGCGTTGTGTCCGCCCGCATAACGAGCCACTGCGGTAAACCGCTCGCTCAGCACGTCTACAATCTTTCCCTTGCCCTCGTCGCCCCACTGGGCGCCCAACACTACCGCCGTCTTTGCTCGCATATCGTCCCGTTCCTGATGCTTGTCGCTTGAGTCTGTCTATTGTGTGAGATGCCGAAACCCCGCGGCCTTTTTGGAAGGTCCGCACGAACCCCCGGCTGTCTGGGTGCCCCACCCTCGCCGCGTTCTTGTATTTGCGGCTAGGGTGGGATTCCTGTCCAGATGATAAACCCTAAGCAGATTGACCGCTAATTTCTGTTCCCCCATCATCCGTGATATCGGCGCGCAGATCTTTGCTCTGGCCATCAATCTCTTTATTGTTGTGGCCTTTCTGGCCTACTAGGCACGGAACAGCATGGGGTGGCTATCCTGGCTGGAAAAACTTCCGGAGGCTTACAGCCTTCATCTCGATAATTTAAGCCAGTCCGCGCTTCTCAATCCCGGCTGGAGTCTCATAGTGCTCATTCCCTCCGTAGCCACCCTGGCGCTGCTCGGCGGAGTGGTGATCTACCTGGCCTCGGAAAAACAATAACCCACACAACCGCCATACCCAGTCTCACCTACGAGTCATGGCGATGCCGCTTCACGCTTTTATGACAAGAGCCGCAGGCACTCTGCCCGCCCGCGCGGCTGCGACTGCGGCTGCCATCTCCTCGCGCACCGATGCCGCCAGCCGAGGCCGGTCCATCTCTTTCTTCACACTGGAGAGAATCTCTCGATCCAGCTCAATCCTGTTCTTCTTATTCACGAATTCCCCTCTTTCAGCGATAAGTTAGTCAGTTACTTGCCGATTTTGACCCCGGATCCGGTCCCAGCCTCAACTCCACCAGAACCTCCAGCAGTGTGGCCGAGCTGCGCACGTTTCCCGAGAGAACTGTGAGCGCTTCCGCCAAGGGCGCATGTTGAGTTGCCAGCACATCCAGGCTGTCGCTGACTCTGCGGAGTTTTTTGGCTTCTAGCAGAATTACGTTGGCTGGCATAAACAGCGTGGCTTTCTAACAACCTTCAAGAAAGCTGGACCGGCCTTTATCAATGCCGTATCCCACCTTCGTTCCCTTACCCTAACAGTCTGAGAAGATCAACGTCTGTCCTGATTGGACCATCATAAGCAGGGCGCTCATAACTTGCTCTCAGGAACACGAATTATACTGCTATCTTCTGGAAGCAATTATTCTGAGGTATGCTGCCTCGAATTGGGAAAGTCGCGGTCCTTGCTCCGGATGCATCTGCCACGCCGGAAATAGCGTGCTGTTTTGACCGCTTCTGGGCAACGGAAATAGGCGCGAGATCGTTCATCTCGCGCCTATTCCTTCAAGAAGATGCGCTCGTTACTGCACAAGGCGGGGATGATGGTGATGATGATAGTGGTGATGATGATGATCATGACCTACAGCAATCACCACCTGCGCCTGCGACGCGACAGAGGTAGCGAGGCAGAAGGCAAGCATAAGCCCAAACACTAGCTTTTTCATATTGTTTTAGGTGTATCCTTTCCCCGAGATCACACTTATCTCAGTTATTTCTTCCTGTGCAATCCTGATCTGTCAGTACTAACTCTTATATATATGCCAAAATATCTTCCGTGTAAGTATCGCTTTATACAGTCCGATTTCTTAAGTTATCTGCAACCCCCTGACGATTATGATCCTATCCAGCCTGCCAGCACCGCATCCGCAATACGAGCCGCCTCCACCGCCTGCCGCACCGCATGAACTCGCACAATCGACGCCCCATGCAAAATGGCTGCCGTCATCGCCGTCACGCTGGCCGTCTCCCGAGCCTCAACCGGCGCGTCGCTGCCCCCATGAAGCGGCGCCAGTGTCCGCCCCAAAAACGATTTCCGGCTGACTCCAGCCAGCAGCGGCCTCCCTAAACTCAGCAACTCCGCCTGCCGGGCCAGCAAAAAAAAATTCTCCTCGAAGCGCTTGCCGAAGCCGTAGCCAGGATCGAGCACGATTGCCTCCAACGCAATCCCTGCCGCCGCGGCCTTTTCCAGGCTCGCCGTCAGCCCCGCCCGCACCGCGTCCAGCAAAGCATCCGGCCCCAGCGGCAACTGCGTGCTCCACTCCTCGGGCCGTCCCCGCGTGTGCATCAGCACCACTCCACACCGCGCCTCCGCGCAAACCGCGGCCATCTCCGCGTCCCACCCAAACCCGCTCACATCGTTCACAATCTCCGCGCCCGCCTGCAAAGCCGCCCGCGCCGTCGCAGCCTTGTATGTGTCCACCGAAACAATCGTTCCGGGCCGCGCGCGCAGAATTCCTTGCAGCACCGGCAACAGCCGCGCCTGCTCTTCATCTGTGCTGAGCGCTACTCCAAAAGCAGAAACAGCGGAGCTGCCCGGCCGCGTGCTCTCCGCGCCCAGGTCCAGCAAGTCAGCTCCCTCATCCAGCAATCGCAGCCCATGCGCCACCGCTGCTTCCGGATCGAGAAACAGCCCGCCGTCGCTGAACGAGTCCGGCGTAATGTTCACAATCCCCATCACCAGCGTCCGCCGGCCCAGTTCCAGCGTGCGCGTGCGCAGTTGCCAGTGCGTCACTGTTCTGTCGTTCATTCCTCTTTGCCCGCCCTCGATGAGTAGCGTAATGCGCTCTTCATCAAATCGTCGCGATCCTGAAAACAACATTTCCCTTCGATGGTACTCCGCGAACGCTTTCCCTCCTGCTAAACTCCCCCCATGACGCTCTTTCGCCCATCTTCAGCGTTATTGCTGGCTTTCGTTTTGGTT
>CABDZH010000204.1_pt1 | contig 19429 bp, 12 predicted proteins | sample 3132121 | NCBI WGS metagenome assembly CABDZH01 (sample SAMEA5534340, study PRJEB31848) | metagenome | biome: tundra; feature: field; material: soil | place: USA | collected 2013-05 | depth 0.45 m
AGACGGCGAATGTTAGAGTCCAGGCAAACCAAGAGCCGGTCACACAGGTTCTGTTGCTCGACGACGTCATCCGGGAAGCGTTGGAGAAAAACCCGGAGGCCCAAAGTGCGTTGCACACTATCAATGCGTTGCGACTCCGTGTGCCGCAGGTAAAGGCATTGCCCGATCCGATGGTTTCGGTTGGGTGGGCAGGGAATCTTGCGCCTTTCAGCGTGATGCGAGGCGACAATTCCAGTTACCGCGGCTTGGCTGTCTCCGAGCAATTCCCCTCTCCAGGAAAATTGAAGCTGCGCGGTGAGATCGCCAGCAAAGAAGCAGACGCAGCACAAGCCGATTACGAGGCCATACGGCGCAGAGTGTCCACTGAAGTCAAGGTTGCGTACTACGACTATTTCTTTTATGACCAAGCTATACAGACGACGGAACGAAACAAGGAACTTCTCGAAAAGCTATCGAAGATCGCGGAGGCACGTTACCGGGTTGGAAAGGCGATGCAGGCAGATGTGCTGCGGTCTCAGGTGGAGATCTCCCTGTTGATCGAGAAGTTGACCGTGCTCGAACAACACCGGGCGACGGCACAAGCGCGGCTCAATGTGTCCATGGTTCGCTCACCTGAATCACCATTGCTTCCAGCCGCCGCTGTTCAACCCGCGACCCTGCGCTACTCTCTTGACGAGCTGTATGCTCTTGCGGCGGCCAATGATACGACTGTCCTGCGAAACAAATCGATGGTAGAGGAAGGCCGCATAAAAATCGCGTTGGCACATAGAGAATATCGGCCCGACATTGGTGTGAGCTATATGTATCAGCAGCGTTCTGCGCTGCCGGATATGAATGGCGTCACCTTCAGCGTGAACATTCCTATTTTCTACAAGAACAAACAGAGGCAGGGTGTGGCTGAAGCAACCGAAAACCTGCTAGGCGCGGAGAAAATGCGCGACAACCGTCTGAACGAAGTCAGGTTTGAACTGAAGCAGCAATACCTCGGCGCCAAGGCATCGGAACGGCTGCTGACGCTCTACTCCATGGGCGTGGTTCCACAGTCGTCACTCGCCCTCGAATCTTCAATGGCCTCGTATCAAGTCGGCAACGTCGATTTTCTTTCTCTGCTCGCCAACTTTACGACTCTTCTGAACTACGAAACGGACTACTACAGGCAACTGGCGGACTATCAAACGGCATTGGCTCGTATCGAAGCTTTGACCGGATCAGATGTGACCGGCCCTGTTGCATCGGATTTTCAGCCCGCAAAGGAGGCAAAGTAAATGCCTATTCAGACTTCATCTAAAAGAATCATCCTTGGCATCCTGCTCGTGTTGACGCTTGTACTTGTTTACTTCGGAGCTACTCACCGCTGGTTCGGCCAGAGCGGGCATGCAGTAGGTGCATCCCAAAGTGCGAAGGACGAGCATAAGCCCGTTTATTGGTACGATGCCATGAATCCGCAGCACCACTACAACCATCCCGGCGAGGCTCCAGACGGCATGGACCTTGTGCCGCAATATGCGGAACAATCGCCTGCGCCCACCGAGCAGGGTGCGAACTCTCAGGCACAGAGCGCGGCCAACTCATCTGGGATGCCTGCAAAAGACGCTGCCGTTGGTGAGAGGAAGGTTCTCTACTGGTTCGACCCGATGCATCCGGCATACAAATCAGACAAGCCGGGAATCGCTCCCGATTGCGGAATGGCGCTTGTGCCCAAGTATGCGGAAGACAAAAGCATGGCTAAGATGCCCATGGGCACTGTGACGATCACGCCAGAGAAGCAGGTGCTTGCCGGCGTACGCACGGCAGTTGTCGAGCGCAAATCGCTGGTTCGCGACATCCGTACCACCGCGCAGATTGTTGCCGACGAGACCAGAATCGCCCATGTCCACGTGAAGGTAGCTGGCTATATCGATAAGGCCTATGTTGATTTTGTCGGCCAACTGATTAAGAAAGGACAGCCGCTGTTCACGCTCTACAGTCCTGATCTGGTTTCGACGCAGGAGGAGTATCTTATTGCGAAGCGGGGCAATGCGACGCTCGGTAATGCTCCGTTTCAGGAGATAGCCGAGGGTTCTCAATCGCTATTGCAATCAGCAAGACAGCGCCTCAAGCTCTGGGATATATCGGATGAACAGATCAAGGAACTCGATGTAACCGGAAAGGTCAGTAAGAATCTGACGTTCTATTCGCCGATTACTGGATTCGTGACCGACCGCAAGGCTTTTCCGCAGACTTCGGTTACGCCCGACACCGAACTTTACACGGTTTCCGATTTGTCTACGGTATGGGCTGACGCAGACATTTATGAATACGAGGTTCCCTTCGTTCATCTTGGTCAGCGAGTATCTCTCACCTTGAGCTATTACCCAGGCAAGACGTACACCGGAACCATTTCATACATCTATCCGACGGTCGATCCGCAAACGCGAACCGTCAAGGCTCGAATGCAGATTCCCAATCCAGGGTTTGCATTGAAGCCGCAGATGTTCGCGGATGCACAATTGCACGTGGACTATGGGACAAAGATAGTCGTGCCTCAGGAAGCTGTTCTCAATTCAGGCACCGAACAACACGTCTTCGTGGTTCACGATGGCGGCATCTTTGAGCCGCGAAAGGTTACCGTCGGTCCGGTCGTGGACGGTAAAGCAGTCATACTCTCAGGTCTGAAGGCTGGCGAAACGATTGTCGTGGCCGGAAACTTCCTGATCGATTCTGAAAGTGGGCTGAAAAGCGCAATGAACGGAATGGTGCATTGAGGAGAATGGCATGAACTCTCGACGGGTCCTGACAGTGATATTTCTCATCGTAGCCGGAGTCGCCGCTTCGGGTTGGTACAGGTTTGTTGCTCATCCGACACAAGTGGTGTGGTTACTTCAACCGGCCGCTTCATGCCAAATCGATTTCAATCAGTTGATGAGCGAGGCGCGATACCAATGATAAACAAGATCATCGATTTCAGCGACAAGAACCGATTCCTGATCTTCCTCTTCGTTGCGGTGGCCATCGTACTTGGATGGAACGCCATGAGGAATACGAAGCTAGACGCGATTCCTGACCTCTCGGATACGCAGGTGATCGTGTATGCCAAGTGGGACCGCAGCCCCGACATCATGGAAGATCAGGTCTCGTACCCAATCGCTTCCGCCTTGCTCGGATTGCCGAAGGTCAAGGACATCCGCGCATTCTCCGACTTCGGCTTCTCCTATATTTACATCATCTTCGACGAAGGAACGGATATTTACTGGGCACGCTCCCGGACTCTCGAATACCTGAATTCCGTCACTCCACGGCTGCCCAAAGGCGTCAGCGTTGAACTTGCGAAGGACGTGACCTCCGTTGGATGGGTCTATGAGTACGCCCTCGTCGATACGACGGGTAAGTACAGTATCGACCAACTGCGGTCCTATCAGGATTGGTATCTTCGCTACGCATTGCAAACCGTGCCGGGCATTGCCGAGGTCGCTCCGATTGGCGGCTTCGTGCGGCAGTATCAGGTAAATGTCGATCCCAATAAGCTGCTCGCTTACAAGATACCCATCAACACCGTCAGCGATGCAATTCAGAAGTCCAATAACGATGTCGGCGGCCGGCTTGTTGAATTCACTGGCCGCGAATACATGGTTCGCGGTCGCGGGTACATTCGCTCGCTCGATGACATCGGCAAGACCGTCATCAAGGTGAACGCGCAGACGGGAACTCCGGTGCTTGTCAGCGACGTGGCCACTGTTACCTTAGGCCCTGACATGCGCAGAGGTGTCGCAGAGTTGGATGGCAAGGGTGAAGTCGTCGGCGGCGTGGTCATCATGCGCTATGGAGAAAACGCGCAGAAGGTAATCGAACGCACCAAAGAAAAGCTGAACGAGCTGAAGTCAACGCTGCCGCCCGGCGTCGAGCTGGTGACCACCTACGACCGCTCTGAGCTGATCGACCGGGCAATCGATAACCTAAGGCATACGTTGATTGAAGAGCTTGTCATTGTCAGCCTCGTAATCATGATCTTCTTGTGGGACTTGCGCAGCGCGATTGTTCCCATCATTACCATTCCAGTCACCGTGATTCTCGCTTTTATTCCGATGCAGTGGATGGGATTGACGGCTAACATCATGTCTCTTGGCGGGCTGGCCGTCGCCATTGGCGCTCTGGTAGACGCGTCTGTCGTCATGGTCGAGCAAACGCATAAGAAGCTCGAACATTGGGAAGCGGAAGGCCGGCCCGGTCCGTCGCACGCCGTCGTGATTGCCGCCGTGAAGGAGGTAGGTGGTCCCAGCTTCTTTGCGTTGCTCGTCATCGCAGTTGGCTTCCTTCCGGTCTTTACCTTGGAAGGCCTGGAGGGTCGCCTCTTCAAACCGCTCGCGTTTACTAAGAACTTCTCTATGGCAATTGCGGCATTGTTGGCGATTACTTTAGCTCCGGCGGCAATGCGTTTCCTCTTTTCGCGGATGGACGGCTTCAACTTCCAGCCCAGATGGCTCGCCAAGATCGTCAACGCAATCTTCGTCGGAAAGATTCACAGCGAGGACAATCATCCAATCAGCAAGCCGATGATGAAGGTCTATCACCCGGTAGTCGAGTTCGTCCTCGATCACAAGTGGCTGACTATCTGCAGCGCACTGCTGGTCATGGGACTTAGCATCCCGGTCTACTTCAAACTCGGATCGGAGTTCATGCCGCCCCTCGATGAAGGCACGCTCCTCTATATGCCATCAACGCTGCCCGGCATCTCTGTTACTGAAGCCGAGCGAGTTTTGGAAACACAAGACAAGATCATTCGCGCCTTTCCGGAAGTGGAGCGCGTTTTCGGCAAGGCTGGCCGGGCAGAGAGTTCAACCGATCCGGCACCCTACTCGATGATGGAAACTACCATCGTTCTCAAGCCGCAGGATCAGTGGCCGAAGGTAGATCGCTGGTACTCGAAGTCAGCACCTCGCTGGATTCAGGATGTCCTGCGAAGATTCTGGCCCGACCATGTGTCAACCCAGCAACTTATCTACGGTCCCGGTGGCTTGAACGAAGCTCTTCAAATCCCCGGAATCTCCAACGCCTGGACCATGCCCATCAAGGCTCGCACCGATATGCTCACCACGGGCATTCGCACTCCGCTCGGCATCAAGGTACTTGGCTCCGACCTTGGTCAAATTCAGCAGATCGGTGAACAGATTGAAACAGCGTTAAAAGATGTTCCTGGAACCACCAGCGTCTTTGCGGAACGCACCAGCGGCGGATATTTCCTTGACTTCGATTTGAAGCGGGACGCACTAGCTCGCTATGGCTTGACCATTGATGACGCCGAGAATGTTCTTATGTCCGCTGTCGGCGGCGATCAGGTCTCAACGACCGTTGAAGGCCGCGAGCGATATTCGGTCAACGTGCGTTACCTGCGCGACTACCGAAGCGACGTCGATGCTCTCGAACGAGTGCTGGTGGCTACGCCCTCCGGTGCGCAGATTCCGCTAGGCCAGATTGCGGATATCCGCATAAGAACCGGGCCGGGAATGATTCGCGACGAAAACGGCAGGCTCAGCGGCTATGTTTATGTCGATGTCTCCGGCAGAGACATCGGCAGCTATGTGCGCGATGCGAAGAAAGCCGTGTCCGACAAAGTCAAAGTGCCTGCCGGTTACGAACTTGTATGGAGCGGACAGTACGAGTTCATGGAACGCGTCGCGCAGCGATTGAAGCTGGTCGTTCCCATTACGCTTTTCATCGTCTTCCTGTTGCTCTACTTCAATACTGGTTCGGCCATCAAAACAATGATTATTCTGCTGGCCGTGCCCTTCTCGGCCATTGGTGCAATCTGGTTTTTGTACCTGCTCCACTACAACATGAGCATTGCCGTGTGGGTCGGCCTCATTGCGCTGCTTGGTGTCGATGCAGAGACTGCTGTCTTCATGCTGCTTTATTTGGACCTGGCCTACAACGATGCGTTGAAGACGGGCGGCATTCACTCGTGGGACGATTTACGCGAAGCCATCGTTCACGGAGCGGTAAAACGACTGCGGCCAAAAGTCATGACCGTGTCGTGTATGCTCTTCGGGCTGCTTCCAATCATGTGGTCAGTCGGGTCTGGAGCCGATGTCATGAAGCGTATTGCTGCGCCTATGCTTGGCGGCATTATCACGTCCTTCCTCATGGAACTGATCGTCTATCCGCCGATCTTCGCCATCTGGAAGTGGAACTGGGAAGTCAAACCGGCTCTCAAGCGTGAAGCCAGTCAGTCTACGGAGGCGGTGCATGCCTAATTGGATGATTGTGAAATCACGTTCACTCTGGCGGATTGGCCTGGTTGGAATGGCTCTTTGGGCCGTTCCTCCCTATCTCTGGAATCAGGAGGTCTCTTACTTCCAACAGGCTCATTCAAGCGCGAGCCAACCCTTTGCCAGATTCGACGACTCGTTGACCAGAGTTGCGGACACGCTTCTCGACTCCGCATCTCAGACCACAACTCCCGCGACCGTCAACACAAACATTGACATTCCATCGACTACCGGCATTACTACACGGAAGGATCTGCGATTCTGGCCTTGGGGCGACGGTCACATGAGTTTGGCGGCGGCACGCCTGAACCTGTTATTTCCCGCCGTCGAGCCTATCTTGAGAAATCACGGCATTCCTGCGGATTTGGCTGCTGTGATCCTTGTCGAAAGCAGTGGGCGCGTTGACGCGCTTTCGCCCAAAGGGGCGCGCGGCCTTTGGCAACTGATGCCGGATACTGCCCGCCGCTATGGACTGCGCGTGGATGAGATTCACGATGATCGCCTTGATCTTTTCAGGGCAACCGATGCGGCGGCTCGATACCTTCACGACCTGTATGGGCAATTCGGCGATTGGAAACTCGCACTAGCAGCCTACAACACCGGAGAAGCCAACGTCAGCTCCGCGATCCTGAGGGCGCACACCCAGGACTTCGATCAATTGGCCAACCTGCGGATACTGCCGCTCGAAACCAGAATCTATGTTCCGCGCGTCTTGGCCATGGCTCAGCTCTTTGGGCAGTCTTCAACTCTTGTAGAACGCCGCAGCCTGGCCAGCGCAACAGTTGTTTTCGCTGCCAGTGGCCCTTGATGGTCAAGCATATTTGCGTAGTTATCAGTTGTTGCAAGGTTGTTCAAACTTCACACAACGGAGAAAACAATGAAAAAGTCGTCAATCCTCGCTCTCGCTTTTATGTCAGTCGGCACCCTTTGCACTAACACGGACGTTGGCAACAGAGCGACGGATTAGTAACGGCAAACGCCGTAGCGTTCGCCATTCGAAATTGAACGCGCATCAGCCGCGTTTCGTTACAAAAGCAGAAGAGGCCCCCATCGGCCGGGAGCCTCTTTGTGTTCCAAAACTTCTTGTCCAGTTCGCCCTATGAGGGTTCGAAGTCCGAACTTGTACTTTTTTGTACTTTGATGTCACATGCCAGATCGAACTTAAGTCCTTTAGAATCTGGCGGGGACGACGAGACTCGAACTCGCGACCTCTGCCGTGACAGGGCAGCGCTCTAACCAAACTGAGCTACGTCCCCTGATGAAGCATTTATACCAAACATGAATCAGTGTATCAGAGACAACGGGCCTTGGGAGGCCTCCATCCACATTCCGCCGTCATTCCGGCCACACGGCGCGATTGCCTCGGCCGCCGGGAATGAACCCCATATCCACGGATATGCCCCGCACGCACTGCAGCAGGTGATTGGCAATTGAAGGCAGCTTCTGCGCCGTCACACGGAAAGATGGCCCGGAAACGCTCACCGCCGCCACCGGCAGCCGCTGCGCATCCAGCACCGGCACGGCAATGCAGCGCAGACCCTCCTCGAACTCCTCGTCGTCCACGGCATAACCGCGTCGGCGCGTCTTCTCAATCTCCGCGCGCAGCGCCTCAACCGTTGATAGAGTGTGATTCGTATACCGCTCAAAACGAAGACGGCCCAGAATATCGGTGAGGCGCTCCTCGGGCAGGAACGCAAGCATCGCCTTGCCTACCGAGGTACAGTGCACCGGGTTACTGGCGCCAATGCGGGTAATCATGCGCACCGAGCGCGCCGGTTCGATCTTGTCGATGTAGATCACGTGCGCGCCCTCCAGTATGCACAGGTGCGCCGTCTCCTCGGTCTCGGCCACCAGCCTGCGCAGGTGCGGTTGCGCGCGCTCGCGCAGATCATATTGCTCAATGGCGCGATTGCCTAAATCAAATAGCCTCAACCCCAGGCGGAATTTGCCGCCCACAGTGCGCTCCACCATGCGGTGCTTCTCCAGCACCATAAGAAACCGGTGCGCTGTGCTCTTATGCAACTGCAGCGACAAGGCAACCTGCGCCAGGCCCAAAGGTGTCTCGCTCTCTCCCAGTAAGTCCAGTACGGCAAATGCCCGGTCTAGAGCCTGAACTTTGTAGGTGCCTTGCGGGGTTGCTTCTCGCATGATGGTCCTCTATCGCGCAAAATGATTTAACTCAAATTTTAATGATACTGGGATGACGTGTCAATATATGGTACGAAACTTTCGGGATAGTCTTCCCCCTCAAGAAAATTCACTTTGCGCATTTGCGAGGCGTGCCTACCTCAGCGAACAAATTCTCAATCGACGCTAACGCAGTCCTCTCTGCCGCCGATAACTCAAATGAGCCGTTGTTAAGTTTCCGAGGTCTTTCGAGTATCAATCGCCCTGGAAATACTGCGCCTGTTTTGTGGCTGGGAGCAGCCATTTCGCCATGTCTACCGCTATCCAGATTTCTGATCCACTGATTAGCGCAGGCAACTTGTCTATTGCGGTCATCAGCCCGGACGAGCAACGCCGCAACGCCGCAATAATCGCTTTGGGAGAATGTCAGAATGGCCCTATCCGGGAGTTCACTTCCTACCCTCCCGACCTCAACGATGTGTCGCGGGCGCTGGGAAATAACTTCGACGTCATTCTCGTTGATCTGGACAGCGATCCGGAGTATGCCCTCGATCTGGTGGAAAGCATTAGCACCCATGGCTTGGCAACCGCATTCGTCTATTCCACGCAGGCCGACACTGACCTGCTGGTCCGCTGCATGCGCGCCGGCGCGCGCGAGTATCTCATGCTGCCTTTCGACAAAGGAGAATTGGCCGAGGCTCTGGTTAGGGCATCGGCCCTGCGCGTGGCGCTTCGTCCCTCGAAAAAGACGAACGGCAGGCTACTCGTTTTTCTCAGCGCCAAAGGCGGTTCCGGAGCCACCACGCTGGCTTGCAATTATGCGGTTTCGCTGGCCCAGGAATCCCAGCAAAAAACCTTGTTGATCGACCTCAATCTTCCTCTGGGAGACGCGGCAATCAATCTCGGAATCAAGGCGCAATACTCGATTGTCAGCGCGTTTCAGAATATCAGCCGGCTCGATTCGCATTTCCTTGCAACCTTGCTGGTGCAGCATAGCTCCGGGCTATTTATGCTCGCGGCGCCGAGTGAATTGGCGCCCACTTATGTCTCCGCGGACGCCATTGACAAGCTGCTGCAAGTGGCCTGTCAGGACTTCGATTATGTGGTGGTAGACGCGGGTTCGAGACTCGACTTGCAGCGCAAACATCTCTTCGATGAATCCGCCACTATCTACCTGGTTACGCAGGTCGGTATTCCTGAACTGCGCAACTCGCATCGCCTGATTGCGCAGCTCTCCTCCGAAGGCAGCCCCAAACTCGAAATCATCCTCAACCGCTTCGACCCTCACAATATGGAAATCGATGAGAAACAGATCACCAAGGCTCTCACCAGGCCGGTGACGTGGAAGATCCCCAATAACTACGCCGCTGTGCGCCGGATGCAGAAGACCGCTACCCCTTTCACTGAAGAAGATTCGCCGATTTCACGGGCAATCCGGCAGATGACCCGATCGGTTTGCGGCAAGCTCCCTATCCCCGAAAAGAAAAAGAAGTTTAGCTTCTTCCGGTGAGAATAGAGCGGGAATTTCCGCCCAAGCCCGGTTTTTCCCCTTCATATGGCGCAAAAGCCCTCGCCACGCACCCCTTGCGCTATCATTGCGTCTATAGGAATGAGCGGCCTGTTTCCCCTCAAGGGTCGCCCCGGTGGTGAGCGTGTCTCGATTCTTCCAGCGATTTGTCTTCGTTCTGTCCGCGGCCATCTTTGCCGCCCTTGGCCTGGGCTTTCTCTTTGGCGAGTTTGGCTGGTTTGGCGTACATGCCGGCGGCCAGCAGGATGGCGCCTACCGCCAGATGGTCGTTTATCGGCAGGTGCTCAGTAAGATTCAGACTGAATATGTGACTGAGCCCAACATCCATGACGTGACCACCGGCGCACTGCACGGCCTGCTGGAATCGCTGGACGCAGACTCCAGTTACCTGACCCCGACCGAATACAAAATCTACAAGGAGCGTCCGGCAACGGGCGTGGCGCAGGTCGGCATTACCGTCTCCAAGCGCTATGGCTATGCCATCGTGGTCAGCGTCCTGCCCGGTTCGGCTGCCAACAAGGAGCATATTGCGGACGGCGATGTGATTGAGTCCATTGGCGACCAATCCACGCGCGAGTTGTCTCTGGCTGTTATCCGGCTGTTGCTGGAAGGCAAGCCGGGGACCACGGTGACCCTGTCGGTGGTGCGCCCGCGCAAGGCCGATCCGGACAAGCTGACTCTGACCCGCTCCATCGCCGTGGTGCCTGCACTGCCCGAGCAGCAGTATGAAGGATCGACCATCCTCTATTTGAAGCCTGGCGCGCTGACCGCCTCCCGCGTGGATGAAATCGCCGCAAAGCTCAAATCGGCCAAGGGATACAAAGTGCTGCTGGACCTCCGCGACTCCTCTGGCGGCGACTCCCAGCAGGGATTACGGCTGGCCAATTTCTTTGTGAAGCAGGGCACTCTGGCCGCGCTCGAAGGCCAGAAGTTTCCTCGCCAGACCTTTACTGCCGACCCCGCCATATTCCTGACGGACGCGCCGCTGGCCGTGCTGGTGAACCGCGGCACCGCGGGCCCGGCCGAACTGATGGCCGCCGCTATCGAGGACTTGAAGCGCGGCGACGTAGTAGGTGAGCGAACCTTCGGCCAGGGCTCGGTGCAGAAGACCATTGAACTGCCCGACGGCGCCGCCTTGCTGCTGACCGTGGCCAAGTACCAGGCTCCCGGCGGCAAGAAGATTCCGGACGAGGCTGTGACGCCCACCGTGGTCGTCGGCCAAGTCTCTGAAGAGGATTATGAGGAAGCTGCGCCAGTAAAAGGCGACGAGCCGCTCAACAAGGCGTTGCAACTGCTGAAGGCGAACAACGGCGACCAGGTCGCCCAGCCCGCCGCGGAAGTGGCCCCTGCGGCAAGTACAACCCCGCCTGCGGCAGTGAAAAAGCCCGGCTTTTTCCGCCGCCTCTTCGGAGCAAAATAGAAACTCTGACCTGCGTTTCTCATTGATGGAGTTATCTCGCGCGAACCATGCCCTTGCACGGCATGGTACGCGCGGGCTAGCCGCTATTATTTCTTCCGCCGCTCCCGTGCTAGCCTTGGGCTGTAGCATTTCTCCACGATATGCAGGAGAAATGCCGATGAGGCCTGAATCGCTTGGCTGTCACCCCTATCGAGCCGCCTGAGCTGCGTGGCCTGGGCCGGAGCCACCTGCTGCGAGCCCAGCCTGTGCCCGCGCGTAAGCGGCGCAAGCTGGCCGGCAAGTTCGCCCTTGTTGCGCTGCTCACCCTGGCTGTGATTACCGGTTCGCTGGGCGGGCTCATGCTGGTCTACTCCGTCGATCTGCCTCAGATTCACGACCTGGAACGCTATCACCCCTCCACGACCACCGAACTCTACGACCAGAAGGGACGCATCATCGGCTCCTTTGCGCTGGAGCGGCGCGTAGTGGTCAATTATGACGACTTCGCCCCGGTGCTGCGTCAGGCTGTGATCTCCATTGAAGACAAAAGCTTCGCGTCGCATTGGGGCATCAACGTACTGCGCGTCGGCGGGGCGCTGTGGCACGATCTGCGCAGCCACGGGCGCGCTCAGGGTGCATCCACCCTGACCATGCAGTTGGCGCGCAACCTCTTTTTCTCCTCCGAACGCACCGCCAGCCGTAAGGTGCAGGAGGCCTATCTGGCCGTTCAGATTGAGCACGCCTTCACCAAGCAGCAAATCTTTACCCTCTATGGCAACCAGATCTACTTGGGCCACGGAAGATACGGCTTCGAAGCCGCCTCGCAGTTTTACTTCAGCAAGCACGCCAAAGAGTTGACGCTCTCCGAAGCGGCTTTATTGGCGGGGTTGCCCAAGGGCCCGGTCGCCTTTTCGCCGCTGCTCAATCCGGAGAAGGCGCTGCGCCGGCGCAACCTGGTGCTCTCGGAGATGGAACTTGACCGGGTTATCTCCCACCAGCAGGCTGAGCAGGCCCGCAACGCACCGGTGGGGCTGCGTATTCCCCCGCCCGAAACATCGGTGGCCCCGTGGTTTCAGGAGGAGGTCAGACGCGAGCTGGAAAAGCGCTTCGGCAGCGAACAGGTGCATGAGGCCGGCCTGAAGGTGGAAACTACGCTCGATCTGGACCTGCAAAAAACAGCCAATCGCGCCGTTGCCGACGGCCTGGCTGCCTACGAGCGGCGGCGCGGCTGGATTGCCAAGCTGGAAAACGTGCGCGCCAGCGGCAGCACAATCGAGGATTACAAGCATCCCGACTGGACCATGAGCTTCGGGCCCGGCGACTATGTGCATGCCGTGGTCACCCGCGTCCTGCCCATGGAGATTCATGCCCGCATGGGCGACGCCGAGATTGTGCTTCTGCCCGAGGACTGGAAGTGGACCGGGAAGCGCTTCGCTGACGCCCTGGTCAAGCCCGGCGACGTGATCTACATACACCTAGCCGATGCCATGGAGAGCAAGACGCAACGCGCCACGCTCGAACAGGATTCCGGCGCTCAGGGCGCTCTGTTGGCCATCGACAACACCAGCGGCGACGTGCTGGCCATGGTCGGCGGACGCGATTACGCGCTCTCGCAGTTCAACCGCGCAACCCAGGCCGAGCGGCAGACCGGCTCCAGTTTCAAGCCTTACGTCTACACCGCCGCCATTGAGGGCGGCGCCAAGCCCGACGACATCATCATCGATGGCCCGGTTAGCTTTGGCAGCTACACACCCCACAACTACGAAAACAACTACATGGGCCGCATGACCCTCATCAACGCCTTCGCCGAGTCGCGCAACATTCCCGCCCTCAAGCTGGCCGACCGCGTGGGCATTCAAAAGGTCATCGACGTGGCCCACCGCTTCGGAGTCACCACCAACATTCCCGCCTATCTGCCGGTGGCCCTGGGCGCAGTGGAAATATCGCTCGAAGAGCAGGTGGCCAGCTACGCCGTCTTTCCCAACGACGGGCTGCGCGTGAAGCCGCGGCTCATCCGAAAGGTTTCCAATAACGACGGCATCACCCTTTGGGAAGAACCGCCCGCCGTCAACGAGGTCGTCAGCCAGCAGACGGCGCGCACAATGATGACCCTTTTCCAAGCCGTCATCCAGCACGGCACCGGCGCGGCTGCTGCGCAACTCAAACACCCGCTGGGCGGCAAGACCGGCACCACCAGCGAATACACCGACGCCTGGTTCCTGGGCTTTTCTCCCTCCATTACCTGTGGCGTTTGGGTGGGATTCGATACCAACCAATCGTTGGGAGAAAAAGAAACCGGAGCCCGCGCAGCCCTGCCCATCTGGATGACCTGGATGCGCGCCGCGATCAGCGACAAAAATGACGAGAAATTTCTCGGCGATGAAACGAACAATCCATCACTGAAAGCAGCCGCGGCGCCGCCCGCCAGACCGCAGCCAACCGCCAAGCCGGCATCAATTCGCACGGCAGTCAGACCAGCATTCGCTTTGCCAGCAGCCAGGCCGCCTATCAAGCCGCGCACAACCTCGCCGTCTGTTGGCCCAGCGGCAAGACCGCCAGCTCAACCTGCCAAACGCTCCGTACAGCCAGCCGCGAGCACTCCCGTAGCCAATTCCCGAGTTAAACCTGCATTGCCTGCGCAATACGCTCCAGCCAAGCCAGCAGGAACCGTCAAGCCCGCATTGGTCCCAGCGCCAACTCCGACAAAACCGAAGGATCAGCGGTAAAAGATCCGTTCACACGTTGACTGAGATTGAGTTTGCTCTGGGCGCACAAGTTCCGTAATTTTCAGCAAAGGCAATTTTTGAGTTTTTGCGGAAATTATCTTCGGAAATTGTTGATTTCAGGAAGGTTAATAATTATCTGCAAGGGAAATTTTAGCATTTTTACAATGGTATTCATCGGAAGTTATTGATTCGATGAAGGTTAATAATTATCTGCAAGGTTCAAATATATTTATTTATTTTGGAGGGGGGTGGGGGTACCCCTCTTCTGTACGGACAGGGGATGCCCACTCTTCTATTTGCCATTGTGCGCCGGCTAACGGTAATTATCTGCAGAGGGGATAGGGCACCCCGTAGAACGCAATTCCTTACGGCGTGAGCCATTCTGCACAGCACCGGCAATGCAACGGAGTGAATCTATAGACCGGCTCCATGAGGCGGGAGTTGTTCATTCCCCGAAGTCGGACTCAACGCCAATCAGAGGAAAGATATGAAATCGACCAAGTTGTTCTTTACCGTGCTGTCGCTGCTTGTGATTGTGACGATAGCGGGCTGCAGACAGGAACCCGCGAAATCGCCCGCTGTTGCGGGCGGCATCCGTAAGTCGCTCGATCAGGCAGGTCTCTCAAGCGTTACAGTCAGCCAGGATCGTGACAAAGGCGTCGTGACCCTCGGCGGACAAGTCGGCAGTGACGCCCAGAAGGCACAAGCGGAATCCCTGGCGAATTCCCTCGCGGGAGGTCAGGTGGTGGCGGACCAGATTGCCGTGGTTCTCGTGGGCCAGGAAACAGAATCAAAGGCCGTGAATTCCGATCTCGACCAAGGCATCCAGAAGAATCTGGACGCCGTGCTTATCCTGAACCAGATGCACTCTCTTGTTCATTACTCAGTGAAGAACGGCGTAGTTACGCTGACAGGAGAGGTGGGTTCGGAAGCCACGCGCACAGCAGCGCAGAATGTGGCTTCTGGAGTGCCAAACGTGCGGCAAGTGGTGAATGATATGCAGGTCAAAAATCAGAAAGCCAGTTCATCACAGAATCCATCGCAGTAGAGACCGCGGGGTTGATGGATGCAGGTGGATGGAAGAACAGGCAGCCTTATCCCTGCATCGAGGATCGGAAAAAGCTGGAAGCTACGATTTGGCGGCTTTCATCAGCCGGAAGTACCGCTTCGCCTTGGCCACATCCTTGAAGATTTGTGCCTTCAGAGCTTCAGGCGTAGGCCACTTTCGCTCGCCGCGCAACCGCAACAGGAATTCGACTTCGATGGGCGTCTGGTCGTTTAAGTCGATTGGCTCGAAGTTGAGGATGTGCGACTCGACGGCGAAGGACGCCTCGCCGAAGGTGGGGCGGTTGCCTACGTTGGTGACTGCCTGGAACGTGCGTCCGCCGACCGTGAGCCGCGTGACGTAGACCCCGAAGGCTGGAAGCTGTCCGTCGTAAGCCGCCAGGTTCACCGTGGGCACCAGAAGACGGGTGCCAATGCCGCGCCCACAGGCCTGCGTGGAGCGAATCTCAAAGGGGCGGCCCAGCATCCAGCGCGCGCGGGTCATGTCGCCCGAGGCCACGCGCGCCCGAATGGCGGAACTGGAAACTTCCAGTTTGCGCACCCGCACCGGCGCATGGACGTGGACGGCAAAGCCAAACTCCGCGCCAAAGGCCTGGAGCGCGGCCACTCCAGCCTCGGCGCGATGTCCAAAGCGGAAGTTGCCGCCTTCATGCAGGCTGCGCAGGGCGAGAGCTTTTACTAAAATGCTTTGCACAAACTCCCGCGAAGTCAGCGAAGCCAGCGCCGCATCGAAGGGCAGCACCACCACCGCGTCGATGCCGGTGAGGGCCAGCAGTCGCAGGCGCTCGTCAATGGGCGTGAGCAGCCGCGGCGCGGCCGAGGGGTTCAGAAACTGTTCTGGATGAGGGTCGAAGGTGATGGCCACGGCTTGCGCGCGCTGCAACCGCGCGACATGTTCACGGGCTTCGCGAACCACCGCCGAAAGAATCTCCTGGTGGCCCAGGTGCACGCCGTCGAAGTTGCCGATGGCGGCCACGGTGGGGCCAAAACCGGCAGGAATCTCCGCGACCGAATGATAGACAGAAATCATAGCTTTCTCAGTCATCAAAGCGCGGTCTCCAGATTTACCGGCAGGCTGAGTCCGTCATAAGCCAGCCGGATGCCGTCGGGCAATATGCGGTTGGTCTCTTCGTGGCTCAGGTCGTGGGAAATGTGCGTAAGCCAGGTTTGGCGCGCGCCGATGCGCCGCGCCCAGTCAGCGGCCTGCTCCACGGTGGCGTGGCTGGGGTGCGGCTTGTGGCGCAGCGCGGAGATAACCAGGTGATCCAGCCCTTCCAGCAGCGCGAAGCTCGGTTCGGGGATGGCGCTCACGTCAGTCAGATAAGCGGCGCGGCCAAAGCGAAAGCCTGCAATCTCCATTTCGCCGTGCTGCACCGGTACGCGCAGAAACTCAACGCCGTGAACAGCGGTGCGTTCGGAGAGCGGCTGCAATTCGACTCTCGCGCGGTTGGGATACGTAGCCCGCGGCGAAAAAGTGTAATCGTAGATGCGCTCCAGCGCCTCTGCCGTCTCCGGCGCGGCATAGAGCGGAATCGGACCGCCTTCGCGGAAGACTGCAAAGCTGAGCGGGCGGAGGTCGTCCATGCCCAGAATGTGGTCGGCGTGTGCGTGGGTGTAAAAAACCGCGTCCACGCGGGTCAGGCCGTTGCGCAATGCCTGCTCGCGGAAGTCCGGACCGGTGTCAATCACCACCACGCGCTCTCGCCCGCCGGCCTGCTCTTGCCAACGCAACAGCACCGAGGGCCTGAGCCTGCGGTCGCGCGGGTCAGCCGAGGTGCATACCGCGCAATCGCACCCCAGCGTGGGAACCCCCATCGAGGTTCCGGTCCCCAGAAATGTGAGTAAACCTTCCATGCCAGGTCAGTCCGTTAACCCTTCTTCGGAGGCTGCGGCGGCTGCATACCCTGTGTAGTGATCATGCTGGTCAATTCCATGAAGGCCATCCGCACCTCAAAAAGCACCGTCTGCAGGATCTTATCCTCGGCCTCGGTCAAGTTGCCGCGGGTTTTCTCCGCCAGCACTCCCAGCAAATCAATGGTTGTCCGCGCACCCATGATGTCCACTTTCGGACGCTGTCCCTCCTGCGTGCCCGCCCCCATCTGAATCATTGCGGAGACGTAGAACTGCTGCACCAGGTGTTCGAAGCTGATCTGCGGCGGCGCGCCCGCGGCGGGGTTCTGCGCCCGCACCATGTCTTCCAGCCGCTGCGCCGAGGCGTCGTAGGCCGCTTTCTGCTCACGGCTCTCCTGGGCTGTGGGCAAAGGAGGCATCTCAGCTTCAGTCGCCGCAGTCTCGGGAGTTGCAGCGGGCGTGGGTTCGCGCCGGGCCTCGGACTTCGACTCGTTGACGACCAGATGCGGACCTCCGCCTGGAGGTGGCGCTTCTGCTGGAGTCGCCGGTTGCTGCTGGTTCTCATGCTCTTCTTCCGCCTTCATCTTGCGGCGGTCAATCACTTCAAACTTCGGTTTATCGCTCATGGTTTTCCGTTTCCTATCCGTTGTTCTGACTTATGAATTTCGTTAACTCGTTTCCAGACTCGGCGGCGCAGGCAGTATGTGAGCCGTGCCGGTGATTGTTCCAGAAGAGTAAGTAAAAGATTGATTTCGAAGCTCTGCTTCGCCGCGTATCATGCCCAGGGCGAAGATGCGCTTGCCCTTGGCCAGCAGCAACTCAGCCGCGCTGGTGATCCCGCCGGCAATCGCTCCATCGTCCATGGTCAGCTCGGTTCCAGGAGCCGGTAGCGGTCCAGACAACTCCAACTGCCGCAGATGACGATGAACGCTGCCACGGGAATGAATGCGCTCCACGATCTCCTGGCCCAGGTAGCAGCCCTTGTTAAAACTGAGCGCCACCTGCGGTGGGGCCAACTGCTCGCTACTCGCTCGCACAGATTTCATCGTCCCTGGCAATGTCGCAGCTTGCGGCACGGCCTCCTGGGGCAGGTCGCGCTCGGCAATGTCGATGCCGTAAGCGGGAATCCCCTCCGCGATGCGAAAGGCCTCCAGAGTGGCCACTCCCGCCGGGCTTGCGCCAGCCTCAGTCAGCGCCCTCCACAGCGCGGGAATCTCCGCTGTCTGCACCCAAAGCTCGTAATGCGGCACGAGAGCGCCGTAGCCGCGGACAACTCGCACTTCCGCGCCGTGCCAGGCAGCGCGTGCGCTGGTCATAGATTCGGCAGGCGATTCGGCCAGCGCGGGAAGGCCCAGCCGCGTCAGCACTCCAGCAGCCAAAGGGCCGGCAAGACCCAGCGCCGTCTCTTCACTCAGCGGCACAAGCTCCACATCGTCCATGATGATGAAGTGGTTTAGGTGGGCCAGTAAACGGTCGTACTGATCGGCAGCAATCGTCAACTCCAACTGGTCGCCCTCGCGCCCAACATGCAGATCTCCCTGGATGCGCCCCTGCGCGTTGAGCACCAGATTCCAGGCGCCGGCATCCGTCCCCAGGTCGTTCACCGTGTTGGTGACCATGCCGCTGAGCCAACGGAAGCGGTCTTCGCCGCGCACTGCCACGCGCCGCATCCAGCCCAGGTCGTGCACCGCGGCTCTCGAGGTCAGCGTCGCCGTTTCTCTCCCCGGCGCGTCCAACTCCCGTGGGGTCAGCACGCCGCGATAGGCAACCAACTCCGGCGGAGTAGCCGCTTGAGCGAACAACGTCGCAATTGGTGTAGCCAAGGAGAGGTCTGTTTCCGTCATAGGGGATCTTTTTGCCGGTTCAGGCACATTTTTTCAGAGGAATACGCGCGCCAGGCCGCATCTTGATTATAGCCTTGGAAGAAGATTGGGAGAATCGATGAGCAAGCAGCACAGAGTGGTTCGCGGATGGGTCTTGGCGGTGTCTTTTTGTTTTGTTGCAGCCATAGCGCCTGCCCAACAGCCGTCGGCAGCAGCGACCCCGCAGGCGCAGGCCGCCCCACCCGCAGGCAAAATTACCCCCGAGCAGGCGCGCCAGCTCTTTGGTTTGGTGGATGAGCTGATCAAGTTTTCCTCCGACGAGACCGGCCTTCCCATCAAGAGCACTGTCAAGCGCCAGATCACCTCCCGCGCCGCGGTCGAAAGCTATCTGAAAGAGAAGTTCGAGGAAGACCAGAGCGCCAAACGTATGCAGCGCAGCGAGATCGTGCTCAAGAAGTTCGGCCTGCTGGACCGCGACTTCGCCCTCAAGCCCTTTCTGCTGGCGCTGCTCAAGGAACAGATCGAGGCCTACTACGACTCCAAAACCAAGACCGTCTACATGCTGGATTGGGTGGACATCGAGGAGCAAAAGCCGGTGCTGGCCCACGAACTGACCCACGCCCTGCAGGACCAGCACTCCGACCTGGAAAAGTGGAACGACCAGACCC
>CABDZH010000303.1_pt1 | contig 15045 bp, 11 predicted proteins | sample 3132121 | NCBI WGS metagenome assembly CABDZH01 (sample SAMEA5534340, study PRJEB31848) | metagenome | biome: tundra; feature: field; material: soil | place: USA | collected 2013-05 | depth 0.45 m
AACTGGGGCGAAATCGGCTGCCGGGCAGGCTCCTCCAGCCAGAATTGAACCATCCAGTAGCCAAGAGCCGCCAAGTAGGCAAGCATCTTCATGTGATCCAGTTCACTAAAGTATCGCTGCGCTCCAAAGTAGCTGTGCAGCCCGTCCACCAGGATGGCCACTACGGCCCAGGCCGTCCACCCGTTGCCTAGAGCCATTACATGGTTGCGCCAGCCCAGGCCCAGGCTCTTTGAGGTCCTCGTCACCACGGCAATCAGCTCACAGATCACAAGGCTGGTGAACAGGAATCCCCGCACCATCAGGCGATCAAGCAGAAAGGAGGCTGGAGGCGAAACCAGCCAAGGGAGCGCGGCAGCGAACAGGATGCCAGCCGCGCCCCAGAAGATGAACTGCTTTCTGGCGTCCCGGACCCAGGTCCCGGTGGGCCGCAGAACGATACGCGCAATCTCAAAGACAATCCCCAGCTGCAGGGCGAACTCGATCAGAGACGAAGACCAATAGACCCGTGCATACCAGCTCCGCGAACCGTGCAAGATGAGTGCATACAGTACAGGACCCAGCACCGTCTCAAAGCCCATGTATGCAGTAAAAACAGGGAAATCTCTCCATCTGCGCCGGATGATCAGAACGGCAAACAGGGCGGTGTTGCCCAGTGAGGTAGCCGCCACCAACATCCAATCGAGCGCCGACAGGTTCATTCCACCTCTCGACTTCTATTCTCTCCGTTTCCAGTGACCTGGGACAGAGAGAATCATAAAAACTAGAGCGCTGTCATGCCGCCCTGAGGCACCGGCACTGGCCACGGGTTAGAGGGTGAGGAAAGGGAAAGGCCGCCCTGAGGCACCGGCACTGGCCACGGGTTAGAGGGTGAGGAAAGGGAAAGGCCGCCCTGCGGAACAGGCACTGGCCACGGGTTAGAGGGTGAGGAAAAGGAAAGACCGCCCTGCGGAACCGGCACCGGCCAGGGGCTGGTGGGAGCGGCCAGAAGGACTGGCGAAACAACCGCGAGAACAGTGGCGGCAAGGACAAGGCGAAGGGATTGATTCATGGGGGATCTCCTCTATCTGGCGCAAGTGTGCGCAACAATAGCCTAGACTCATTTCGTATTCCCGTGAAAGGGGAATAGAAGGCAAATCTTAGGGAATATGTAAAATAAATAGGTCAAAGATGGGACGACCAGCCGAGCTGACGTTCATTTAGCCCAGTTTTGCGCAAAAAAAGCTGTGCATCAAAGCACAGTAATTCTGGCTTAAAAAACCGCAGCCTATCCAGCCTGCAACTCCCATAAGCCGGGGGGCCGCGCTGTGGAAAACTTCTCTGAACTACCCGCGCACCGAGACGCCGGAGAAGGAAAGCACTGCCAGTCCATTGACAGGCTGGCCAAAGCGCCGTGCAGGCTCAAAGCGGCTCCATAGGAGCATATTCTCCACCTGCGCGCGGGTGGCCTTGTCCGTGGGGCCAGAGACGATGCGGTAGTCGTAGACCTGGCCCTCTCCATTGACATAGGCCTCGAGCACGACCGGGGTGGAGACGTCGCCGATTGGATTGCTGCCCGCGACGCTGGACAGATAGAGGAATCGTGGAGCGGTGGCCGCGCCCAGCGGCTCATCCGGCGTAGCCTGTGCGCTCTCCGGCCGGGTAAACATGCCAGCCAGCACGATGATCGTACCCAACAGCAGCACGGCGGAGGCAAAACCTGCGGCGGCCTGCAGCAGGAAGGGTCCCAGAGTGTTTCTCCAGGCCAGATTCAAGGTCTGGAAGAGGGGCTGGCGCCGGCGTCCCCGCTCGTGGCTGATGGCCACGCGAATGCGCAACAACAGATCCTCTGGCTCAGGCACTGGGCCCAGCGCGGCCAGCAAGGACTGCATCTCCTCAAGAGACTTCCAGTCGCCGGCACACTCTTTGCAACTCTCCACATGGGCGGCGACGCGCTGCATCTCGCGTCCGCTCAGACGGCCGTCCAGGTACTCGGTAAATTTAGTCTGCATTGCATTACAGCCGTTCATCGCGCCTCCTCTCCGAGGGGCATTTCATATTCCGCGCGCTCCGGAGAACACGCGCTTTGCGACGGAGCCGTCAGAATCGCTTTCAAGGCCGCACGCCCACGCACCAGCCGCGACTTGACCGTCCCCAGATTCACGCCCTGCAGTTCTGCAACTTCCTCGTAAACAAAACCCTCGATGTCACGCAGGATGAGGGTAGACCGGAATGGTTCGGGCACCTGTCTCAAGGCCGCCTCAACGCGCACCCGGTTCTCTTCGTGCAACGCCAGTTCATACGGTGACTCCGCGGGGTCCACCAGCATCTCCTTCAGCAGCACCGGCTTGCCATTTTCGCTCCCGCCCATCTCCTGCTCGATAGGTATCTCGGCCTGCCTGTGCCGCGACCACCAGCGCCTCTGGTTGGATGCCTCGCGCAGAGCAATCCGATAAATCCACGTCCGCAGCGACGACTCGCCGTGAAAGCCGCCCACTCCACGGAAGACCTTCACGAAGACATCCTGGGTGAGGTCGGCGGCGGCATCACGGTCCTGAACGGCACGCGCCAGCAGCGAGAAGATCGGTTGGTGGTAACGCGCGATCAGCCACGCAAATGCTTCCTCAGAACCAGCCTGCAGCTCCGCGATCAGAGCCGCCTCTTCGGATTCAAAGGTCAGCACACTGGCAAGATTGCCCATGGTGAGGTCCGCCTGCATATCAGAATCCTCCCACCTTACCGCATCAGAAACAAATTTGACTGCTGCCAAATATGCACCGGAAAAAGCCCGGTTTCGATTGCGGCCACTCGCTCCAACGGCTGAAAAAGCGCCGCCGGAAATCCAATGCTGCCACGGAGTGCGCGGGAGTCGGACACTGGAATCCAAACCCAGTGCCCCGCGTCCTCTATTATCTTAGACACCGGAAGCCCCCTCAAGTGTTCCCGGTCACGGAAGTATTTCCGCTCAGGGCTGGTCGCGGGGCTGGTTGCGGGGCTCTTCAGAGCCGCCAGGACCGGTTTCCAGGTCTAAGGTTTGACGAATCGCGCCCCAGCGGAGACAATAGACAAGTTGCATCCTTGCAGCCTGTGGGCCTGTGGCGCAGTTTGGGAGCGCGCTTCCATGGCATGGAAGAGGTCGTCGGTTCGATCCCGACCAGGTCCACCAAATAAAATCAACAATTTAGAGGATTTGTCAGATTCCCTACTTCCCTCTCCAACGTTCTGGGGTGGTAGAGCGAGTTTACAAGTCTTGATTTGCACAAAAAGTGTTGCATTCTACGCAAATTGCGTGCGCATATAGGCACATGCAATTCTGCTATGTGGGTGCGTTTTCCTGCTTAAAAGGCACTTTTCTCCATGCTTTCGCCAAAAACGCTCTATCCTGTTTTTATTGAACAGGTTAAGGCAAATAACCCGGAAAATATTGCATCAGATTCAGGGCAATTGACCTAGTCTTGACCTAGTCGAGTCAGGGGTCAGGGGTCAGGGATCAGGGGTCAGGGAGTAGGAAATAGGGGCTACAATCCGCTAAATTGTTCCACGTGGAACATATTCATTCTGTTGAGTTTAATGTCATGTTTACCAGATAATTAACAGCAAAGTTTTGAAAATATTATAGTGAAACAGTGAAGCTGGGAACAGGGATCAGGGGTCAGTGACCGGTCGCGAGCGGGCGGTTTTCAGGCGGGATTGGGGGTTGAGAATCGCCGTTTCTTCGACCTTTCGCAAAACGGCAAGAATGGGGTGCCCGGCTGGCTGGATAGCGCTGGGGCGTTTTTCAGGATCAATCCTGTCTTCGCGGCTTTAGAACATGTCAATGAGCGATTTGGCGTAATATCAGCCGTTGAGACGGCCTTCTAACTGCTGATCGCAAAAGCAACCAGAAGCATCGCTCTGCTTGATTACTAAGCCCAAGCTAACGCCCTATCCAATTATCTTCTGAGTCAAAGTTCTCAGACCGCGGATATCCGCATGCATTCCAGATAAGATCGAACAGCGGTCTAAGAATCCTCGTGACCGGTATCGAGAGATCCTCTATTAGGGTTTCTGGCAAGATGACTGAATTCTGTTCGATAGGATATGACATCCCAAACTCCAACCGTTCGGCATCGGTACCCATAAATAGACCATAAGTCTTAGTGAGCGTAAGCGCGACGAGGACTGGGGCAGTCGCACCGATTTGGCGTAATGTTCGAATGCACGCGGGTAGAAATTGAAGGATATAGGCTTCAAAATCACGGCTCTTAATTACGGTCCACTCTTTGTAGGTCTTTGCTACGATCTCTCCGCTTACGGCTTCTATGACTCCAGAACGGTAAAGCTGAGTGTATGCGGAACATGGAGAACCGTATTTATACGACATCAGACCGTCTAAATTCAACCGGCGCTCCCAAATGGTTGAACATATCACTGGCAAAGATCGGGGATCGTCGTAAAGGGGAAGCACGTCGAACTGGGGTTGGCCGGCGAAGGATTCTAGTGTAGTGTCTCAATAATAGAGTCGATTATGTATCGAGGCTCATCTTATGATAAGGAGACCTCGATATGCGCGTAGCTCGGCCCATTGTTCTGAAGGAAGATATCCGGCGGAAGCTGGAGCAGCAGGCGCGTGGCCGTTCAACAGCGGCCCGTGTGGTGATGCGCAGCCGCATCGTTTTGCTGGCTGCCGATGGGCTGCAGAACAAGCAGATCGCAGCAACGTTGAAGGTCGCTCCTCGCATGGTCACGTTATGGCGCGGACGTTTTCTGGAACAGGGCATTGAAGGTCTCCTGAAAGATGCTCCGCGGCCTGGGCGCACCCCATCGATCTCCGCAGAAGTGACCGCAACCCTAATTGCAAAGACCACGCAGAGCGCGCCGACCAACGCCACGCAATGGTCTACGCGCTTGATGGCCAAAGAAATGAGCATTTCAAAGGCTTCGGTGTCGCGCATCTGGCGGGCCAACGGTCTGAAGCCGCATCGCGTGGAGAGTTTCAAAGTCAGCAACGATCCGCACTTCGCGGAGAAGTTGGAGGCGATCGTCGGACTCTATCTCAACCCGCCCGAACACGCGCTGGTGTTGAGTGTGGACGAGAAGAGTCAGATTCAAGCACTGGATCGCACGCAACCCGGCCTGCCGATGAAAAAGGGCCGGGGACAAACCATGACGCACGACTACAAGCGCAATGGCACGACCACCTTGTTTGCCGCGCTCAATACAGCCAATGGCGAAGTCTACGGCCTGTGCCAGCAGAAGCATCGCCATCAGGAGTGGCTGAAGTTTCTGCGCCTGATCGATCAGACCGTCTCTGCGGACAAGGAAATCTATCTGATCTGCGATAACTACGCGACGCACAAACATGAACGGGTTGAACGCTGGCTGGAGGCGCACAAGCGATTCCACGTTCGCTTCACGCCGACCTCGGCTTCGTGGCTCAACATGGTGGAACGCTTCTTCCGCGACCTGACCCACAACCGGCTGCGGCGCGGCGTCTTCCAGGACCTCGAACAACTCATCATAGCCATCGGAGATTACATCGACGGCCACAACAAGAATCCAAAGCCCTTCATCTGGACCGCAAAAGCAAATGACATCCTGGAAAAGGTCACCCGCGCTCAGACCGCTCTCAATAAAAGACGATCTGCGTGAGACACTACACTAGTTTACTTCAGCCGTTCATTCTCCGCAGGAAAAACTCATGGCGACCTGAGCGGGAGCAAAGGAGTACCGATGAAACGGAATTCTGGAGTTCGCATCTTCGGCGTTGCCGCCAGCCTGCCTATCGCGCTGCTTTGGCTCTTCCTGTTCACCGGCACGGCCCTTGCACAAAGCGGCCAGCCTGTCGCAACAAATCATGCGGCCCACAAGGCGCCGACCGCCAAAGCAACCATCCCCGCGCTCTTGCTCAGCGACATTCACTTTGAGCCGTTCTGGGATCCGGCCAAAGCTTCGCAACTGGCCACTGCGCCGACGAGCGAGTGGAGAGCCATTCTTGCCGCCGCAGCCTCGCCCGATCAGCCGCAGCGTTTTGCCGCATTGCAGCAGAGCTGTCATGCTCGCGGAGCCGATACTTCTTTTGCGCTCTTCGACTCCAGTTTGAAGGCCATGCGCAGCCACGCCGCTGGCGTAAAGTTTGTCACCATGAGCGGCGATCTTCTCTCTCATTCCTTTCAATGCAAATACAACACGCTCTTTCCTAAATCCACGCCTGCCGATTTGAGGGCTTTCGCAGAAAAGACACTGAACTATGTGATGGGCGAGTTATACGGCGCCTTTCCCAATGTGCCTGTTTATGCGGCCCTGGGAAACAACGACTCCGACTGCGGCGACTACCGGCTCGATACGCATAGCGAATTTCTGGCGGTTACCGGCAAGGAAGTCACCAAATATTTTCCCGCATCCGAGCGTCAGAGCGCTGAAGAGAGCTTCGCGGTTGGCGGCTATTACAGCATCTCCCTCCCCATCGAAAATACGCGCTTGCTGGTTCTGAACGATCTCTTTATGTCAAAGAACTACGCGACCTGCGCGGGCAAAGCCGACCCAACCGCAGCAGACGCGCAGCTTGCATGGCTCCGTCAGCAGCTTGCCGGGGCCCGCGCCAACAAGCAGAAGGTCTGGGTGATGGGCCACATCCCGCCGGGAGTCGATCTGTACGCGACTGCGACCAGGTTTATCGACGTTTGCGGCGGTCAAGCGCCCATCCTATACCTGTCTTCGGAAAAGATGGCTAATGAGTTAGTTGAATTCAGCGATGTCGTCCAGTTAGCCATCTTCGGTCACAATCACATGGACGAGATGCGGCTCCTGAAGGGAGACGGCCAGAGTCTCACGTCCAGCAAGAGTGTCACGGTCAAGGTCGTTTCATCGATCTCGCCCATCAATGGAAATCATCCATCCTTTACCCTCGCCCAGATCGATGCATCTTCCGCGGCGCTGGTGGACTACAAGGTCTTCGTCGCATCGAACCTGACCGGCAATGATACTGCCTGGACAGAAGAATACGATTTTGCGCGCAGTTTCCACGAGAGGGAATTTACATCATCTTCTGTAAGCGAACTTATCGCTGGATTTGCCGCCGACCCCGGCGCGAAGACTCAGGCCAGTCAAAATTACATCGTGGATTTTTCTGTAGGCTACGCTACGCCACTGCTCAGCCTGGCTTGGCCGCAGTATGTTTGCACGCTGTCGAATCACACTCAGCAGGCATTCAAAGCGTGCGTCTGTCCCGCAACGCAGTGAGAGCGAGCAAGCCCCGGTAAGGGAAAAGCCATTCAGCAGCATAGGTTGCGGTATCGGTGCATAACAACTGGAAAACCAGTGTAATTCCCGCGTTTTCCGGAGGCGGTTTCTCGCCATTTGGTGCGACTGAACCATATTCCTGTGGGAAAGGCCTCCAATTCAACCTACCGAATTATGCAATCAATCCCTACATAGGAAGGCTGGAATATGCGCCGCGCACGAATGCGGCCGCTGGGACCATTTACCATTAGGAATGGGTTGCTGGAGTTGATGTAATTCTGACGGAGTCGTAAATGCCCCGAATCATTGAAATTACAGAACTTGCGCTTCGAGATGCGCATCAGAGTTTGCTCGCGACACGCATGTCTATGGACGACATGATTCCGGTCTGCGAAGACATTGACAATGCCGGTTACTGGTCGGTGGAGTGTTGGGGAGGCGCAACCTTCGATTCCTGCATCCGTTTTCTGAATGAGGATCCGTGGGAACGGCTGCGCACCTTCCGCAAACTGATGCCCAAGAGCCGGCTGCAGATGCTGCTGCGCGGTCAGAACCTGCTGGGGTACCGGCACTATGAAGACGGGGTGGTGGAGCGCTTCGTAGAGAAGGCCGCCACAAACGGGATCGACGTCTTCCGCATCTTCGACGCTCTCAACGACCGGCGCAACCTCAAGACCAGCATTGATGCGGTGAAGAAGACCGGCAAGCACGCGCAAGGCGCCATTTGCTATACCGTCAGCCCGCTGCACACTATTGAGGCTTATGCCGAGAGATCCGAACAGTTGAAGGAGATGGGATGCGACTCCATCTGCATCAAGGACATGGCCGCACTGCTGAGGCCGCAGCCCGCATACGACCTGGTGAAGGCTATCAAGAAAAGGTGCGGCAACGAAACGCTGGTGAATGTCCACACGCACGCGACTACAGGAGTCACAATGGTCTCTCTGATGAAGGCCATCGAGGCGGGGTGCGACATCGTGGATACCGCGGTCAGCTCCCTGTCGCTGGGGCCGGGACAAAACCCCACGGAGAGCCTGGTCGAATTGCTGGAAGGTACCGGCTATGAGACTCGAATTGATCTGGAGCGCGTGGTGCGCGTATCGAACCACTTTGCAAAAATCCGGCCGCGCTATAAGGAGTTCTTCAGCGAGAATACCGGCGTGGATACGGAGATCTTCAAGAGCCAGATTCCCGGCGGAATGATCTCCAACATGGAAAGCCAGCTCAAGGGACAGGGCGCAGGCGACCGGCTGAAGGAAGTTCTTGAGGAGATTCCCAGGATACGCAAGGACTCCGGCTACCCGCCACTGGTTACACCAACCAGCCAGATCGTCGGCTCGCAGGCGGTCTTCAATGTCCTAATGGGCAAGTACAAAGTGCTGACCGGAGAGTTTGCCGACCTGATGCTGGGCTACTACGGGAGCACGCTTGGCGAAAAGAAACCCGAGGTGCTGAAACAGGCCGAGGCCCATGCGAAGAAGCCGGCGATCACGGTTCGTCCCGCCGACTTGCTTAAGCCGGAGTGGGAGAGCCTGAGCGCCACGGCGAACGCCTTGAAGGGCGCAAATGGCAGCGATGAAGATGTGTTGACTTATGCTATGTTTCCGAAGGTGGCGCCTGCTTTCTTCGAGAGCCGCGCACAGGGCCGTAAGGATGTGGGCAAAGACCCTTGCAAAGCAGCAGAGGCGAAGGAGCCGGAGCAGAAAGTTTCCGCAGCGGCCGGCGGCGGAGCTGCACGGAGCGGCAAAGTGAATTATGTGATCACGTTGAACGGCAAAGAGCACCGGGTAACCGTAGCTCCAGAGAAATAGAAGATACGATGCCGACGGATTCAGGAGCATGAATGGCTAAGAAGGAAAAAAGTCAGAAGACAATGGCCGAACAGATATCCGGCCTCGAGGCAAAGCGCACGGAGCTTAAACTCGGCGGCGGCCAGGAGCGCATTGAGAAACAGCACGCATCCGGCAAGCTGACGGCACGGGAACGCGTTGCAAGATTGGTTGACCCAAACAGCTTTCAGGAGATCGGACTGTTTGCTCTTCATCGCTCGACCTATTTTGGGATGGCCGGCAAAGAGATGCCCGCCGATGGCGTGGTCACCGGATGCGCGAAGATCGAAGGCCGCCAGGTGCATCTTGCCAGCCAGGATTTCACCGTGGGGGGCGGCTCCGCCGGAGAGGCGCACAACGACAAGGTTGTCGATATGATGCGCCTCTCTCTTAAGACAGGCAGCCCATTCGTCTTCATCAACGACTCAGGCGGCGCGCGCGTTCAGGAGGGTATTGATAGCCTGGCAGGATATGGGCGCGTTTTCTACCACAATGTTCTTCTCTCTGGAGTAGTGCCTCAGATTTCAATCATCTGCGGACCCTGCGCTGGGGGCGCTGTCTACAGTCCAGCTCTGACCGATTTTGTAATTCAGACGCAGGCTGCGCGGATGTTCATCACCGGACCGAAGGTCATCAAGCAGGTTACCGGCGAGACAGTCAGCGATGAGGAACTTGGCGGTCCCCAGGCGCATATGCATTACTCGGGAGTCATTCATCTTATCGCGCAGAACGATGAGGAGGCAGCGCAACTCTGCCGGCGGCTACTTAGTTTCATGCCCTCTAACAACGTTGAAGACCCGCCCCGCATGGCATATAGTCTGCCGATTGATTCCGATGAGGAGATGAGAGGAATTGTACCTGTCGATAACAAGGCTGTGTATGATGTTCGCGATGTGATCACGCGCGTTGTGGACTATCAGGATTTCTTCGAGATTCAGCCGGGATATGCCGCTAACATAGTTATCGGCTTCGGGCGACTGCAAGGAAGGCCGGTTGGCATCATCGCGAGCCAGCCAAATCATCTGGCCGGCGTGCTGGACATTAATGCCTCCGATAAGTCAGCGCGATTTGTCCGTTTTTGCAATGCCTTCAACATTCCACTGATTACATTTGTCGATGTGCCGGGATTTTTACCCGGAGTAGAACAGGAGCGCGGCGGCATCATCCGTCATGGCGCCAAACTGCTGTTTGCTTACTCGGCGGCTACAGTTCCCAAAATTACAGTGGTGCTGCGCAAGGCCTACGGCGGCGCGTATATCGCCATGTGCTGCAAGGATCTGGGAGCGGACCGGGTGGTGGCATGGCCCACGGCTGAGATTGCGGTGATGGGCGCCGATGGCGCGGCCGAGATCGTCTTCCGGCGCGAAATCAATGCCGCCGAGGATAAGGCAGCCCGGCGCCAGGAACTGGTAAACGAGTATCGAGAGACGTTTTCCAATCCATTCGTCGCGGCGGGCCGCCGTCTGGTGGATGACATTATTGATCCCGCCGAGACCAGGAAGGTTCTGGTGGATGCTCTGGAATCGCTGCACGCCAAGCGGGAGATGCGTCCTGAAAAGAAGCATGGATTGATTCCGTTATAACGAGGAGCTGTGCGTGGCAGTGAATGCAAAGGATATGATTCAGGCTGTTTCTGGACGGCAACTGGCAATGGAACGCCAACTCAGTGAGCTTGCCGGTGCCATCAAGGCTTTACAAGTTCGCGTGGCCGAGCTCAGCCAGCCTGCGGCGTCCGCTCCGGTCGTCGAAGTGAAAACCGCGGCCTCTGCCGCGAAGGATGCGGCCCATCGGGATACAGGGGAAGTCACGCCCGAAATGCTGGTGGTGATTACGGCGGCCGTAACCGCATTTTTAGGCAAGAAAGTCCGCATCCGTTCGGCAAAGATGCTGCAGTCGCCCTACGAAGTTGTTAATCCGTGGTCTCAGCAGGGACGGGTATTCGTTCAAGCATCTCATATTTTACGATCGAGGGGATGAGGCATAGGAAAGTCTCTCGAGGGAAGGAACTTGTAACTTGAAACTACAGATTTCAATTGACGGAAAGACCTACGAGACTGAAGTCGAAGTCCTGGAAGATGACGCGCAGCCGCGCCAACCGAGTTATGGGCCATACCAGCCGCTTCACGCGACGGTTCCATCGATGCCGGTTGCAGGCGCGCAAACTCCATCTCCGGCGGCCAAGGAAAGTGTTGGCGAAGATAAGTTGTGCCGCAGTCCCGTGACGGGCATCGTCATCAAAGTGAATGTTGCGCCAGGACAAGCAATTCAGGCCAATGATCTGATCATGGTTCTAGAAGCCATGAAGATGGAAACAAATGTTACGGCGCACTGCGCTGGAACAGTGAAGAACGTACGAGTGGAGCAGGGCGGTTCCGTGAAGTTGAATCAAGTTGTCGTTGAGTTTGAATGATAGCTTTTTCCGCCCCCTCAGAGCGTTCGCAACCTACCTCGAAAGGGCAATTCATGAGCAGCGTCGATGAAGATTTACAACTTGTTCCCGGAATCAAGTTCATCGATCACGTAGCAATTTCCGTTAAACAGGGCGAGCTTGATCGCCAGGTTGAGGCCTACCAGATGCTGGGCTTCCACGAAGTGTGCCGGGAAGAAGTGCGGGGAGTCGATCAGGTACGCGAAGTATTGCTGCGCGTTGGCGATGGTCCCAACCTGATTCAGTTGCTTGAGCCTTTGGCCCCGGATTCTCCCGTACAAAAACTCATCGAGAGAAATGGCGGGCGCGGCGGGCTGGCCCATGTCGCTTTCCGCGTGGAGAACGCGCAGCAGGCATTCGACGCGATGAAGGCGAGCGGATTTCAACTTATCGACAAGGCCCCTCGCAAAGGTTCGCGAGGAACCACGGTCTTTTTTGTTCATCCCAAGTCGAGAACGGACAATCCTTTTGGGTTCCTCATCGAGATTGTCGAAGCCCCTGAAAGCAAGTGAAACCTTATGGCCAGCGATCATCTTCTCCAGGAATTTCCTCCCGTTAGTACCGAGTCGTGGGAGGAAGTTATCCGCCGGGACCTGAAGGGCGCAGACTACGCCAATAAACTCATTTGGCAAACCGCGGAAGGGCTGGCGGTTAAACCTTACTACAGGGCAGAAGACATCGTTGGCCTGGAATATCCCGATGCGGTCCCCGGCACTTTTCCTTATGCGCGCAGCGCTCGTTCTACCGGCGACTGGCGCATCCGGGAAGAAATTGATGTGGTGAACCCGGAAGAGGCTAATCGGGCAGCGCACAGCGCAGTGCTTGCTGGAGCCGGAGAGATCGCGTACCTCAATACTCATTTTGAGAATGCATCAGATTTGGAAATGCTTCTTGCTCGTCTTGAAGAGATTCCCGTGCATTTTGAAAATGCCCGTGAGCCGCAGCTTCGCCTGTTGATGGAGCGACCGATCGAGCGGCACAGGCTGTCACCGATATCGACCGGCTGGAATCCGCTCACTAACCTTGAATTTGCGGCGGAAGTGATTGCGGCCGCTCCTTCCGCGCTGGTGCCCTTTACTATTTATGGCGAGAAGTTTGAAGAGTCGGGAGCAACCGCCATCCAAGAAGTCGGATTTACCCTGGCGGCCGCGATCGAATTCATGGCCGGAATGCAAGAGCGCAATGTGGACGCCGATCGCGCAGCGGCTTTTATTACATTTTCATTTTCAATAGGCGCCAACTATTTTTTTCAGATTGCCAAGCTGCGCGCCTTTCGAATGATGTGGGCCCAGGCCGTCGAGAGCTTTGGCGGAAAGCGTGAAAGCGCGAAGGCCCGAATTCACGCCCGCACCTCGCGCTGGAATGAGACGATCTACGCTCCCCGCGCCAACATTCTGCGCGGGACCACCGAGGCCATGGCCGCAGTATTCGGCGGAGCGGATTCCATTACGGTCGCACCCTTCGATGAGTGTTACAAGGCGCCGGATGAAGCCAGCCGCCGTCTTGCGCGGAACACGCAGATCATTCTCAAGCAAGAGGCTATGTTATCCCGAGTCGCCGATCCCGGCGCCGGGTCGTACTCCCTGGAAGTTATTACTGATTTCATTGCCCGCGAGGGTTGGAAAGTAATGCAGGGAATCGAAGCCGCCGGCGGCTACCAGAAGGCTGTGAAGGATGGGCTCATCGCACAGGCGCTGGAGAAATCGCTGGCCGCCAGGGAAGAGGCAGTTGTGTCACGTCGCCGTATCTTTACCGGGACCAGCCAGCACGCCATTTTTTCCGAAAAAGCATTGGATCGCATTGACTTTTCGCGCTTCTCTGATGGAAGGCGCGGCACGCGGATCTATGAGCAGCTAAGACTGCGTACGGAACGCCACGTGGCCCAGGGTGGCAAGAATCCGCGTGTATTGCTGGCCGAAATCGGAGACGCAAAGATGCGCTCGGCGCGCTCCATTTTCGCCGCCAACTTTTTTGCCTGTGCAGGCTTTGATCTTGTCGCCAAGAGATTTTCAAGCACCGACAGGATCGCCGCGAGCGATGCCGATCTTATCGTGCTGTGCAGTTCCGATGCGGAGTATCTTGCATTGGCTACGGAAGTTATAGCCAAGTTGAAGTCGCTTAAGCGCGAGACGCCGGTGATCATCGCGGGCAATCCCGAATCTGCGGAACAACTGCAAGCCGCCGGCGTCGCGGACTTCGTCCATCTGCGAATCAATCCTATCGATTTTCTTGCAAAATGGCAGCAACGACTGGGGATCAAGGACTAATCATGCGTCCAGACTTTTCAAAGATAGACTTAAAGCCCGCGGTGGAACGAGCGACGGCGCGAGAGAGCAGTGAATGGCTCTCCCCTGAGCACATCCCTGTCAAGAGTTTCTATACGCGCGAGGATCTCAAGGGACTTGAGCATCTTGATTATGCGGCGGGGATTCCTCCCTACCTGCGTGGGCCCTACAGCACGATGTATGTCATGCGGCCCTGGACAATTCGTCAGTATGCCGGTTTTTCTACAGCTGAAGAATCCAATGCCTTTTACCGCCGGAATCTGGCCGCCGGACAGAAAGGCCTCTCGGTCGCCTTTGACCTTGCCACGCATCGGGGATACGACTCCGATCACGAGCGTGTCACCGGAGATGTGGGCAAGGCCGGTGTGGCGATTGACTCGATTCTCGACATGAAGATTCTGTTCGACCAGATTCCTCTAGGCCAGATGTCGGTGTCCATGACCATGAATGGCGCCGTGCTCCCCATCATGGCATTTTATATTGTTGCCGCGGAAGAGCAGGGAGTTACACCCCAGCAATTAAGCGGGACGATACAGAACGACATTCTTAAAGAATTCATGGTTCGCAATACTTATATTTATCCCCCCGAAGGTTCCATGCGCATCATCGGCGACATCTTTCGCTACTGCGCGGCCAATATGCCGAAGTTCAACTGCATCAGCGTAAGCGGATACCATATGCAAGAAGCCGGCGCAACGGCGGATATCGAGCTGGCTTACACGCTGGCCGATGGCCTGGAGTATTTGCGCACGGGAGTGAAGGCAGGCCTCGATGTAGATGAGTTTGCACCCCGCATTTCTTTTTTCTGGGGCATTGGCATGAACCATTTCATGGAGATCGCCAAGATGCGCGCCGCGCGGATGTTATGGGCCAAATTAGTCAAGACCTTCAACCCGAAGAATCCAAAATCGCTGATTTTGAGGACGCATTGCCAGACTTCTGGATGGAGCCTTACGGCGCAGGACCCATACAACAACGTGGTGCGCACATGCGTCGAGGCGCTGGCCGCGGTATTCGGGCACACGCAGTCTCTGCACACCAACGCCCTGGATGAAGCCCTGGCGCTGCCTACGGATTTTTCCGCGCGTATCGCACGCAACACACAGCTTTACTTGCAGGAAGAGACGGACATCACTCGATTTGTGGATCCCTGGGCCGGTTCCTACTATGTTGAGCGCCTGACGCACGAGTTGATGCATCGTGCATGGGCGCTGATTGAAGAGATCGAGAGCCTGGGAGGCATGGCCAAGGCGATTGAAACCGGCGTTCCCAAGATGCGCATAGAAGAAGCGGCAGCGCGAAAGCA
>CABDZH010000361.1_pt1 | contig 13383 bp, 11 predicted proteins | sample 3132121 | NCBI WGS metagenome assembly CABDZH01 (sample SAMEA5534340, study PRJEB31848) | metagenome | biome: tundra; feature: field; material: soil | place: USA | collected 2013-05 | depth 0.45 m
GGGCAAAGAAGGTGGGTTATCCGGTCATCCTCAAGGCCAAGGCGGGCGGCGGCGGACGCGGCATGAGAATCGTGCGCGCCCCTGAAGAGTTGCCCAATCTCTTCCATGCGGCCTCCACCGAGGCGGAAAACGCCTTCGGCAACGGCGAGCTGTACATGGAAAAGTTCGTTGAAAACCCCCGCCACATCGAGTTTCAGGTGCTGGCCGACGAACACGGCAACGTGGCCTCGCTCTTTGAGCGCGAGTGCTCCATCCAGCGCCGCCATCAAAAACTCATCGAGGAAGCGCCTAGCCTGAAGGTGACGCCGAAGATGCGTGAAGAGATCGGCCGCACCCTCTGCCACTGTCTCAGGGAGATCGGCTACCAGAACGCCGGGACGGTTGAATTTTTAATGGACGAGGACGGTCAGCTCCACTTCATCGAGATGAACACCCGCATCCAGGTCGAGCATCCCATCACCGAAGCCATCACCGGCGTGGACATCGTCAAGGCGCAGTTGCTCATCGCCGGAGGAGAGCGGCTGGACGCCATTTTGCCCCACAGGCTGGAGATTCGCGGTCACTCCATCGAGTGCCGCATCAACGCCGAGCACCCCGTGAAGTTCACCCCTTCGGCGGGCAAGATCACGGTATTCAACGTCCCCGGAGGCAACGGCGTGCGCGTGGACACGGCTCAGTACGCCGAGAGTGTTGTCCCGCCCTACTACGACTCGCTCATCGCCAAGTTGATCGTCCATGGCCGCGACCGTGCAGAGGCGGTTGCCAAGATGGAGCGGGCGCTCAGTCAATTTGTCGTCCAGGGCATCGAGACCTCGATCCCGTTGCACCAGGCCATCTTTGCCGACCCAGGCTTCCGCGACGGTGTGTTCGACACCAAGTTCATGGAAAACTTTCTGGCCGAAAAGAACTGAAATTCAAGCAACCTGATTGATGAGGCTGGATTCTACGCTAGAATTCAGCCTTTTGTTTTCTTGCAGATAATTATTGACTCTCCGACTATTCTCTTTATTAGTTTCAAACCAGGAGGAGGTCGAAAATCATGACTATTGACCCGCATAATTTACCTCTGGGGCATATCATTACCGCGATCGGCGGCCTGGGAACCGCGGCCTTTGGTCTGCTGGATGCAGCCAAGCCGGTGTTCCCCTGGATCAATCACATCGGGTTCGGCGGAATCCGCGGTACAGTCGCCGCTTTGACACCCGATGAGCCAAACGCAAAGCAGCCGGTAAATACTTTGCCTCAGAAAAATATTCTGCAATCCCTGATTGCCAACTGGGAGAATGGAACCGATCTCGCCAGCCAGAAGGCAATTGCCAAATCCTTGGTCAAGCTGCATCTGAGCGCCGGCAATGCACATGACCTTGCGGTTGCGACAAATGTCGATCCGCAACTGCTGACTCAGGTAGCCGAAAGCATCGTCTCCGGGACGGCGCTCACCCAGCCACAGAGCGATGCCTATGCGCGTTTCGACCTGATTGTGACCGCCATGCTCGATGAGGCCTATCAACACGCGGACCAGGCCTATCGCAACTGGACTCGCGGTCTCGCCGCTGTAATCGCGGTGCTGCTGGCTTTCGCAGGCGGATGGATTCTCGTCGGCTCCTGGCAGAACTTTTGGTTGAATCCCGAGATGTTTCAAGCTATCCTGGTCGGCCTGCTGGCCACTCCGCTTGCGCCCATCGCAAAAGATTTGTCCAGCGCCCTGTCAACGGCAGTGAATACCATGCAACTGGTGAAAAAGTAGGCTGCCATGACACAATTTCTCGATCTTCGACTCTCGCCCGTCGGTGGGGAACTGGCAGCCTCTGTTGCCGTCAATCAGGGCACGAAGCTGGCCAACTACACCGGCCTGAGACTGAGTGATCTGCTCAGTTCGATCAGGGGTCGCAACGTGCTCATCGCCACTCACGGCTTCAACGTGAATCGCGCCGACGGCGTCAGTTGCCTGTCGAACTGGGAGAGTCTGCTGCAACTGCCGCAGCCATACTCGGCTTTTGTGAGCTTGCTGTGGCCGGGCGACTCGATCTGGGCGCACGGGCTCGATTATCCTGAAGAGCCAAGGATCGCCAACGAGACTGGAAGCCTCTTCGCGCAGTTCATCGACGCCCACTTTCAGCAGGCGGCCAGCATTTTCTTTGCCTCGCACAGCCTGGGAGCGCGCGTAGTGCTGGCGACCGTCTCCCATCTGAGCCTGCCGGTCCGCCGCGTCACGCTCATGGCCCCGGCCATCGACGACAACTGCCTGACGACGGAGTTCAAAGATGCCGTGAAGGGCATGGGCGCCATCTCCGTTCTCGCTTCGGAGAAGGATGAGGTGCTCTCGGCGGCCTTTCCAATGGGCAATTTCATTGCAGGCATCATCGCCGCGGGGCACCCGTGGTGGCGCGCAGCCCTGGGGCATCGCGGTCCCGTTAAGCCCTGGCCGGTGAACTTCCAGCCGCCTTTCGAGCTGCCCAACGGCTGGGACTACGAGCACGGAAACTACCTGCAGATCGACAATCCTGCGCCAGCCCTTTTGCCGCTTCCCGTCGATGTGCCGCCTCAGGGTTCGCCCCCGCCCGGGCCTGTTCCGCCGGAGAAGGGCTGGCAAGAGGCTTTCTCGTCGGCTTTTGTCTCCACGCGCTTCCGGCAGACTTGAATCGATAGGAAACCGCAGCTTGGTGAGTTTGTCGCTTTTCCTTCGCCTTGTTTAGAAGACTTGATGTATGCTGGTTTCGCAACAGGGAGGTTGCCGCATGGACTTTCAAAAAGAACTGATTGCCGAATTTGACCGCGAGGCCGCCGCGACGCGCAAGATGCTTGCGGCCATTCCGGCCGACGCCGATTTTACTTACAAACCACACCCTAAATCCATGAGCCTAGGCCACTTGGCGGGGCACGTCTCGGATACAGCCGGAGAGTGGTCTAAAGCCATCCTGACCACAGACAAGATGGAATTAGCCGCGGATCACAAGTTCGAGCCCTATGTCCCTGCGTCCACGGAAGCGCTCCTGGAACGCTTCGACAAACAGGTGGCCGAGATGAAGGCAGTCCTGGCCAAATTCACCCCGGAGAAATGGGTCGAGCACTGGAAGTTTACCTTCGGTGGCCAGACCTATATCGACGAACCCAAACACAAGGCCTTCCGCATCTGGGGGCTCAACCACCTGATTCATCACCGCGCCCAGTTGGGCGTTTACCTGCGCCTGCTCGACAAGCCGATTCCGGGCATGTATGGGCCCTCGTCGGATGAGATGTAAGGACAGTTGTCAGTAGTCAGTTTTCAGTTGTTCACTGGCTTCGCCGACTCGCGGTGCATGAACCTGTAGCGCCGGCCTCCCGGCCGGCTGTAGCGTAGACCTCCTGGTCCACGCTTGTTTCTTTGTAGCTCTCATAAGCCTGGCGATTGGTGATCGCTGGGCTTGTTGTTCCCGGTTTTCCGCGCCAGCGCGTTTAGAATGAATACAGAGGCGCCATCGTCGATGTTTACTCCGCAGCCGATTGGTTTCATCAGCAGTCCCTTCAAAAACACAAAGGAAATCCCGAAAGGCCTTGGAGCCAGGCACGAGGCAGAGGGCGCGCTGAATATCCTGCCCGCGTTCGAGCAAGGCCTCACGGACATCGAGGGCTACTCGCACCTCTTCGTGCTTTGGGCCTTCGACCGTTCCGACGGCTTCGATTTGATGGCCACGCCGCCCATCGACGAGCATTGTCCCCACGGCGTCTTTTCCACGCGATCTCCGCGCCGTCCCAACCCCATCGGCCTCACAGTTGTTGAGCTGCTGGGCCGCGAGGGCGGAAAGCTCCATGTGCGCGGCGTGGATATGCTCGACGGCACCCCGATTCTCGACATCAAGCCTTACCTGTCGAGCATTTCCGCGGAGAAGTTGCGCCGTGGCTGGATTGCCGAGGCCGAGGCGCGCAAGAAATGAACGCCCATTTTTAATAAGAAAGTCGATGGTGAATGAAAATGTCTGCTTTTAATCCGTGGCCCAGGGTTTACCCCATTCTCGATGCCTCCTTCATTCCTGCCACTGGCCGCGCAGAGTTCCTGCGCCGGTTGGGCAGCTCACTGACCGAGGCTGGCGTCAAGCTGTTGGAGTACCGCAATAAGACCGGCGCGGAGGTTGAACTGCTGGCCGACGCCGACCTTCTGCGCACAGCACTGCCTGCCGGACAGGTGAAGTTAATTCTCGATGACCGGGCTGATCTGGTTGAGAAGATTGGCTTTGACGGTGTCCATTTGGATGCGGGAGACATGAAGTCAGCCGAGGCCCGCAAGCTGCTGGGCCCGGACCGCATCATCGGAACCTTCGGCGGTGGCGCTGTGGGAATGGTTCCAGGGATTCTCCAAGCTCCCGCGGATTACTTCTCGATTGGTCCTGTCTTTGCCACGCGGACCAAGCAGACGGCCTCACCGCTGATCGGCATGGAGGGCGTGCGGCGGCTGCGTACAGAGGCCGGTGCCGACCCGGTGCTGGTCGCTATCGGCGGCATCACGCTGGCCACGGCGGCCGAGGCGCTCTCTGCCGGAGCCACACTTGTGGCCGTTGCCGGAGCGCTCTTCCGTCAGCCCGACCCGGCAGCCGAGTTCCGCAAATGGATGGCCGAACTAGGATGAGCGTTGTCAAGCATGGATTCGTGGTATCCCATCCTTTTTGCAAAGAACACGAAAAGGATGGGTCGCCTGCATTTGATTGTCTGCACAAGCTTTGTGCCCTGAAAGACAAACGAAAATTATTTTCAAAAACCTTGCTGTTAATTATCGAGTCAACATGCAAATAAAGCCAATAGAATGAATATGTTCCACGTGGAACATATTGAGGGGGCGAGCGGCCCGCCCTTATGCGAACCACAAATCAGCGGGTTCTATAAAAATCGATGCGCAAGTGTCCTGAATTTGTACAAAATGTCCCAAATTCAGCCACTTTAAGAAAAAGAAAGACAATCGCGTCCAAATCCGGTAAAACTTTCTTTACGTGAAACTCTCAGACCCCAACCCCATTCCCGAGTCCGCAGATGCCACCAGCGCTCCCCGGCTAGTGCAGAGTCTTGGCCTGTTCTCCTCCACCGCGCTGGTGGTCGGATCGATGATCGGTTCCGGCATCTACATCGTCGGGGCGGACATTGCCCGCGGTACCAGTTCCCCGGCCCTTTTTCTGGGTGCGTGGGTGGTCACGGCTATTCTGACCTTTACCGCCGCGCTCAGCTATGGCGAACTGGCGGCCATGATGCCCAAGGCCGGCGGCCAGTATGTCTATCTGCGCGAATCTCTGGGGCCGCTGTGGGGATTCCTTTACGGTTGGACGCTCTTTCTGGTCATTCAGACCGGCACCATCGCCGCCGTCGCGGTGGCCTTTGGCAAGTTTCTCGGCGTCTTTTTTCCAGCTGTCTCGACGACCCACTGGCTCTGGCACATCGCTCATGTGCCCGCGCTGCCGGTTGGGCCGATGGTGCTGGGCAACATGGAGATCGGCGTCAATACCGCCAACCTGACCGGCATCTGCATCGTGATTTTTCTCGCCGTCGTGAACATCTTCGGCGTGAAGCTGGGCGCGCTAATTCAGAACATATTTACCACAGCCAAGGCGCTGTCGCTTGGGGCGCTGATTCTGCTTGCCTTTACGGTGGGACGCAACGCCGCAGCCTGGGAGGCCAACTTCGGAGCGGGCTGGAGCCAGTTCTGGAAGAACGCTGGATGGCACTCGCTGCACCTGGTTCAGGTGGGCGTCGGCGGACCGATGGTGCTGGTCAACGTGTTTGTGATTCTGGCCGTGGTGCAGGTGGGCTCGCTGTTCTCCTCCGACGCCTGGAACAACATCACCTTCACGGCCGGCGAGGTGAAAAATCCCAAGAGGAACATTCCGCTGTCGCTGATACTGGGCACTGGATTTGTGCTGGTGATTTATTTTCTTGTATCGCTGAGCTACCTGCTGGTTCTGCCCATGCAGGGCGACCCGCACGGCGCCACGGTGATGGCGCGCGGCATTCAGTATGCGACCGAGGATCGCGTGGCCACGGCGGCGCTGGAGCAGATCTTACCTTCCGGCGGGGCGTACCTGATGGCCGCGGCCATCCTGATCTCCACTTTCGGCTGCGCCAACGGCATGTCGCTGGCCGGGGCGCGCGTCTACTACGCCATGAGCCAGGACGGCCTCTTCTTCAAGTCAGTCGGCAAGCTGCATCCGCACTACAAGACGCCCGCCGCCGGTTTGCTGGTGCAGGCTGCCTGGACCATCGTGCTGTGCGTCTCCGGTTCTTACAGCCAATTGCTGGATTACATCATCTTCGCGGTGCTGGTCTTTTACATTCTCACCATCGTGGGCCTGTTTGTGCTGCGCTTCAAAAAACCAAATACTCCGCGACCATACAAGGCTCTGGGCTACCCGGTGCTGCCCGCGCTCTACATCGCGCTGGCAGGGTGGATCTGTGTCGTATTATTGCGATACAAGCCACAGTACACATGGCCTGGGCTGGTGCTGGTTCTGCTCGGAATCCCCGTTTATCTCTTCTGGTCCAGACAAACTTCTGCCGGCCTGCAAACAAAGGAGTAGCCCATTCGAATGGTGAATCTTTTCAAGAGGAAACCTCTCAGCCTGATTATTTCTGAAGCCAAGGAGGAGGGCGGAGAGCACCTGAAGCGAACCCTCGGACCTGTGTCGCTGACGGCGCTTGGCGTGGGTGCGGTGATTGGCGCGGGCATCTTTGTGATGTCCGGCCTGGGGGCGCACTATGCTGGACCGAGCCTGACGCTCTCTTTTGTGTTTTCTGGGCTGGGCTGCGCCTTTGCCGCACTGTGTTATGCGGAGTTCGCGGCGATGATTCCGCTGGCTGGTTCTGCTTATACCTATGCCTACGCCACGCTGGGTGAAATATTCGCGTGGATTATTGGCTGGGATTTGACACTGGAATACGCGATGGGAGCTAGTACTGTTTCTTCAGGCTGGTCGAACAACTTTGTCGAGTTCTTGAAGATATTCAAGATTCATTTACCGCTATGGCTTGCCTATGACCATTGGACCGGCATCAACACAGCGCAGAAGATCGTCGCGCGGGATCTTGTGATGCAGTCGCATCCGGGAATCGTGCCCGGATCGACAGAGTTCGTGGCGGCGCTGGACAAGTTGCTATCGGCTCCCACGGCCGACCTTTTGGCGCGCGCGCATGCGCTGTTGAATGCTCCGCATCTGTTCGGGATGGACATCGGATTCAATTTGCCGGCATTTCTGATCGCGTTGGTCATTACGACAATTCTTGTGATTGGAATCAATGAGAGCGCCAAATTCAATTCGGCGATCGTATTCATTAAGGTGACTGTTGTTCTGTTCATTATTGGGCTTGGAATCAAGTACATTCACCCCGATTACTGGGGACATAGCTGGGCAACGTTTGCACCCTTTGGGTTTGCTGGAATCAGCGCCGCGGCGGGCTATATCTTTTTTGCGTATATCGGCTTCGATGCAGTCTCGACAACAGCTCAGGAATCCAGAAACCCGCAACGCGATCTTCCCATTGGCATCATTTTGTCGCTGATTATTTGCACGGTGTTGTATGTGTCTGTTGCGGCAGTGCTCACGGGCATGGTTCCCTGGAAACTGGTGAACGTGGAGGCGCCGCTTACGCATGCATTCCTGGATCACAATGTTGGTTGGGCAGGAAATATCGTCACCTGCGGGGCGCTGGCTGGACTCACTTCGGTGATGCTTGTGATGCTAATCGGCCAGACGCGAGTTCTCTACGCGATGGCTTCGGATGGACTGCTGCCGAAGAGGTTTTTCGCCGACATTCACCCCAGGTTCCGAACGCCATGGAAGAACACCATTCTGGTTGGCTGTCTGGCGGCGTTGGTCGGATCGGTGACGCCGATCGATAACATCGGGAAAATGGTCAATATCGGCACGTTGCTGGCCTTCGTAATGGTATGCGTGTCGATTGTGGTGCTGCGTTTTACGGCACCGCATCAGCCCAGGCCTTTCCGTACGCCGGGAATATATTTTGGTGGCAAGTTGCCTATCGTGCCGATACTCGGAGTGGCCTTCAATCTGACAATGATGATAAGCCTTGGCCGCGCGAACTGGATTCGCCTGGTGGTTTGGCTGGCAATTGGGTTGGTAATCTACTTCACCTACTCGATTCGCCACAGCAAGGTGCAGAAGCTGCCCCGGGTGGCCGAGGGCGACTGATTCAGCGCGAGAAGGCAGATAAGCCAGACGGCCTCCCCTGCGGGAGGCCGTCGTGCATAGCCCTGCTGATGTAGCCTTATCTTAATGCTTCTCGAAGAAAACAAGCCGCTTGCGCCCTTCACCACCTTTGGCATCGGTGGCCCGGCGCGCTGGTTTGTCGAAGCTGCAAGCGAAGAGGAGATTGCCGAGGCCGCAGTCTGGGCGCAAGAGCACGCCCAAAAGCTCTTTGTGCTGGGTGGGGGCAGCAATTTGCTCGTCTCCGATGCGGGATTCGATGGCATGGTGCTGCGGGTTGGGTTGCGCGGCATAATGGCGATGAACACATCGGACGAATCTGGCCAGGCGGAGCAGAGGATCTATCGCGTTGCAGCAGGAGAAGACTGGGATCGCTTTGTGGAGCGGACGGTGCTGGAGAACTGCGCGAGGCTTGAGTGTCTGGCTGGCATTCCCGGCACGGTGGGCGGGACTCCGGTGCAGAATGTCGGCGCTTACGGGCAGGAGGTGGCGTCGGCAATTGAACGCGTGCGGGCCTATGACCTCCAGAAGCATGAGTTTGTCGAGATTGCGGCGGCCGAGTGCGGCTTCGCCTATCGCCGCAGCCGCTTCAATTCGGCGAATCGCGAGCGATACATCGTCACGCGCGTGGACTACCGTCTGACGCACGGTGGCGCGCCGACGCTGCGCTACGCGGAACTGCAACGGGCCTTTGCGGAGGGTGTGCAGCCGAGCCTGGCCGAGGTGGCGGCACAGGTGCGCCGCATTCGCCAGAGCAAAGGAATGTTAATGGTCGCGGGCGACCCCGATTGCCGCAGCGCGGGCAGTTTTTTCAAGAATCCTGTGGTGACAAATGAGCAATTCCGGCAGATTGCGGTCGTCGCCGAAAAAGCGCCGCCATGCTTTCCCGCCGGTCTGGAGGCAGAGAATCCGGGCGTGGTTAAAGTTCCGGCAGCCTGGTTGATCGAGCAGGCTGGTTTCGGCAAAGGGTATGCGAGGGGTGCTGCCGCTATCTCTTCGCGGCACACGCTGGCGCTCGTCAATCTGGGCGATCAAGATGGGCGTGGCGGAGCCAGCGCAGCGGAAATATTGGCGCTTGCCAGCCAGATCACTGCTGCCGTCGAGAGTCGTTTTGGCATTCGGCTGGAGATGGAGCCGGTAATAATAGGTTTCTGATTCTGGAGTGCCAATATCGCTTTCGCGGTTTTTGTTCGTACTTTTACAGATATTCACGCAACCATTTACGTCGTAGCGTGTCAAAACAGTAAAGATTTCAAGTAGCGAGGCGATATCCATCTTGTGTATCAACTCCGGGAAGCCGGTTGCCCAGGTTGCACACGACAAAAGATGCAGGGAATTTCTCAAAAGCGGCGCATACTAAAGGCAGTGAAATATCCTGACCACGGAGGACCGATGCTCTCGACGCGCAGCCCGCGCACAACTGCATTTGCTCTCTTGGCGTTTGCGGTTTTGGTATTTTCTCCTCTGTCGGGCCGTGCGCAGGCAGCGCTGCTGATGGAGGAGCCGTATGGTTTCTTTGGCACCCTGAACCCTACCGGGCACAATGCAGTTTATTTTCAGCGTATTTGCGCCGAAACTCCCGTCAAGCTGCGCCGTTGCCAGGCCGGTGAGCAAGGCTCCGTTCTCGCTCGCTACCAGGGAATTTCCGGATATGACTGGGTGGCGATCCCGCTGATTCCATATCTCTATTCGGTCGAGAATTCCTCCGAGGTTCCCGCGCACGTAAACCGCGAAACCGTCAAACGGCTGCGCAACCGCTATCACGAAGCCCATCTGCTCAGCTTGGGAAAGGACCTGCATCCCGGCAACTTTGTGCATGGCGGCTGGACCCAGCTGGTAGGCGTCTCGTATGAGCGGCGCATTTACGCCTTTCGCTTTGAGACCACTGAAGAGCAGGATGACGCATTCATCGCGCTCATGAACGCCGGCGACAATCGCTCCCACTTTGAGTTCTTCTATAACAACTGCGCGGATTTTTCGCGACGTATGCTCAACTTCTTTCTCCCCAACGCCTTCCACCGCAGCATCTTTCCCGATGCGGGCATGACCACCCCTACACAAACGGCCTACAATCTTGAGCGCTATGTCAGAAAGCATCCTGGGACGCAACTGACAATCCTTGTGATTCCGCAAATTCCCGGCTATCGCCATCACAGCCGCGCCAACCACGGTGTAGCCGGGTCGTTTCTCACCACCGGTGTTGCCATCCCTCTCGCGCTGGTGAATCCCTACCTTGCCGGGGGCATAGTCGTGGATTACATAGTGCGCGGCCGGCACAATGTAATCCCCAGGCATCCGCCGGTGCTCTCGCCGGACAACTTATTTGCGTTGACAGCGCAGGGCCGCACCGCAGAGAATTCCGTCAGTGCAGGTGCGCAGGTCCCCAGCGCCGCTGCCGGCGGTTTAGCCGAAACAAAGGCAACCACGACAGCCAACTCCGGCCTGCCAGAAATCAAGGTAGCGAATGAGCAAATCCTCGCAGCAGAATCTCAAAAACCACGGCCGGATTGATCCTCAGTTTCACTATGTGCTGTTTTTCGTCCTGGTCGCCAACCTGGTCTTCGCCGTTTTCCACCTAGTTCACCATTGGAACGAGACTCGCATCGCTTCGGCATGGTATTTGGCGCTTTCGCTGGTGGTATTCATTCCCTGGATGAAGCTGCGCACCTACCCGCTCAAGGTGCAGGACCGCGTGATTCGTCTTGAAGAACGGCTGCGCCTTCAGGCGCTGGCCCCGGCGCAATGGCACTCACAGATCTATCGCCTTACCGAGGACCAGTTGATCGGACTGCGTTTTGCCGCCGATGACGAGGTGGTTGAGCTGGCCAAGCAGGCGCTGGAACATAATCTGACCCGCAAGCAGATCAAGGAACGCATCCAGGACTGGCGCCCCGACCATTTCCGGATCTGAAACGGGGCTTAGCCTTCCTCCGCCTCACGCAGCTTGGCGATCACGGTGAAGTCTTCCAGGGTGGTGATGTCTCCCTTGATTTCGCCGTGCGTGGCCAGTTCCCTGAGCAGGCGGCGCATGATCTTGCCGCTGCGGGTCTTGGGCAGGGACTCGGTGAAGCGAATGTCGTCGGGGCGGGCCAGGGAGCCGATCTCCTTCGAGACCCATTTGCGCAGTTCGTCCTTGAGAGCTTCGCCAGGCTCGTTGCCGCTTTCCAGTGTGACGAAGGCGGAGATGGCCTGGCCTTTGAGCTCGTCCGGGCGACCCACAACCGCGGCCTCGGCCACCTTGGGGTGGGCGACCAGGGCTGACTCGACCTCCATGGTGCCGAGGCGATGGCCGCTGACGTTGATGACATCGTCCACCCGGCCCATGAGCCAGAAGTAGCCGTCGGCGTCCTGGCGCGCGCCGTCGCCGGTGAAGTAGCAGCCCTCGATGTCGCTCCAGTAGGTCTTCTTGTATCGCTCAGGGTCGCCATAGATGGTGCGGGCCATTGAGGGCCATGGCTTGCGGACAATGAGCAGGCCGCCGTGGCCGGCTGGCACCGGTTCACCCTCTTTGTTGACCACCTCGGGCTCAATGCCGAAGAAGGGCCGCGTGGCCGAGCCGGGCTTGGCGGGCACGGCGCCGGGAATCGGGGCGATCAGGATGGCGCCCGTCTCGGTCTGCCACCAGGTATCGACGATGGGGCAGCGGTTGTGGCCGATCTTCTCGCGATACCACATCCAGGCTTCGGGGTTGATGGGTTCCCCGACAGTGCCCAGCAGGCGCAGCGAGGCCAGGGAGTGCTTTTCTACGTGCTGGTCTCCCCACTTCATGAAGGCGCGGATGGCGGTGGGCGCGGTATAGAAGATGGTGACCCGATGGTCGTCGATAATCCTCCAGAAGCGCGAAAAGTCGGGCCAGTTGGGAGCGCCCTCGTACATTAGCACCGTAGCGCCGTTCTGCAAGGGGCCATATACGACGTAAGAGTGGCCGGTGACCCAGCCAATGTCGGCTGTGCACCAGAAGATGTCCTCGTCTTTCAGGTCGAAGACATACTTGGCGGTGATGTAGGTCTGGACGGCATAGCCGCCGGTTGTGTGGACCAGGCCCTTCGGCTTGCCGGTGGTGCCGGAGGTATACAAAATGTATAACGGGTCTTCCGAATCCATCTCTTCGGCAGGGCAATCAGGGTCGGCGGCGGCCATCAGGTCGTGCCACCAGTGGTCGCGACCGGCAACCATGTTTATGGGCGATCCGGTACGCCGGTAGACGATGACGTGCTGGACGGTGTGGCAGGCATTCATGGCCTCGTCGACGGTGCGCTTGAGCTGGATTTCGTTGCCGCGGCGGTAGCTGGAGTCCTGGGTGAGAATAGCGACGCAGCCCGAGTCGTTGACGCGATCGGCGATGGCGTTGGCGGCAAATCCACCGAAGATGACCGAGTGGATGGCGCCGATGCGCGCGCAGGCCAGCAGGGCAATGGCCAGCTCCGGGGTCATGCCCATGTAAACGGCGACGCGGTCGCCTTTGCGGATTCCAAGCGCCTTGAGGGCGTTCGCAAAACGCTGAACTTCGGCGTGTAGCTCGGCGTAGGTCAGGCGGCGCACCTCGCCCGGCTCACCCTCCCAGATCAGCGCGGTCTTGTTGCGGCGCTCGCCGAGCGCGTGGCGATCCACGCAGTTATAGCACAGGTTGAGCTTTCCACCTGCAAACCATTGAGCCAATGGGAGATTCCATTTCAGAACCTTATCCCAGGTCTTGAACCAGTGCAGCTCGCGGGCGACGCTGGCCCAGAAGGTCTCGGGATCGTCGATGGATTGCCGGTAGAGGGTTTCGTACTGTTCCAGGCTCTGGATGTGGGCCTTGGCGCTGAACTCCTGTGACGGCGGAAATACACGGTTTTCGCGCAGCGTGGAGTCGATATCCTGGCTAAAAGCTGCAGGAACGGGTCCGGCAAGGTCGGAGTCGGGCAGGGAAGGCATGCATTGGTCCTTTGAGGAAAGAAGAATCAAAACAGCTTACGGCAGCCAATAGATCGAACTCCCCAGGAGGCACCGCGTGGAAGTAACTCTATCTAGAGATGCATACAAACGGCAAGTGGATGCGAATGACGGTAGAACCACATAACACGCTTTGGGTTTAGCAAGGAACTCTTCAGATACGCCATCGCGACTACTTCGCGTAGCGCTTCTGATGCCAGATCCAGGCGGTACGGACGATTTCGTCGAGCTGGGTGTAGCGGGGCTTCCAGCCTAGTTCACGGATGGC
>CABDZH010000396.1_pt1 | contig 12407 bp, 9 predicted proteins | sample 3132121 | NCBI WGS metagenome assembly CABDZH01 (sample SAMEA5534340, study PRJEB31848) | metagenome | biome: tundra; feature: field; material: soil | place: USA | collected 2013-05 | depth 0.45 m
ATTCTTGCCCTGCGTCACGCCCTTGACGTTCATCAAGAAAGGTTGATGCCGTCTTTTGCCCGAGGTGATCCCGACATTCAGATCGGCCACCTGTTGCGCAGTGCAGTCTGACGTGCCGCCCGCGCCCGTGCACTTCAACGCAGCACCCAATGATGTGGCAGCCGGTGGAGCGGCAGCCTTTGCAGGGGCAGCCGGTGACGCAGTAGGCGTTGCCTTGCTACCGCCCTTTGCCTGTCCCATCGTTTGCAATGCCGATCCAAACAGCAGCACCAGCGCCAATGCGATACCGATTCGTTTCATGTTGATAACCTCCTGTGTTCTGTGTAACACGCCGTGCCGAAGAAAGTCGCGAAGGAGACGCGGCTTTCAACACGGTTTGCTTAAGTTACGCCGCTCCAGAGTGGCTTGGCAAGAAAAAAGCAGCTTCAGTCTCGGAGAGACGATTGACCCTGACGCGCCGACCGGCCCACTCCGCCCCGTACAATGAAGAAGAAAGCCTGACACACTCAACCCATGGCGGACGAAGAGCAAAAAATACCTCAAAAACCCGATGACGAACCGTCTGGCAAGGTTTACGACTCCCGGCTCATGCGCCGACTCGGCCACTATCTGCGCCCCTACTGGTGGCAGGCTGCCGTCTCCACCCTCGCCATCTCGCTCAAATCGCTCTGCGACGTCTCCGGACCCTACCTGATCATGGTGGGCATTGACCGCTACTTCTCCGCCGACGGCGGCGCCTCACACTCCACCAGCCTCCTCTCCCACACCCTGGGCACAACCAACTGGCTCACCCGCCGCCTCCCCACCGATCCCTACCAGGGCATCACCCGCCTGGCATCCATCTATCTGGCCGTGCTGCTTTGCGCCTATCTGTTCGAGTTCGTCCAGATCTACCTGATGCAGTGGACCGGCCAGAAGCTGATGTTCGACTTGCGCCGCGACATCTTCCGCCACATGCAGCGTATGCACATCGGCTTCTTCGACACCCACTCCGTTGGACGCCTGGTCACCCGCATCACCTCCGACGTGGACGCCATCAACGAGATGTTCACCGCCGGCGTGCTGGCCATCATCGACGACTTCCTCAACCTCGCCATCATGGCCGCCCTCATGCTCACTATCAACTGGCGGCTGGCCCTGCTGGCCTTCTCTGTGCTGCCGTTGATTCTCATCGTCACGCGCATCTTCCGCGATCATGTTCGCGAGAGCTATCGGCGCGTGCGCACTGCCATCGGACGCATTAACAGCTTTGTCCAGGAACATATCTCCGGGATGAGCGTGGTGCAGCTTTTCAACCGCGAACAGAGGGCCTTTGACGATTTTGAGATTGTGAATCGCCAGCACATGGTCGCCTTCAAGGACACCATCTTCGCCTATGCCCTCTTTTATCCGGCGGTCGATCTACTCTCCCTGGTGGCCATCGCGCTGGTTGTTTGGCGGGGCGGCTTCGGCGTGCTCACCGGCGTGGTCACCATCGGCGTGCTGAATATGTTCATCCAATACTCGCTGCGCTTCTGGCGGCCCATTCAGGACATGAGCGACAAGTACAACATCCTGCAATCCGCCATGGCCGCCGGCGAGCGTATCTTCCGGCTGCTCGACACTCCATCGGAGATCGTCAGCCCGGCCACGCCCCTGCCCGGAGACGGGAGCAACAGAATTGAGTTTCGCCACGTCTGGTTTACCTATCAGAAGCTCACGGATGAACAGCAGGCCACGATTGCCGCAGTCGGCGATCTAACCGCTATCTCCGGCATCGAGTGGATTCTCAAAGACGTCTCCTTCACCGTTGAGCCGGGACAGACGGTGGCCATCGTGGGCCACACCGGCGCCGGAAAGACTACCCTCACCAGCCTGATGATGCGCTTCTACGAGGTGACCGCCGGACAGATTCTGCTGGACGGCATCGACCTGCGCCAGCACGAACTGACCGCGCTCCGCCGGCACTTCGCCGTCGTACTACAAGACCCGTTCCTCTTCACCGGCACGCTGGCCGAGAACATTCGCTTCGGCAATGAAGCCATCACCGACGCCGATCTCCGCCAGGCCGCCCGCGACGTCAACGTGCTGGACTTCATCGAGAGCCTGCCGCATCAATTCGACGAGCCGGTGCAGGAGCGCGGCAACTCGCTTTCGACCGGCCAGAAGCAGCTCATCAACTTCGCCCGTGCTTTGGCCTTCAATCCCTGCATTTTAATTCTGGATGAGGCCACATCGAGCGTGGACACCGACACGGAGCTGCGCATCCGCGGCGCGCTGGAGCGCATGGTCGAGGGCCGCACCAGCGTCCTGATCGCCCACCGCCTCAGCACCGTGCAGCGCGCAGAGACGATTTTAGTGATGCACAAGGGCCAGTTGCGCGAGATGGGAACGCATCAGGAATTATTGGCCCAGCGCGGCCTCTACTGGAAGCTATACCAGTTGCAGTACAAGGATCAGGAACAGTTGACAGTTATCAGCGGTCAACTGCCAGTTGCTCGTGGCCAGTTGTCCACGGCGGTGTGATGCCTCCCCGGGTTTCAGAAGCGAGATGTGGAGTACTCGGCTTATACGCTGCGCTTCGCTCAGGAAGACAAATATAAAAACTGATTACGAACTACGTCCAGAATATTTCTATGCCTTGTTTGGTGGCGCGGATGCTGGGCGGCTTGTGCTGGGTGAGAATGCGGATAGCGGAGAAGCCTCCGCCGAGCACGCAGACCGCTCCACCGCCCACCAGCAGGCCCAGCTTGCTGGTCGGTTCGGGATCAAGGAATGCCAGGATCACCATGGTGACGCCGACTGTGCTCATGCCGAGCGCCACAGAGACGCTGGCAATTTCTCGCCGGGAAAGGCCTGAGACGCGCGCCATCTGCAACAGCGTCTGGTCTTCGGGATTGATGCCGAGGCCGGCGTCGTCAATGAGAACCCCGGCCTGGCGGGCGCGGTAGAGGAGCGCCAGCGTTCGCAGCCAGTTGGGATCGGAGGTGCGGACAATTTTCTCGAGGGATTCGTCCATGGGAGAGAGTCTATACCCTGGGAGCAGGCTGGAAGAGACGGTAGCAGGTTGGCGGCGCGGCTGAGGCCGCGCTCTTTCAAGACAGAAAAAGCAACCGCAGGTCCTTCGACTCCGCTTCCCCTTCGCAAAGCTCAGGGTCAGGGTTCGCTCAGGATGACAAATCTGCAAATGAGGTTCCTGGTTTCCCACCCTTTCGCCCGACCACCCCAGCGACGAAGACCTGTCCCTTCACCCCAGTGAGCAACAATCGCTCACTGGGGACCCCGAGTCGCTGGGGACCCCGGTAAGGCGAAAGGATGGGGTACGGAGCATTTATGGCTGAAGAAAGGGCCACCCCGCAGATGCGGAGCGGCCCTTGTCTTCAAGCTAGCCGGGGTTACCTGGCGGCGACCAGCGGCTTGGTGCTGAGGGTACCGTTTTTGTAGCCCTTGGCGATCTCGACGATGGAGACGGCCTTGTAGTCGCCGGCGTGGCCGGCCTGGCCGAACTGCGCCATGCGCGTGGCGACGACCTTCTGCATGGCCTCGCGTGCCGGCTTCATGTAGTCGCGGGGATCGAACTTCTCCGGCGTCTCCCACAGCACCTTGCGAATCGCCCCGGTCATGGCCAGGCGGTTGTCGGTGTCCACGTTGACCTTGCGCACGCCGTTGCGGATGCCGAGTTGAATCTCCTCGACGGGCACGCCCCAGGTCTCCTTGAGCTTGCCGCCGTACTTGTTGATGACATCCTGCAAATCCTTGGGCACGGACGAGCTGCCGTGCATCACCAGATGGGTGTTGGGCAGGCGCTTGTGAATGGCGATGAGCACATCCATCTTGAGGACCGAGCCGTCGGGCTTTTTGGAGAATTTGTAAGCGCCGTGGCTGGTGCCGATGGCGATGGCCAGCGCGTCCACGCCGGTCAACTCGGCAAACTCGACCGCCTGGTCGGGGTCGGTGATGTGCTCCAGGCCGGAGCCGCCCGCGCCGTGGCCGTCTTCGACGCCGCCCAGCACGCCGATCTCTCCCTCGACGGTGACGCCGCGCTCATGCGCGAAATCGACCACACGCTTGGTGACTGCAACGTTCTCGTCGAAGGTGGCCGGGGTCTTGCCGTCCTCTTTCAGAGAACCGTCCATCATGACAGAGGTATAGCCCAGCTCGATGGCGCTCTTGCAGGTCTCGAAGCTGTTGCCGTGATCCTGGTGCATGGCGATGGGAATCTCGGGATTCAGCTCGGCCGCGGCGAGAATGAGGTGAAAGAGGTACTTGTCCTGGGCAAACTGGCGCGCGCCGCGGCTGGCCTGGATGATGACCGGGGAATTGGTTTCCTTGGCGGCGCCCATGATGGCCTGAATCTGTTCCATATCGTTGACGTTGAATGCGCCGACGCCGTAACCGCCCTTGGCGGCCTCGTCGAGAAGTTGCCGCATGGAGACTAGAGGCATGGAAGTTTCTCCTTATGAATTTGCGTCCGGCCGCCGCCGTGCCCGGGCAGATGGAGCAAGCAATCAGCCTGATGGGCGGCGGGAATCGCGATCATCCTTATGGTAGCAGGGACGCGCAAGGGGAAAGTGTGCTGTTCAACACAGGGGGCCAAGAGCGTTGTGGCGGCCCGATTCAGGAGGGCGCGTTCCGGAACAGACTGCGCGAAACCGCTGCGTGAAGTGGCAAATGTGCCGCGCCGCTATAACCCCAGCACCGCCCTCTGCGCCGCAAAAATCTCTTTCATCCCCGCTTCGGCGAGATCAATCAGCGCATTCAATTGCGCACGGGAAAAAGAACCCTTCTCCGCCGTGGCCTGGGTCTCGATCAGGCCGCCGTCGGCCGTCATCACCACGTTCATATCCACCTCGGCCTGCGAGTCCTCCTCGTAGCAGAGGTCCAACAGCGCCGCGCCATTGACGATGCCCACCGAGGTGGCGGCGACGAGTTGTTTGAAAGGCGAAACTTTGAGCGTTCCGGCCTTGACCAATGCGTTGAGGGCCAGCGCGAGAGCGACCGCCGCGCCGGTGATGGCCGCGGTGCGCGTGCCGCCATCGGCCTGAATCACGTCGCAGTCGAGAATCACTGTCCGCTCGCCCAGCGCTTTCATGTCCACCACCGAGCGCAGGCTGCGGCCGATGAGTCTTTGGATTTCGTGGGTCCGGCCGCCGATCTTGCCCCGCTCGCTCTCCCGCGGGGTGCGGGTGACCGTGGAACGCGGCAACATGGAGTACTCCGCCGTCACCCAGCCGCGACCGGAGTTGCGCAGCCAGCCGGGGACGCCCTGCTCGACGGTGGCATTGGTCAGCACCCGCGTATTGCCCAGCGAGACCAAAACGGAACCCTCGGCGGTCTGGACAAAGCCGGGCGTGAGGGTGAGGGAACGAAGCTGGAGCGGGGTTCTGCCACCAGGACGGTAAAAGGAGGAGTCGGAGGGGCTTGGCATGGAGAGATTGTACGGGAAAGGGCTTGAGGGAGAAGCCAGAAACCGGTCTGGGAGGTGCGGTTCCAGGATGGGAAACGGCTGATTTCCTGACCCGGAACAGGAATCTCTCCGTAACCTATTGAAACAACTAGTTTTGCTCCAATCACGCCGACGCCGTTTGTTCCATTTTGGGAAATAACGCTTTTTCGAGAGGCGATGGAAGTTTCCGGGAATTGGAGGCTAAACCCTTCCCTTATCAGGAACTTAATTTGCGTGTTCTGGTTTGGCACGCCACGTGTATTAGAACAGGGCAGTTTCCAATTCTGGAAAGCAGGAATGGGAAGGGTGGCATAGGGATCAGGATCAATTCGAAGCTATGAGGAGTTTGAAACTGACCACTGACCACTGATCACTGTCCACTGAGGAAGAAGGAGCGGGTTATGCGGCAGACAGGGCAGGCAGTGCAATTCAAAAAGGGGCCGGTAGCAGCGGGGCTGGCTCAAGCAGGGCTGGCGAAAACCGGCCTGGTTGAAGCGGGCTTGGCGGCAGAGAACTTGGCCGGCAACTCCATGAACCCACGCAATCGGGTAGAGGCCATGGTCGGGACCCTGGCCAACCTGCGCGGCCGGGGCGAGAGCCTGGCCGAGGTAGCCCACGACGCCCGCAACATGGTCACGACGCTGGGGCTCTACTGCGATCTGCTAGAGGAGCCGGGGTGCTCAACCCCTCGTTCCATCACTATGCCGGCGAACTGCGGCTGGTGGCCACGGCCAGCCGTCGCCTGGTGGAAAAACTGCTGGCCCTCGATACCCGCCTGGGGCCGTATACCGGCCTCTTCAGCGACCGGAGTGCAGCCCGGACGGGAACAGAAGCGCACGGCGCCGGGCGGCTGGAGCGGGCTCGTCGCTGGGATCTGCTGCCCCCCGAACCCATCGACAACCTGGCCGGGGAACTGGTGGCCAACCGCAACCTGCTCTCCGCGCTGGCCGGACCCTCCATCGCCCTCACCGTGGACGCGGAAGGCGGCGCGCTGCCGGTGCGGCTGACCGGCGAGGATCTGACCCGGATTCTGGTCAACCTGGTCAAGAACGCCGCCGAGGCGTTGCCTGCCACGGGGAGAATCGCGCTCAGCCTGCATGAGTTTCATGCCGGAGCGGAACGCACCCCCTGGCTGGTGCTGACCATTGAAGACAACGGGCCGGGAATTCCCGTCGAGGCGCTGGACAAGATCTTCGACTCCGGTTACACCACCCGCTTCAACGGCGCTTCTGGTCCAGGCGCTTCGGGTTCAGAGAGCCCCGGCAACTGGCCGGCCTCTCATCGCGGGCTGGGGTTGTCCATCACCCGCTCCATCGTCGAATCCGCCGGCGGCAGCATTCATGCCTCCAACCGCGCCCCGACAGGCGCCTGTTTCAAGATCGAGTTGCCTGTTCGCTCCCGCTGACCTCCGGCAGTAAGGATGGAGACGGCCTGGGGTGGATGAAACCGGAGGCAGGTGGAAAGAGATGGCCGCAGGTGGAAGAAACCGAGGGCAAGAGGACAGACACCGACAGGCTGATAAAACCCGGCGGCACGATCACAGAAAGCCGACGGAAATGGATGGAGGCGGCCCAGGGTGGACGAAACCGGAGGCAGGTGGATGGAAAGCCGGTAGCGCATTCAAAAACGAATGGCACGTAGAGGAAAACCCGCGGCGCATGGAGCAAAAAATACCTCCGGCGCGGCGGCCACAAAAAACCAGTTAACCATTTGCGCGTGAGGCGAATACAATGCTTGAGACAGTTGTTACTACTAGAACCATGGAGTTTATCCCCCAACTCGCGGAGCAGCCGGTGCACCTGCACCTGCTGGTAGTCGATGCCGACGCCGCCATGCGCTCGGCCTGCGCAGAAATTGCCAGTAGCCTGGGTTACGCGGTGGAGAGCGCCGGCGACCTGACTCAGGCGCGCAGCATGCTGCGCGGCAGTCCCGCCGACATCCTGCTGGTCAACCTGCCGGCGGGCTCCAACCAGGGGCTGGAGCTGGTCAGCGAGGTCAAGCTGCTCTACCCGCAGACCGCGGTGATCGCCATGACCGCCTCTGGGTCGGTCAACGCCGCCGTGGAGGCCATGCGCTGCGGGGCCTCGGACTACCTGGCCAAGCCCTTCGCCATGGACGAGCTTTCTACGGTACTAGATCGCGCCGCGGCCTCTCTTGTCACCGACACCGCCACCCGCCAGTTGCGCGAGCGGCTCAGGCTCTCGCAGGGATTGAGCGCCATGATCGGCCGCTCCGGGGAGATGGAAAAGCTCTACCGCATTCTCTCCAAGGTCGCTCAGAGCTCCCACCCCGTCCTGATTCTGGGCGAGAGCGGCACCGGCAAGGAGCTGGTTGCCAGGACTATCCACGCCTACGGGCCCAACTCGCAAAAACCGTTTTTGCCGGTCGATTGCGGCTCTCTAGTCCCGACGCTGATTGAGAGCGAGCTGTTCGGCTACGTCAAGGGAGCCTTCACCGGGGCCAACCGCAGCAAAGACGGGTTGCTGGTCTCGGCCGAGGGAGGCACGGTTTTTCTGGACGAGATCGGCGAGCTCTCGCTTGATTTGCAGGCCAAGCTGCTGCGCGCTCTTCAGGAAAAGGAAGTTCGCCCGGTCGGCGCCACCCATCGCGTCCCCATCAAGGCGCGCATCGTGGCCGCCACCAACCGGGACCTGGCAGTGATGGTGGAACAAGGCGCCTTCCGCAAGGACCTCTTCTACCGGCTGAACGTGGTGAATCTGCGACTGCCTCCGCTGCGCGACCGGAGAGAGGACATTCCTCTCTTGGCGGCGCACTTTCTGGACCACATCAGCCACGAGCACGGCACCAAGTTCACCCTGAGCGACGAGGCCCTGCGCACCATGATGCGCCACGACTGGCCGGGCAACGTGCGGGAGCTCGAAAATTCCATCGAACGGGCCTGCGCGCTCTCCAGCGGCCCCGTGCTGCACCTGGGCGACCTGCCCACGCAGCTGCAGCAGCAAGGCCTGGAGGCGCGGCGCTCGGCTGTTGCCGGCGAGCCGGCCGCCGAGGGAGGCCAGCCGCAGATGACCACCCTGGCCGATATGGAACGCCAGGCCATCCTGGGAGCCATTCGCACCCTCAATGGCGACAAGCTGCAGGCCGCCAAGCTGCTGGGCATCGGCAAAACCACCCTTTACCGCAAGCTGAAGGAATACGGCATCGCCGACCCGCTTCGGGAAGAGTAGCCGGCCAGGACTAAAGCCGGAACCGATTGCGCCGATAGGACAGTTACGGAACTTCACCGGCCCAGGCGGGAAACTTCACAGATCCTAAGTAAGAAACTTCACAGGCTCCAGGCGGGAAATTTCACTTGTCACCAGTCGGAAATTGCCCTGCGCGGAGCGCACCAGGCTCCGGCCAGAAAGTGGCCGGGTAAAGTAGCAGAGTCAACGAGGAGCTGGATATGAGCATTCTAATTGTGACCGGAATTGAAGGCGCCTGTAATTGCGCCGCCGTGGTGGCAGCGCAACTGGGCATGGAAGTGGAAGTAGCCGACGGGCGCAAGGCCGCGTTGGCCGCGCTGCGCCGCCGCGAATTTGCCGCCGTGGCAGTGGACGAGACCATGGCGGAGTGCGATCCGGCCGCCGCTGAGGCCGTCTGGGAGCATGCCGGGTTGGCCATCCCCCTGCAAATCAACTTCGCCCTTTCCGGCGCCGCCCGGCTGATTCGCGAGATACGCTCCGCCCTGCACCGCCGCGAGCGGGAGCAGACGCTGGCCCGCCGCGCCGCCACCGCGGCCATCGAATCCGAGTTTAAATCCACGGTCGCCGGGCTGCTGCTCCACTCCCAGTTGGCTTTGACCGGCGCCGAGATCTCCGCGCCGATGGCCGAACGGCTGCGCATGGTGGCCGATCTGGCCGGCAACCTCCGCCAGCAGTTGAACGCTCCGCAGCAGGTTCGCGCCGACACCGCCGCCTAGCCACTTGCGGTGGGGCAGACGGCGCTTGCGCGCCATGGGGTTCATGCACTTGCCAAGGAGACTGGCCCCTTCGGCAGGCTCAGGACTGGCTGTCCAGGCGGACGCCTCCCGTTGGCCGGCCACCTTCGCGGGTGCGCATCTGCTCTCCGGGCGCCCCAGACCGGGGTCCCCGGCGTATAAAATTTGTGCGCTGGGGTGGAGAGCCGGGGTCCCCACAGACTCGGGGTCCCCAGCGAGCGATTTTTGCTCGCCGGTGTGAAGAGACAGGTCTTCGCCTGTGGGGTGGAGTACCTGCCCCGAGCTTGTCGAATGGGTCCGGATTTTCGGACCTGGGAATGCGAGCCGGCTTAGAAAAGTTCATTGCTTTGCACGCGCACGCCGGGGCGACACATGCCCCGGCGTTTTTTTGCGACCTATTGGTTGCTCCCCCATCTTCTCTACGAATTTCTCGACTTCAACCCATTCGCTTGATTGCTGCCGCACAGAATTGCCCGGCTCAACTATCCGGCTTGATTCTCCTGATGGGAGAGCCGCCTTATGGCTTAATGTGGAGATAGCATGGAAGATTCCGCCGTTTTGCTCATCGACTGCCCGGATCAAAAAGGCCTCGTCGCGCGCGTCTCCTCGCTGCTCTACCGGCACGGGGCCAACATCCTGCACGCCGACCAGCACCAGGACCACGAGCTGGGCCTTTTTTCCATGCGCGTGGAGTGGGCGCTCAATGGCTCCACTGATCACGGTGATTCTGCTGCTGAGCCGATGGAAACCCAATCCGCAATGCCACCGCGCGCGGCGCAACCGCAGGCAGTGCGCTTCGACCTGGAAGCCTTCGAGGTGGAGTTCGCGACGCTGGCCCGCGAGCTGGGCATGAGGTGGCAGTTGACCTCGGGCGAGCGGCGGCCGAGGATGGCTCTGTTCTGCTCGCAATACCTGCACTGCATGGCCGACCTGCTCTACCGCTGGCGGGCGGGGGAGCTGGAGTGTGAGATTCCTCTCATCATTTCCAACCATAGCGAGGTGGAAACGCTGGCCGCGTTTTACGGCATCCCCTTCGAGCACATACCATCTTCGCCGGCCACGCGCGATCAGGCCGAGGCGCGGCAGCTTGAACTGCTCGGGCGGCACGAGATTGAGTTGGTGGTGCTGGCGCGCTACATGCAGATTCTTTCGCCCGGATTCATCGCCCGCTACCCGGCGGCGATCATCAACGTGCACCACTCGTTTCTGCCCGCCTTCACCGGGGCCAAGCCCTATCACGCCGCCCACGCCCGCGGCGTCAAGCTGATCGGGGCCACCAGCCACTATGTCACCGAGGAGCTGGACGACGGGCCGATCATCGAGCAGGATGTGGCGCGCGTCTCGCACCGCGACCAGGTGGAAGACCTGGTGGCGCGGGGACGCGACCTGGAGCGCATGGTCCTGTCGCGCGCCGTCCGCTGGCATCTGGACCGGCGGATTCTGTGCTATGGGAATAAGACGGTGGTATTTGATTAAAGCAGGGACTAGGGACTAGGGAATAGCCGCTGGCTTCTAGCCGATAGCTGCCAGCTTGGCGCCGCGCCCTGTCCACGTCCGGCTATCGAAAGAGGTTGGTGCGGACAAGATCGATGACTTCGTCTCCGCGTCCGTTGAGAATCGCCTTGATCATGTAAAGGTTGAAATCCACGATCTGGTCTAGCTTGAGGCTGGGCGGCATGACCAGTTCCTGCCGGTTGACGGCAATATCGACCAAAGCGGGACCGGGATGCGCGAAGGCTTGCTCGAGCGCGGGCCGAACCTTCTCCGGATCATCGACATGAATTCCGAGCACACCCGTTCCTTCCGCAATTTTCGCAAAATCCGGATTCACCAGATCCGTGGCGTGGCTGAGGAAGCCGGTGGCTTTCATCTCCAACTCCACAAAGCCCAGCGAGCCGTTGTTGAAGACCACCACCTTCACGGGAAGATTCAGTTGCCGGAGCGAGAGCAGGTCACCCATCAGCATGGAGACGCCGCCATCGCCCGACAGCGTGACCACCTGGCGGCCGGGGTGAGAAATCTGCGCGCCAATAGCCTGCGGCAGGGCATTGGCCATGGAGCCGTGATTGAACGAACCCAGCAGCCTCCTGCGGCCATTCATGGTCAGGTAGCGCACCGCCCAAATCACGGGAGTTCCCACATCCGCGGTGAAGACGGCATCTTCAGCGGCGAGTTCATCGATCACCCTGGCCACATATTGCGGATGGATGGGCAACTGCCCCGGCTTTCCCGTCGCCAGATCGTCGAGGCTCTTGCGCGCTTCGCGATAGTGGGCGAGCGTAGCATCCAAATGGCGTCGGTCCTGCTTCTGTTCGATGGCCGGCAGCAGCGCGCGCAGCGTTTCCTGAATGCCGCCCACCAGCCCCAGAGACACAGGACAACGGCGTCCCAGTTGCTCTCCGCGAATGTCGATCTGCATGATACGCGCGTTTTTCGGATAGAACTGCTGATAGGGGAAGTCCGTTCCCAGCATCAGCAGCGTCTCGCAGTTCATCATGGCGTGGTAGCCGGAAGAAAACCCGAGCAGGCCGGTCATGCCCACGTCGTATGGATTGTCGTACTCGATAAACTCTTTCCCGCGCAGGGCGTGGACGATTGGAGCCTGCATCTTGCCGGCCAGCGCGACCAGTTCGTCGTGCGCGCCCGCGCAGCCTGCTCCAGCCAAGATCGTCACCTTTTGCGCGCCATTCAGCTCCGCGACCAGGCGATCGAGTTCCTCGCGGCGGGGAACGATCTCCGGCTGCACATCGGTAAAGACAACACGCCGGTCTTGATTGACGGCTTCTGAAAGCGCGACATCGCCGGGTATTACGACCACGGCAACGCCTTTTTTCGCCAATGCCGTCTGGATGGCAGTTTCAAGAATGCGCGGCATCTGCGAGGGATGCGAGACCAGTTCGCAGAAATGGCTGCACTCCTTGAATAAGTGCTCTGGATGGGTCTCCTGAAAGTACCCGCTGCCAATTTCCTGCGTCGGAATTTGAGCCGCAATGGCCAACACCGGCACCCGGCTGCGATGGCAGTCATAGAGGCCATTGATAA
>CABDZH010000397.1_pt1 | contig 12382 bp, 10 predicted proteins | sample 3132121 | NCBI WGS metagenome assembly CABDZH01 (sample SAMEA5534340, study PRJEB31848) | metagenome | biome: tundra; feature: field; material: soil | place: USA | collected 2013-05 | depth 0.45 m
CGCTGGCGGCTATCTGTGTGGCGGAGAGGATGTACTGCATGGCGGCGTTGGTGGCCATATAGAGAAAGCCAACGATGCACAGGCCGCCGATCAGCGCGATGGGCAGGCTTCGCCCCGGCCGCTTGATCTCGCCGGCCAGGATGGTAAGGTCAGGCCAGCCGTCGTAAGCCCACAGGGTAGCGATCAGCGCCAGCATGAAGCCCTGGAAGCCGCCTTCGGCATGGGGCAGTGTAGTGGAATAATTGCTGAGTGAGCCCGTAGACGAGGCGAAACAAAGCCCGACAACGATGAGGATGAGAATAGCTTTAAGAATTGTGAAGACAAGCTGGAAGTTGCCGGCCTTCTTGATGCCCAGGTAATTCAGGCCGGTCATGAACCAGACTACGGCGATGGCAAAGATCTGCGACCACAGCAAGTGGATGGGTGCGCCGATGGCCTGATTGCCGAGCCCGTGGAATACCGGAAAAAACTCCAGGGTGCGGGCCAAACCGATGGTGATGGCCGCAGCCGAGGCCGGTTTGGCCACAGCAAACCAGGTCCACATATAGAGAAAGGCCGGCGTGTCGCCATAAGCGCCGCGCAGGAAGACATACCCGCCACCAGCGTAGGGCAGCATGGCGCCCAGCTCGGCATAGGTCATGGCGCCGATGAGAGAGAGCAGGCCTCCGGTGATCCAGGCGAGATAGACGAGCGCCGAGGAGCCGGTGTGGCGCATCATCTCGCTGGGAACCAGAAAGATTCCGCTGCCGATGACCGTGCCGACGACGATGGCCGTGGCCTGGCTGGCGCCCAGCACGCGGGGCAGGTTGGCCATAACTGGTTGAGTTTGCGAGGAAGGGGTCTGGCTCATGTTGTGTTGTGAGGGTAGCACGGGCGAGAGACTGGGTTGTGAAAAAGTTGACCCGGCGTCTACCCTCCAGAGAACTGGCTGACTAGAACAACTCAGTTCCGAATCACAGAATGGGTTTATCCAGCTGCAAAAAGCACAGAAGAGGACTAGAGTGGAGCTGAAGAGGCCGGTAAGCCGCAGTTCCTGAACCGCCAGGGTCCACGCGTATCAAAGGCTCAAGAGGCCCAGAAAATCAGCATTCACAGAATGGAAAGAGTGGAGTAGAGAGATGCCCGAAACAATCAATTGGCCAAAGTTGACAACGCCCCCGCGCCGCAGTCGCCGCGGATTGCTTTTCCTTATCGCCGTCGTTGCATTGCTACTCCTTTGCAGCCGGACCGCGCTCTCCTACTGGGTTGACCTGCTGTGGTTCAAGTCGCTCGGTTACAGCGACGTGTTTTGGAAGTCGCGCGGCCTGGAGTGGGGCATCTTCGCGGCCTTTTTTGCGCTTACATTTCTCATTCTGCTAGGGGCATTTTCCGCGCTCAAACACGCTCATGCCGATGACTTACCCAGTGATCATACCCTTATCATCGCCGGACAGGAGGTGAAGCTGTCGCTCAAGCCCGTGCTGCGCATTGTTTCCATCGGCGGCTCGCTAATTATCGCGATGCTTTCCGGCGGCGCGATGGCCGCGGATTGGCAAACACTGGCTCTCTGGTGGTATGCGCCGCGCGGCGCAAGCACCATTACCGATCCGATCTTCATGAGGCCGCTCGACTTCTACCTGTTCACCTTGCCGGCATGGCAACTTATCCTCGGATGGTTGATGACGCTCAGCGTGATCGCCTGCGTGTTGGCTGTTGTGTTTCTGCTCGTTTCGGGCAGTACGCGCTCTCTCAGCGTAAACCGTCTCAGTCTTTCTGATCTGCCCTTGCGCGGGTTCTCCATTACGGTTGCATTTCTGTTGCTCGTAGTCGGCCTGCGCGTGTATGTTGGCCGCTTTGAGCAACTCTTCGATCACCACACAATCTTCGACGGCGTCACCTACACAGGCGCGCACATCACGCTCACCGGTATGCTCCTGGTGAGCGCGGCGCTGCTGCTGGGGGCGGTGATCGCGGCTTTGGGCGGCGTGTTGGCGCCGCGCGTTCGCTGGTTGGTGGCGGCCGTCGCTCCAGCCGTGGTCTGTTACGCCGGGGTTGCGCTGGTGGGATGGTATGTTTCCAGTTTTATTGTCAAGCCCAATGAGTTGGTTCGCGAGCAGCCCTATATCGTTCATAACATCGAGATGACGCAGCAGGCCTACGCTCTGGACCGATTCCAGCAGCGCGAGTTTCCCGCCGAGACCACCGTTGATGCCACCGATCCGGCTAACAACCAGCTAACTTTGCAGAACATCAGACTGTGGGATGTGAAGGCGCTCCAGGATACGCTGCGCCAGATTCAGGAGATTCGCACCTACTACGACTTCCCGGACATTGACATCGATCGTTACCAGATCGACGGCTCCATGCGCGAGGTGATGCTGGCGGCACGCGAACTGAATGTGGACAAGCTCCCGGAGAGCAGCCGCAACTGGATCAACGACAAACTGATCTTTACTCACGGCTACGGCATCACGATGAACCCCGTGAACGGCTTCACTCAAGAGGGTATGCCCACGCTGCTGTTGAGCAATATGCCGGTGCAAAGCACCTCGCCCAGCCTCAACGTAACGCGGCCGGAGATTTATTTTGGCGAAATGACCAACACCGACGTCTACGTCATGACGCGGCAGCAGGAGTTCAACTACCCCCAGGGCGCCAGCAATAACCTGACCTCCTACAAGGGCACGGGCGGCATCGAGTTAGGTGGATTGCTGCGGCGCATTCTGATCGCCTTTGATCGCGGCGACCTGGCCAAGCTGCCCTTCAGCGACGATGTGAACGCCCAGAGCCGCCTGCTGATGCGACGCGCGGTGCGCGAGCGTGTAACCGCCCTCGCTCCGTTCCTCACCTTCGATCAGGATCCATATATTGTGTTGGGCGAAGACGGACGGCTTTCATGGATTCTGGATGCATTTACCCAGTCCGGCAGTTATCCCTATTCGACGCATTACAGTGTTGACGGCCAGCCCATCAACTATATGCGCAACAGTGTGAAGGTGGTCGTTGATGCTTACGACGGTACGACTACGTTTTACGTCTTTGACTCTCAGGACCCGATACTGGCAGCGTATCGAGCCATCTTCCCCAGCTTGTTCAAGGACGCGGCGTCCATGCCGGCGGGGCTCCGTAAGCACGTGCGCTACCCTGAATTACTGCTTCGGTTGCAGGCTGAAGTCTACGGCTTGTATCACATGACCAATCCTGAAGTCTTCTATAACCGGGAAGACTTGTGGACTGTGGCCACTGAGGTCGGCATGGGCTCGGGCGGAGAGCAGCAGACACAGCCGATGCAGCCGAACTTTGTGCTGATGAAGCTGCCGGGCGAAACCGGCGCCGAGTTTGTTGAAATTCTGCCCTTTACGCCGGCCAACCGGCCTAACCTGATCGGATGGATTGCGGGGCGAAGCGACGGCGAGCATTATGGCACGTCCATCGTCTACGATTTTCCCAAGACCCGGCTGGTGGATGGCCCAATTCAGATTGAGGCGCGCATCGATCAGAATGCACAGCTTTCAGGACAGTTGAGCTTGTGGAATCAGCAAGGCTCGCATGTGCGGCGGGGAACGCTGCTGGTGATTCCCTCCGGGCGAGCGCTGCTCTATGCGGAGCCGATTTATTTGCAAGCTGACCGCAGCCCCATGCCGGAGTTGCGCCTGGTGGTGCTGGCCCTGCAGGACAAGCTGGCATACGGGCCAACCTTCGAGGCGGCACTGTCGTCGTTGTTCGGCGGCGGGGTTTCGTCGCTGAGCGCGTCCGAGTCTCCAACAGCGCCAGCAGCGGCGACGGCTCCGGCGGGCAAGCCGCAGCCCGAACAGGATTTGAAATCGCTGATTGCACAGGCAGGCAAGAACTTCAACGATTATCAGCGGTTGACGGCGGAGGGTAAACTTGGCGAAGCAGGGCAGAAACTCGAAGCGTTGAAGCAGGTGATTGAGAAGCTGAACGCACGGGCAAAATAATCAGGTCGGTTCAGCTTCATTTCGTTCGGCGCTATAATTTCTGTAAGGATTGAGTTGTTCGCATGAAAGTACGTGATGTGCTTAAGCTGATTGAGGACAACGGCTGGTATCAGGTGGCTCAAAAGGGCAGCCACCGCCAGTTCAAGCACCCTCAGAAGATTGGCCGAGTCACAGTGGCGGGTCACCCATCGCAGGAGATGGACAAAGGAACTTTCAGCAACATTCTCAAGCAGGCGGGTTTGAAATGAAGGAATATGCGGCGGTATTCGAAAAAACATCGAACGGCTGGAGCGCCTATGCCCCGGATTTGCCGGGGTTGGGAGTTGCCGGCGCGACCTTCGCTCAGACGGAGCAGTTGTTGCGTGAGGGAATTGAATTCCACATCGAAGGAATGCGCGAGGACGGTTTGCCGATTCCAGAGCCACTCGCGCAGGTGATGCGCATGGCGATTCCTGCTTGAGCTGTGAATCGTGTAATGCTAACTAAACAGTGGGCACCATGAACCTGAAGCGTGAACGTTAGTTACGAAATACTCCGCCCCAGCTCCGCCAGAATCTTGGTCACGGCCACATCGGCGGCCTTGGCTATCACTGGCGAGAGCTCCATCGAGATGGGCTGCTTGGGATCAATCGTGATGGCGTAGAGAACTACTTCGGGACCTCCTCCTTGAATGTAAAAAACATCCAGCAGGTCTTTGACGCCGATGTCGTGTGCGGTGAGTGTGGGCGGATAATCGCGCGAGAATTTTGGCGCGGTGCGGGTGACAGTGCCGGGAGGGTTGCCGTCTGCGGCTGCGTCGATGAGGATGATGTGGCCGGCGCTCTGCAGCGGCCCGAGCAGTGTGAATCCGCCCGTGCCGCCGTCCAGGCACTCCACATTGGCTGGGAGTGGGTGCTGCTCCAGAGCTCGTACTACATGGACGCCGACGCCTTCATCGCCCATGATGACGTTGCCCAGGCCCAGCACCAGTGTCTTCTCGTTCGTCTCCGTCAATATTTTCCCCACTGCGATTCCTGAGTCCCTAGTCCCTTAGTCCCTAGTCCCTCTATCACGCTTTTCCCGCTCGAACTTCCATCCGCCTATGATCGAGGATACCGTGCCGCGTCCCTCGATGTAGTCGTGATAGAAGGCCAGATAGACGTGAATGATGACAAAGGTGACAAAGAACCACAGAAACGCATGGTGCCAGAAGCGCACGCCGGATTCGCCGCCCATCAGTGGCACAATCCAGGTGAACATGCGCGGCAGCCACGAGTTGCTCATGCTGGAGTAGAGCGCGAAGCCGGTGATGGTCTGGAAAGTAAATGCAAGGAAGGTGCCGAAGTAGATGAAACCGGCGAGCGCGTTGTGGCCGGTAGAAATCGGCCCGTGCATCTTGGTTTGCAGCACGTCGGCCTCGATGACTTCGACAATCTCATGCTGTTGCGCCTTCTTCAGTGGGAAGAAGGCGTTCCAGTGGGAGTACTTGTTGCCGACGAAGCCCCAATAGAGCCGCGCCAGGAAGTTGAAGACGTAAATGAAAGCGGCCAGGAAGTGGATGAAGCGCACCCAGCCGAACCAGTACTGCTGGTAAGCCTCGGCCGCGTAAAAGGCGCGCATGGGAGCGCCGATCAGGTAGCCGGTAACGCACAACGCCACCAGGGCGATGGCGTTGATCCAATGGTAAACGCGCACCGGAAGTTCCCACACGTAGATGCGCCGATACTCGACCGGAAGCTTAGCCGGTGAAACTCTGCCTGCGACCATGTTCGGTGTACTCATGGGCATCACTCGAAGGAAACCTGGGCTAGGTGCCGTCCCTGCGGATCGTACAGATGCACGGCGCAGGCCAGGCACGGGTCAAAGGAATGGATGGTGCGAAGGATCTCGACCGGTTCGTTGATCTTAGCCACCGGAGTGCCGATCAGCGCCTGCTCAAAGGACGAACGCTGGCCCTTGGCGTCGCGCGGAGAGCCGTTCCAAGTGGTTGGCACCACGAGCTGATAATTTTCGATGGCGCCGTTCTTGATCTTGATCCAGTGCGCCAGCGCTCCTCGAGGCGCCTCTGTAAGGCCAACGCCCTCGGCTTCTTTTGGCCAGGTTTTGGGTTCCCAGAACTGGCCATTGAATGTGGAGACTTCGTTGATCTTGATCTGCTCCATCAACTGGCCGTAGTACTCCTTGAGCCAGATCATGGCCAGCGCGGCATCCAGCCCGCGCGCCGCGGTGCGGCCCAGCGTGGAGAAGAGCGCGGTGACGGGCACGTTCAGCTTGCCCAGCGTGTCCTTGACCAGATCCTGAACGTCCGTGCGCCCGGAGGCAAAAGCTACCAGTAGACGCGCCAGCGGACCCACTTCCATTGGATTTTCTTTCCAGCGCGGGGTTTTCAGGAAGGAATACTTCTCGTAGCCTTCCAGCGTCTCGAAGGGCGGCTTGGGTCCGGAATACTTGATCTTTGTTTCGCCGGCCCACGGATGGATGCCTTCCTTGTCTCCCTTTTCGTAGCTGTACCAGGAGTGCGCAATGTACTCCTTGATCTCCTGCGAATCGGTTGCGTTGACCGGGTACACATGGCTGAGGTCGCGATTCAGCACCACGCCGCGTGGATACTTGAACGACTCCGGATTGTTGTAGCCCTTGGTGGGGAACTCGCCGTAGCTGAGGTAGTTGCTCAATCCGCCGCCATGGCTGGCCCAGTCCTTGTAGAAGGAGGCAACGGCCAGCAGATCGGGGATGTACACCTGATTGAGGAATTCATCCGCCTGATCGATGAGCCGCTTGACCAGGTTGAGCCGCTCGGAGTTGATGGCGGCCACTTCGTTCATGTTGATGGAGCAGGGAACTCCGCCCACCAGATAATTCGGGTGCGGATTCTTGCCGCCGAATACGGCGTGGATCTTGACCAGTTCCTTTTGCCAGACCAGGGCGTCCAGGTAGTGAGCCACGGCGATAAGGTTCACCTCCGGCGGCAACTTGTAGGCCGGATGGCCCCAATAGCCGTTGGCGAAGATGCCCAGGCCGCTGGCTGCGAAGGCCTTGACCTTGTTCTGCACCTCGGTGAAATAGGCGGGCGTGTTCTTGTCCCACTTGGAGAAGGACCCCGCCAGCTCCGCGGCCTTTTTGGGATCGGCCTTGAGGCAGTTAACGATGTCCACCCAGTCAAGCGCGTGCAGGTGATAGAAGTGGATCACGTGATCCTGCACGTACTGCGTGGTCATCATGATATTGCGGATCAGCTCAGCCGTGGGCGGTACGGTAATTCCCAGGGCATTTTCCACGGCGCGCACGCTGGTGAGAGCGTGCACGGTGGTGCAGACGCCGCAGACGCGCTCGGTGATGGCCCAGGCGTCGCGGGGATCGCGGCCGATGAGAATTTTCTCCAGGCCGCGCACCATGGTGCCTGCGCTGAAAGCGTCGGTGATGACGCCATTTTCCACCACTGCCTCGATGCGCAGGTGGCCTTCAATGCGAGTTACCGGATCGACGACGATGCGTGTCATAGGCTCTTAGGACTCCTTCAGGTCTTCGGCGTGAACTTCAGCGATCACGTTACGTTTGCGAATATTGGTCACCACGGCGTGAGCGGCAACTCCGGCCAGCGTGGCAACTCCGACCACCGTGCCAATGGTATCGGCGGTGCTCTCGACGCCGAAGCCGGGGAAGGAAGGCAAGTGCTGATAGAACGGGCCGTTGTCCCAGAAGCCCTCCTCGCTGCAACCGATGCAGCCGTGGCCGGACTGGATGGGATAGCTGGTGCCCTCGTTCCACTTGGTCACCGAGCAGGCGTTGTAGGTGACCGGACCGCGACAGCCAACTTTATACAAACAATAGCCTTTGCGCGCGTTTTCGTCGTCGAAGGACTCGACGAAGAGGCCGGCATCGTAGTTGGGGCGGCGATAGCAGGTGTCGTGCACGCGGCGGCCATAGAACTCCTTGGGCCGGCCCTGCGAGTCCAGCGCGGGCATCTGTCCCAGGACCAGAAGATGAGTGATCACGCCCATCATCACATCAGCAATGGGCGGGCATCCGGGGACGTTGATCACCGGTTTGTTCACCAGCTTATGGATTGGGGTTGCTCCGGTGGGATTGGGCTTGGCCGCCTGGACGCACCCGTTGGAGGCACAACTGCCCCAGGCCACGATGGCAGCGGCATCCCTGGCGACGGTTTGCAGGATGGATTCAGCGGTTTTGCCGCCGATCATGCAGTAGACGCCGTCATCTTTTGTCGGCACCGCGCCCTCGACCAGCACGATGTACTTGCCCTTGTTCTTTTCGATGGTATCGGTCAGGCACTTTTCCGCCTGGAAGCCGGAGGCAGCCATCAACGTCTCGGTGTAGTTGAGGCTCAGTACGTCGAGCAGCACGTCCAGAACGATGGGGTGCGAAGCCCGGATAAAGGACTCGCTGCAGCAGGTGCACTCCTGGAAGTGCATCCACACGACAGCCGGTTTATCTTTCTTTTCGAAGGCTGAGACGACCTGGGCCACGCCGGATTTCCCCAGGCCGGCCACGGTTGCGGCGGCAGCGCAGAATTGTAGAAAATCCCTGCGGCTGTAGCCCTTCTGCTGCATCGAATTCCAAATTGATTGACCCATGCCTACCTCGCTCCGTGTGCAGGAACCGAGAAACTGTGGCGGCCTGGACCCCCTCGCAGGGAGCCGCCCTTGGTTCCCCGATGGATGAATGGGAAGTTACGCATGGAAAGAACGGACGGCTGTGACCAGCGTCACAACAGTTTTGGGCGATGTTGCACATATTGGGCTAAATAAAGGTCAAGATGCAGATCACACGTAATTTGCGTCACATTTCGAGCATCGGGTGGCAGAGACGTTCGAGAGACACGGTTTTGGCGAAAAATAAGGGCATTATGAGCGTCTGGCGCGTGCATATAAATACATGTAATTCTGTCATGCTCGATGTCATAGCTATCCAAAAATAGCTATATTTTGGGCAAAAACCTAGTCATGACCTGGTCTAGTTGGGCTGTTTTGGACGAGGGACCAGGTAATTGGGGGGAGGGAACAGGAGTCAGGACACCCAAATTGTTCCACGTGGAACATATTCATTCTGTTGGGTTTATTGGCATGTTTACCACATAATTAACAGCAAGGGTTTGAAAATAAATCGAAGAACAGGGAATAGGAACCGGATTGATCGGCAGAAAGGGAGTGTGAGATGGGGATAGCGAAGGAAGCGCGGGAGCAGATTCGTCGGCGGATGGAGGATGCACTGCCGGGGTACCGGCTGGGGCGTGCGGCGGCGGGAGAGATGGCGAGCTGGGTGCGGGCGGTGCGGCAGGCGGTGGGGATGCCGGCGATTGAGTTCGCGCGGCGGATGGGAGTGCAAGAGCGGGAGGTTTACAGGATGGAAAGGGCTGAGGAGGAGTCGCGCATCGAGTTGGGATCACTGCGACGGGCGGCAGAGGTACTGGACTGCGAGTTGATCTACGCCCTGACGCCACGCAAGGGAACGCTGGGCGAGATGGCGGCGGGGCATCGGGCGGAGCGGGAGAAGGCGCTCGACATCAAACGCGCAAAGAATGATGACAAGAGAGAAAGAGTAGGTAAGCCGCGCCTGTATCAGGATCCCCAAATTGTAGCGCTTCATCAGTTGGTACGGATGGCTTTGAATAGCTGAACAGAGAACAGAGATCAGAGGACAGGGACATGGGACTAGAACTATTCCCCCGGCAGCAATGGCAAGGTCAGGTTCTCCGCCGCCGCCGGTCTGCTGCGGGGGGCCTTCTTGAAGGTGGCGTCGCGGCGGTGGAGGGGATAGTCGGGCTGCTTGCCGTCGAGAATCTGCTGAATGGTGAGGATTTGCAGGCGGGGGTAGGTGGTGTTGTCGGTTGATTTGTAGAGGCCGGCTTCGGCGGCTTCGCGGAGCATGGGTTTGGTTGGCTCCTCAAAACAGAGGAAGACGCCGATCTCGGCTTTTTCGCGGGTGAGGACGCCGACGAGATCGCGGACCTGGGGAACGGATACGCCGCCCGCCTTGACGGAGAAGATAATCTGCTTGGACTGGCCGGATTCGTCGTCGTGGAAGTAGAGGCGGCCATCGATGCCGCGGTCTGCTCCTTTTTTCTGCTCGGCGGGACGCGCGCCCACCTGGCCCAATGCCCACCACTGGAACTGGTACTTGTCTTCGGCGGCAAGTTGGCCTGCACCGGCTAAGTCGGTCGGCTCGCCAATTACGTCGTAGGTGGACTTGATCTCCGGGCCGAAGGCGTCGGAGAGGCGCTTCTTGATGAGGCCGATGGCGAGGTGCGTAATGTCGATGCCGATCCAGCGGCGATTGAGGCGCTGGGCTACTTGCACCGTTGTACCGCAGCCACAGAAGGGATCGAGGACAAGATCTCCTTCGTTGGAACTGGCTTTGATGATGCGTTCGAGGAGGGCTTCGGGCTTTTGGGTGGGGTAGCCGAGATCTTCTTCTCCTCCAGTGCGATTGATGTCGTCCCAATCGTCTTGAAGTGCGACACCTGGCATTTCATCTGCGAATTGGATAAGACGTGGCATACCCGTCTCACGATGAACTATGTGACCCGACTTGTAAAAGGCCGTAATATTCTCACGCGAATACGCCCAGAAACGACCGTTATAAGGAGGGACACCTTTGTATTCCCATCCAGCCTTCGGGGTGAGATATTCATTTTCAAGATCAGCGTCCCAACGCTCCTTACGCCTTTCCCGTCGTTTAACCCTCCAAAGAAATTCGGTGTCCCCTCCAGGACGTGCGGCTGTCAGGTCAGTTTCTTTGTAATGTCGGCCTTCTCCATTGATATGTTTGTATTCGGACGCGAGGTACTCCTCCGTGTATGGCGTATAGACGACATTCCAAATATTTGACGACGACTTTCCGAAAAACAGCAATACATCTCGGACTCGACCGCAACGCCGCATACCCTGCTTCACATCACTGTGAGCCGATGATCGACGCCACGAAATCTCATTTTGAAAAACTGCGGCCCAAAGACCGCGTCCATCAAAATCTTCAAGTAGTGGCTGGCGGTGGGATCGCAATGGAGGTAGATGGAGCCGGTCTCTTTGAGGACGCGGCGGAGTTCGACGAGGCACGGGGCCATCATGGCGAGGTAGGCCATCATGTCGGAGCCGTGGAGGTAGGACTCGAAGGCGCGGAGGGCGTCGGCGACGCGACCGCCCTGCTCGATGACCTGCTGCAAGGCACGCATGGACTCGTTGTTCCACTCCCAGGTGTCCTCGAAGGCGTGAATCTGGGAGCTGGACTGGGAGCCGTCCTTTTCGGCGAAGAGGACGTTGTAGTCCTGGCGGGAGTTGAAGGGCGGGTCGAGATAGACGAGGTCTACCGACTCGTCCTTGACGTAGCGCTGGAGGACGTCGAGATTGTCACCGTAGTAGAGCGAGTTTTTATCGGTGGTCACGGGGTTGGGATGAGATTAACACAAGAGGGGCAGGGCTGATCCAGGGTCTCAGAAGCGAGATTTGGGGCACCCGGTAGCCTGAAGGGCTGGCATCGTTTCACGAATCACGAAGACAGCTGTTCGATTAAGGTTGATCGGCGTCCTCAATTGGAGTAGGAGGCTCCTCAGCAAAAAGCCACTCCTGGTCAAGCGGTGGCTTTCGGGTACCAGGTGGTGAGTGCTTGAGATAGCCGTGGTCAAACGCATATTTCTTCCCGCGGCCATGCGCGCCGCCGCGACACCCCTTGCATTGACAAGGTCTCGAGGGCCCACGCTTGCCTCTCGCATAGCATTGAGGCTTGCAATAGTCTGGATGCGGGATCGGACCAGCCGGTCCGGTCGCAGAGTGGATCAGATTCTTTCCTTCCAACTTGTTCTCTGCCATAGCTAATAAGGAGATATATCATCATCCGGCGCTGTGCGAAAGTGGCATTTATTGTGGCCGACGGTCTAGGGCACCCAGCTGGTTTGGGTTCATGGTTTCCCAGGTCCCCAAATGCGAGGGACCTGGGGCACCCGGTCATATGTGAGTGGGGAAGAGACGAAAAAGCAACCGCAGGTCCTTCGACTCGCTACGCTCGCTCAGGATGACAGCGGCGAGGGTGGGGCACCCGGCAGAGAGGCTGAAGCCCACTGCTCCCTCCGTCGGGCCGGTTGGGGATTGTGATTCCCAGGTCCCCAAATGCGAGGGACCTGGGGCACCCGCATTTCTGGGAAACCCGGCTGAACTGCGCATGAACTACATGACTGGTTCGCGGGGGATTTCGAGGGCGCGGGTGAGGCTGGAGACCCGCTTAACTCCGTGGCTACGGCACCAGGACTCGAGCCCCTTGGCGAGGCGCTCGACGGCGCGGGGGTCGGCGAAACTGGCGGTGCCGACCTGGACGGCGGTGGCTCCGGCGAGCATGAACTCGACGGCGTCTGCCGGGGTGGTGATGCCTCCCATGCCGAGGATGGGGATGGAGACGGCCTGGGCGGTTTCGTAGACCATGCGCAGGGCGATGGGCTTGATGGCCGGGCCGGA
>CABDZH010000401.1_pt1 | contig 12288 bp, 8 predicted proteins | sample 3132121 | NCBI WGS metagenome assembly CABDZH01 (sample SAMEA5534340, study PRJEB31848) | metagenome | biome: tundra; feature: field; material: soil | place: USA | collected 2013-05 | depth 0.45 m
TATCCTGCGAGAGAGAGGGGAAGCGCAGCAGCAGCGGCGCCTGAGCTGATGCGGCAGCCTGAGCAGCCTGGGTAGAAGCAGTTACGGGCAACAGCGCGAACAGCGCCAGCAAAACGAGCGCAAAGCGAGAGTAGACGCGAATCATCGGGCCTCCGGATAGATGCGATTGTGGATTCAGTTCAAAAACAGGCGCGAAAACTGTGCGCCCCCTCATGCTACGCCAGACGGAGGCCAAAAAGTTTCGCAAAATCTCCCGTTTTCGGCTTTTCTTCAGCTTTCCGCGGCTTTGGAACCTGCCAGCCGCCCTTTGCGTATTTGAAAATGAGCACCCTCCTCCGGGGCTGTGGCCGCTTTCCGGCAACGGAAAGCGGCCGGATGGGCGCTGTGCATTCAAGCAAGTATTGGGATTGCGTACACTGGAGTTTACGCATAGGCTTTGCCGGCTGCGGAAGCACCGGCCCTGATCGGACGCGCTGAAAACTGTCTCCGTTAACTGTATTATTTTGTAAGCGTTTGGCAACAGAAAGCACTACCATGCTCTTCGGTGAAGCCGTCAAACTCGCGCTGCAATCCTTGTGGGCCAACAAGATGCGCACCGTCCTCACGCTGCTGGGCGTGGTCATTGGCGTGGCCTCGGTGATTATGGTGGTGACTCTGACCAACGGCGCCAAACAATTCGTGACCACGAAAATCAATACCTATGGCGCAGATGTGGTGACGGTCAGCAAGATGCCGGAATCCTTCATGACCCTCGAGGAGTATCTCGACTTCCAGAAACGAAAAGACGTCACCTTCGACGACTACAAGGCTATCCTTGACGAATGCCAGGTCTGCGTGTCGGTGGGCGCGGCGCGCAACTCCATCGGCAAGGTTGTCTACGGAAGCAAATCCACCACCGACACGAACGTTCGCGGCTGGACCTGGACGATGCCGGCGCTTTCCAATCTTAATATCGAGGACGGGCGCTCCTTCACTGAATTCGAGGACGAGCATGCTGCCCGCGTGGCCATCGTCGGCCATGACATTGTCGACAATATGCTGGGCTTCGGCGACCCCCTGGGCAAAGAGATTCGCGTCGATGGCGCCCCTTACACGGTGATTGGGGTAAGCGAAGCTCAGGGCAAGATCATGGGAGCAAGCCTGGACAACTGGGTCGCCATTCCTCTCACGGCATTTCTGCATACGCACGGAGCACACGACAGCATGACCGTCTATGTCAATGCTGGCGGAGGTGGCGAGGTAATGGATGCGGTTTCCGATCAGTTGCGCGTTCTCATGCGCGCGCGCCGCCACCTGGCCCCCGGCGCCCCCGACAGCTTCTCCATCGACACCAGCGCCACCTTCCAGAACTTCCTGGGCAGAATCCTCAATAGCTTTGGAGCCGTGGTGGTGACCATCGCAGGCATCTCGCTGGTCATTGGCGGCATCGTCATCATGAATATCATGCTGGTATCCGTCACCGAACGCACCCGGGAGATCGGCGTTCGCAAGGCGCTGGGCGCGCGCCGCAATGATATTCTGCTTCAGTTTCTGATCGAGTCCGCAACCATGTCCCTGGCGGGAGGCGTGATCGGCGTAATCGCCGGAATATGCCTGGCCAAGATCATTACTCTGGCGATCTCGTTTCCTTCCGAGGTGGAGCTCTGGTCCATCTTCGTCAGCCTGTTTGTCGCCACCGCCGTTGGGCTGTTTTTCGGAGTCTATCCTGCGCACAAGGCCGCGCAGCTTGATCCCATCGTTGCCCTTAGATCGGAGTTGTAGAGATGAGATTCAGCGACTCAAAAGAATCCGTGCTGCTGGCGATGGATACGCTGCGCAAGAACAAGCTGCGCTCCGGACTTACCGTTCTCGGCATCAGTATCGGCATCTCCACGGTCATCCTCATCTCTTCGGCGATCAACGGACTGAATACCAATATCGATCAATTCGTCAAATCCCTGGGCACCAACGCCCTGATGGTCTACCGCTATGACCAATGGGGGCGGCAGCCCACGACCGCGGATCTCAACCGCCCCAAGCTGACCTATGAGGACGGCTTGGCGTTGCGCTCCCTGCCGCATGTGGTTGCCGCCGATCCCTGGCTTTCCTACCAGAACGAGCGGTTTGGCCTGGGGCTTGTCTCGCTCAAGTACGGCGGCCGCAAGGTGGAGAACGCGATTCTCAACGGCTCGACCACCGCCATTGAGCACTCCACCAACTTCGAGGTGAAGGAGGGCCGCATCTGGAACGACGCGGAGGAGGCGCGCGCCGCCAGAGTGGTTATGCTGGGGCACGACGCCGCCGAGGATCTTTTTCCCAACGAGTCTCCCCTCGGCAAGGATGTCGAATGCCAGGGCGGCATCTTTACGGTCATCGGCGTCTTCGAACCGCAACCGCAGCCCTTCGGCAGCGGACGCAACCGGAGCGATAACTCAGCGTACTTTCCCGTTCCCACCTTTCGTCACCTGCATCCCGAGCTCGATGACTTCCATGTCACGGTGACCTATGACGATCCGGCGAACAAGTATATTGTGACGGAAGAGATACGCGATCTATTGCGGATTCGGCGCGGGGTTCGCCTGCAGCAGGACGATAACTTCGCGATCTTCGGCCCGGACACGCTCATGCGACTGTGGAACACACTGACCGGCGGACTGTTTCTCTTCATGGTCGCCGTTTCTTCTGTCGGCCTGATGGTGGGCGGCGTAGGGGTCATGAATATCATGCTGGTCTCGGTCACCGAACGCACGCGGGAGATCGGCGTCCGCAAAGCCATCGGCGCAACCAGAAAAAACATCCTGCTCCAGTTCACGCTGGAGGCGGTGACCCTTTGCTTCGTGGGCGGCCTGCTCGGCATCTTGGCCGGGGCCCTGTTCACCATGATCTTGCATTTCGCCGTTTCCTTTCTTCATGCCGCGCTTTCGCTTACGTGGGTGGTCATCGCCTTGGTGGTCTCCTGCGCCATCGGGCTGGTATTTGGCATTTATCCGGCTTGGAAGGCTGCATCTATGGATCCCATCGAGGCGCTCAGGTATGAGTAAAATGGTTACTGATCACGGTTGCTTTTCAGCCAGAAAGCGTCGCAAACCAGGAACCTCAATCGGACCCGGCTATAGAAAGATGGAATATGCTCTTCAGTGAAGCCGTCAAACTCGCGCTGCAATCCTTGTGGGCCAACAAGATGCGCTCCGTCCTCACGCTGCTGGGCGTGGTGATGGCCGTGGCCTCGCTCATCATGGTCGTCACCCTGGTCAACGGCGCCAATACCTACGTGGCCACCAAGCTCGTCAACCACGGCGCAGACGTGTTCAGCGTGGGGCGTTTCCCCCCCGCGTGTTGTTTTTCCGCTGAGGAGTACTTCAAGTATCAGAAACGCAAGGTTCTGAACTACGAGGACTTTCAGACGGTGCGGGACGAGTGCGCCGCATGCACCGAGGTGGGCGCGAATCATAGCCGCACCACCAAAGTCTCCTTCAATGGCCATTCCAGCACGGATACCGACCTGCGTGGCATCACCTGGACCATGGTTGACCTCACCAACCTGGACATTGTGATAGGGCGTGGATTTACGCCCTCAGACGACGACATCGGCACCCACAATGTCATTGTGGGCTACGACATAGTGGACAACCTGCTGGGAGATGGCGACCCCCTCGGCAAGGAAATCCGCGTCGATGGAGTCCCTTACACCGTCATAGGCGTGGGCGACCGTCAGGGCAAGACATTGGGCCAGTCGCAGGATAACTGGGTGGTTGTGCCCATCACCACCTATCTGCAGACCTACGGACACAACGACCCAATGGGCATTTATGTTCGCGCCCACGGCTCCGCCAATTCGATGGAGATGGCTGAAGACGAGGTACGCGTGATCATGCGCGCCCGACGCCACAACGCACCCGGCCAGCCCGACGACTTCGAGATCCAGACCAACGACACTTTTATGGACATCTACAAACAGTTCAGCGCGATGTTCTTCGACGTGATCATCGGCATCTCCTCCATCGCGCTGGTGGTGGGTGGCATCGTCATCATGAACATCATGCTGGTCTCCGTCACCGAGCGCACCCGCGAAATCGGCGTGCGCAAGGCCTTGGGAGCGCGCCAGCGCGATGTGCTGCTGCAATTCCTTATTGAAAGCGCCACCATGGCGCTGATGGGCGGTGCTATCGGCGTGCTGATCGGGGTGATCGTGGCCAAGTTGGTTACCATCGTCCTCGGCTTTCCCACCAGCGTGCAGTTGTGGAGCGTTCTGATGGGTCTGTTCATGGCCACTGCCACCGGCGTCTTCTTCGGAGTCTATCCGGCCAGCAAAGCCGCCAGACTCGACCCGGTAGTCGCGCTCCGGGCCGAGTTGTGAGACGTAGCTGTCAGCTTTCAGCCGACAGTTGTTAGTTGTCCGTTGTCTGCGGTGAGGAGCCGCCTTATATGGCGCAGTCGTTTCGGGAGTTGCTGGTTTGGCAAAGAGCAATGCAGTTGACAGTTGCGGTTTATCGTTTGACGCAGGGTTTTCCGCGCGAAGAACTCTACGGGTTGACCAGCCAGATGAGACGTTCGGCGGTTTCCGTTCCCAGCAACATCGCAGAAGGACATGGGCGGCTTAGTGGAGGCGAATTCAGGCAGTTTTTAGGCATCGCCCGGGGTTCTAATTTTGAGTTGCAAACACAATTCGAACTCGCCCGTGTATTTAAGTTTGGTGAGCCTGCGTTGGTCTCTGATGCAGAAAAATTGTCGCATGAAGTTGGAAAGATGATTTTTGCGCTTCTGAAATCGGTTAAGGACCAGATTCGGCAAGACTGATAACTGAAGGCTGACAGCTGAAGGCTGATCACTAGGTGCATTATGGCACAGGGGCAGGCAAGAGAATCCGTCAAGATGGCCCTCGATACTTTGAGGACCAACAAGCTGCGCTCGGGATTGACCATCCTGGGCATCGTCATCGGCGTGACTACCGTCATCGTCATCTCCTCGTTCATCAATGGGCTCAACAACCGTGTCGCAGAAATTGCCGACTCGCTGGGCACAAATGTTTTACTGGTCACCCGCATGCCCTTCGCCATCGGGCGTCCCACCACCGAGCAGCTTACCCGCAAGATGCTCACGCTGGACGATGCGCTGGCCCTGCGCTCGCTGCCCCATGTCGTAGCCACGGATGCCAATGCCCGCTATGCCAAAGCCTTCGGCGTCGGCGACGTGAGCGCAAAATACCAGGGCCACAAAGTGGCCAACGTCATCCTGGGGGGCAACACCGCGCAGGTCGCGGATGTGTCGAATCTGGTCTTGCTGTCGGGCCGCATCTTTACTGATGAGGAAGACAAGCGCCATGCTTCCGTGTGTCTGTTGGGGCACGACACCGCGGAAAAACTCTTTGTGAATGGCGAAGACCCCCTCGGCAAGGAGATCAGCGTTGAGACCGGCCTCTACACCGTCATCGGCGTGCTCGACAAGCGGAAACAGCTCTTCGGTAGCGGCCAGAACCCGCAAGACAACGCAATTTACTTCCCCATGGGCACCTTCCACAACCTGCATCCCGAAATGAACGATATGTTCCTCACTGTAAAGTACGATGATTCCGCCAACAAGTCATTGGTTGAGGAGGAGATTCGCGAGTTGATGCGCATCCGACGCAAGCTCAAAATAGCCGCCGACGATAACTTCGATATCTTCGGCACGGACTCTATTAATAAGCTCTGGGAGCAGATTACCGGCGGACTGTTTGGGCTGATGGTCGCCGTCTCCAGCGTCGGCCTGATGGTGGGCGGAGTGGGCGTAATGAACATCATGCTCGTCTCGGTCACCGAGCGCACTCGCGAGATCGGCATTCGCAAAGCTCTGGGCGCCACCAGAAAAACCATCCTGACCCAATTCACCACCGAGGCCGTAACCCTGTGCGCCGTAGGCGGAATAGTCGGCGTAATCCTGGGCGCCACGCTTACCGGAATCATCTACGTGTTGCCCATCGGCCTGTCCCCCACCTTGTCCACCGTGTGGGTGTTCACCGGCTTCGGTGTCTCCTGCGCCATCGGACTCGTCTTCGGCATCTATCCCGCATGGAAGGCCGCCAACCTCGACCCCATTGAAGCCCTCCGCTACGAGTAAAGTAGCTGTTCGCTGTAAGCTGTTAGCTGTGACCCCGCACGCCCTGGCACAGTCCGTCGCAATCCTCACCACGATTCTGGCCGTGGCCGGAATAGGCTACTTCCTCGCTGCACTGATTGCCGCGCGAATCTTTTTATCGCAACGGCGCAAGCCGTTGGCCGCCTTTGCCCCCGGCGTCAGCATCCTCAAGTCCCTCAAGGGCCTCGACCCCGGCATGATCGACGCCTTCCGCAGCCACTGCCGCCAAACCTACGCCGGCGAGTACGAGCTTCTATTCGGAGTCTCCTCGCTGTCTGACCCGGCCGTGAAAGCCGTCCAGCAGTTACAGGCCGAGTTTCCCACGCTCTCCATCAAGCTCATTGAATGCCCCCAGCGGTTGGGAACCAACGGCAAGGTCAGTACTCTAATTCAGCTCGTCCCCCACGCCCGCCACAACTTCCTGCTCATCAACGACTCCGACATCACCGTCTCGCCGCGTTACCTTGAGCGGGTCATGGCCTGCTTCGCGCCGCAAGCGGAACCCTACGCCAATCCCGCGCAGCAAGTCGGCCTCGTCACCGCCCTCTATCGTGGCCGCGCCCACCACACGCTGGCCTCTACGCTTGAGGCTCTGGGCATCGCCACCGATTTCCAGGCCGGCGTGCTGTTGTCAAAATGGATAGAAGGCGGCCTGCACTACGGCCTCGGCTCCACGCTCGCTGTAAGTCGTAACGCTCTGGAAAAAGGTGGAGGACTGGAAGTCTTGGTCGACCACCTCGCCGACGATTACGAACTGGGCGCGCGCATCTCCGCCGCCGGCTATCGTGTTGTGCTTAGCGCCGAAGTCGTCGAGACCAACATCGCTGCCTACGGCATTCGCGGCTTCCTCGATCATCAGTTGCGCTGGGCCCGCACCGTCCGCGACGCGCGCCCCTGGGGCTACGCCGGCCTTATCTTCACCCACGGCCTGTGCTGGGCGCTGCTCAATCTTCTCGCCAGCGGAGCGAGCCCGCTCAGCCTCTGGTTGCTGGGGTTGAGCTTCTGTCTGCGCCTCGCGCTGGCCATGACGGTAGGTGCCGAAGTGCTCTCCGATCGGCAGGTTCTGCCCAGCCTCTGGCTCCTGCCTCTGCGCGATCTCGTCGCCATGGGAGTCTGGGTCGCTGGATTCGCCGGCAACACCATCGTCTGGCGCGGCGAGCGCTTCACGCTCAAAAACGGCAAGTTGGAAAAATAGAGGCTCTGAGTCTGTCTGTTTTGAAAGGGCACGACTTCAGTCGTGCCGCAAATACAAAATAATAGAAGCGGGCTTTAGCCCCTGAGGGAATGCAAATTTCGCCGCCCTAATCCCCCGTCGTCGCCGCCGCCGGATCCTGCGCTTTGATCGCCGCGCAATCAATCGACAGGCACGCGCCCAGTTCGCTGAAGTTCTTCTCCCAACGCTGGTGGTCTTCTGTTGCCGGAGCGGTAAGCGCATTGCCGGAGTTGCGTAGAATCTCGTACCAGATGTTTTGCGCCTGCCACAGGTTCAGCTTAAAGGGCAGCTCCACCAGCGTGCGCGCCAGCGTCAGCGCCCGATCTAGTGTCTCCCGTGACCCCGAGGACATTTGCAGCCCTGCCATGGCGCGTTTCATCCGCTGGTCGGCGATGTAGGAGAGCGTGGCCGTCTCCAGCGGCACCTGGTTGGCCTTGGCCAGGGCCAAAAAAGAGCGCAGCTTTGCCTGGTCGGTGGGGTCGCTCTCCAGCGCCCGTCGCAATCCGGCATTGATGGCAAAGCCCGCGGCCAGGGTGAGCGCCGGCGGCTTGGGCAGGCCCGTCTGCGATAGATAGTGCAATAGGCTGGCGTGTTCCTCGTAGATGGTGGTCAGCGATTTCTCGATGTCCGCAAGCGTGGAGTTGAGGATAATCTGCACGATGCGTCGCTGCTCGTCGGTAAACAGCGAGGTCAGCGAGTAGCCCATGTGGCCGTAGTAGCTGTCAACCTGGCGGATCGCCTCGGGGAAGTTTCCGTGCTGCACGTGTCCGGCAGCCTGGCTGGCGAAGGCCTCGAAGGCCGCCGCATCCTCCGGCTCATACGCTTTGACGGCCGCGGTAATGTTTTGATCGCCAAAGTGCAGCACCGCAAAAGAGAAGCTCTGCTGCTTGCCTGTGATGGCGCTGACAATCTTGACCCTGCCCAATGCGAGCCGTCCCCGCCCTGAAGAGTACGCCTCGTAGGAGTCGCGCCACACGCGGAAGCAGAACAGGTCGGTCTCTTCCGCAAACGAAGAAAAAATGGAGCTGATGGCGTAGTGAGCCGCCACCTGTTCCAGGTTCAGCTCTCTGCTGCTGACCTGCTCTTTATAAATTTTCGCGCCATCTCCGGCCGCCGCCACGTTAGAGCGCGCACCGGCCATGCGGGCCAGAAACGCCGGTTCCAGCGCCGCGGCTGCTTCCCCAAAGACCTCCCGCGCCAGTTGCAGCACCCGCGCAGCGTAGGCAATCACCTGCACTGTCTCGATGCCTGATATGTCGTCAAAGAACCATCCGCAACTGGTGTACATCAGTTGCGTGTGGCGCTGCATCTCCATCAATTCCATGCCGCGCACGCGTTCCAGCGCGGTGAGCGCGCGCAGTTGGTGCTTCTGGAAGAATCGCTCCAACGATTGCGGGCTGCGGTCGAGTACGACTTCGATATATCCGTCGCGGGCCGCCCACACATCTTTGAATAACTTGCCCCCCTCTTGCTCGGTCAGTGGATCGAGTGCATCGCGCAGCTCGTCGAGAGCTTTGCGCAGCGGCGCGCGCCACGCCTGGTTATAGCCTTGCTTGCCGCCGTTGCAGCCGCAATCCGAGCGCCAGCGTTCCACCCCGTGCGAGCAGCTCCACGAGGTGTTTTCGACAATCTCTGCCTCGTACTCTGGAGGAAACTGCTCCAGGTAGCTGCCATAGTTGGTCAGCTTGACCGTCTTGTCCTCCTCCAGAAGGCGCAGCGCGTAGGCCAGCGCCATCTCGCCGTACTTGTGATGATGCCCGTACGATTCCCCGTCCGTCGCCACGTGAACCAGTTGCGGCTGTGCGTTATCTTTGAAGCCGCCCTTGAGTCGCGCCGCCAGGCTCTCGCCGGAGTTGAGCAGCCCCTCGAAGGCAATGGCCCGCGATGCCGGCCCGTCGTAGAAAAAAACGGCAATCGAAACGCCGGTGTCGAAGCGAACCAAATAGGGGTGTGTGGTGTCCACGCTGGCGTTGGGAGTATCTGTCCAGTTCGCGCCCTCTTTCAGCGCTCGAATCCGCTTGCATTGATGCGGCGCCAGCACGGTGAACTTGATGCCATGCTGCGCCAGCAGCTCCAGCGAATCGTTATCGGCCGCGGTTTCGGCCAGCCACATCCCCTCCGGCGCAGTGCCGTAGTGGTGCTGATAGTCGGCGATGCCCCACCGTATCTGCGTAATGCGGTCGCGACGGTTGGCCAGCGGCAAAATGATGTGGTTGTACACTTGCGCCATCGCCGAGCTGTGCCCCTTGTAGCTCTTGCGGCTGCGACGCTCCCCGTCCAGTATCATCCGGTAGGTGCGCGGCGCGTTCTCCATCAGCCAGCTCAGCAGCGTGGGGCCGTAATTGAAGCTCATGCGCGCGTAGTTGTTCACGATGCGCGTGATCTGGTTCTTGTTGTTCACAATGCGCGCCGCGCCGTTGGTCGCGTAACACTCCGCGCAGATGCGCTCGTTCCAGTCGTGGTAGGGCGCGGCCGTGTCCTGCGTCTCCACCGTCTCCAGCCACGGATTCTCCCGCGGCGGTTGGTAAAAATGACCGTGAATGCAGACAAATCGTTGAGTCGCCGCCATCAAAAACAGCTCCTGGCTTATAGCTTCTAGCTAAAGCTTCCAATGCGTAAACCATGCAGCAGATCATCAATCTGCAAAATCCAGACAAGCTAATATTTAATAGGTAACAGAATTAGCTGAAAGCTGATTGCTGATAGCTGTGCATGATTATTGTAGGCTGGAGCGCCCCGTCGGCGCTGTGTTCTTTGCCAGGTCGCAGGCCCTCCACAGGTACCAGCTGGCCACGGAACGGAACGGCGCCCACCGTTTTCCCCTTTTGAGAAGCACCTCCGGTTTGGGCAGGTCTTTCGCGTCCAACGGCCGCGTCTTCGGCACGCGCAGAAAAGTCAGCGCGAAGCCCTTGCGTACGCCATAGTCCGTCACCGGAAAAACGTCGGGCCGGCCCAGCCTGAAGATCAGCAGCATCTCCACCGTCCACGGGCCAATCCCGCGCACCTCGGTAAGCCGCTCCACAATCTCCGCATCCGTCATTTTTTTGATCGCCGCGTGGCTGGGCACGGTCCCGTCCAGCGTCCGTGCAGCCAGGTCTTTCAGGGCTTTGATTTTATTGAAGGAAACCCCTGCTGCTCGCAGCATTTCATCGGGCGTGTCCAGCAGCAGCTGCGGCGCCGGGTCGCCGCCATAATACTCCCGTACCCGCCGGTGAATCGTGGCCGCCGCCTTGCCGTGCAGCTGCTGATAAAGAATCGACTCCAGCAGCGACTCAAAAGGCGATGGCGATGGATCGAGCCGCAGCGTAAACGTGCCGGCCCTATCAATCAGCGCGCCCAGCTTCGGGTCGCTGTCTTTCAAATGCGCCAATGCCTCGGCAACGTCGAAGGGAAGTTTGCGGCTGCGCCCGTCATGAATCATAAGTGAATAGTGTACCGTGCTGGGACTTTATTCCGAACCGGAGTTGCATAAACCCCATTTCAGGCTGCACCCGTTTGCCTGTTCGCTGTAGAATCCAGGTCAGAGTACGACCAGAGGTGCAAGCCATGAAAATGCGGCCGGGAACACAAACAGGTTTTCTGCTCTGCGGCAAGGAGTGGACGGAGGGCGAAGCGCTGGAAGTGCGCTCGCCGTGGGACCAGGGGCTGGTGGGCCGCGTAACCATAGCCACCCGCGCCGACGCGCGCCAGGCCGTGCATCACGCCGTGGCCAGCCTGCGCCGTCTTCGTGCCCTGCCGCGCTGGAAGCGCCGCGAGATTCTCGAGGACGTGGCCGCCGCGCTCATCGAGCAAAAGGAGCGCTTCGCGCAACTCATCGTCGCCGAGGCGGGCAAGCCCATTCGCCTGGCGCGTTCTGAGGTCGATCGCACTGTGTTCACCTTCAAAACCGCGGCCGAGGTGCTCTCGCAGTTGGGCGGCGAAAGCATTCCACTGGACATAATGGAGGGCAACGAAGGCCGTTGGGGGCTGGTGCAGCGCTTCCCTGTCGGGCCAGTGCTGGCCATAACTCCCTTCAACTTCCCGCTGAACCTGGTGGCCCACAAGGTGGCGCCCGCGCTGGCCGCCGGCTGCCCTGTGATTCTGAAGCCCTCGTCGCAAACCCCCTTTACCGCTCTGGCGCTGGGCGAGGTAATTCTCAAGGCTGGCTGGCCGATGGAGGCTCTGGCCGTGCTGCCGCTCAGCAACGTAGACGCTGCATGGCTGGCAGAAAAGGAAGACAGCATCAAGCTGCTCAGTTTTACCGGTTCGGCCCAGGTTGGCTGGGAGCTGAAGGTTCACTCCGGCCGCAAGCGCGTACTGCTGGAGTTGGGCGGCAATGCCGCGCTCATCGTCTGCGCCGATTGGCCCGACATGGACGAGGCGGCTGTCCGCACCGTGCACGCAGCCTTCAATTACGCTGGCCAATCCTGCGTCAGTGTGCAAAGGGTCTTTGTCGAACGAGGCGTCTATCAGACTTTTTTGTGGAAGGTGGTTGAGGTGGCCGCCAAACTGGCGGTCGGCGACCCCTCCGTCGAAGCCACAGAGGTGGGTCCGCTCATCCGCGCCGGCGATGCCGAACGCGTGATGTCCTGGATCAAGGAAGCTGTCGAGGGCGGAGCCAAGCTCGTTGCTGGCGGCGAACGCCAAGGCTCCGTGGTGACGCCGGCCATCCTCACCGGAACCTCTCCCGGTATGAAGGTGCGCGATGAAGAAGTCTTCGGCCCCGTGGTGGTCATCGAGCCCTTCGACGACTTTGAAGAGGCGCTGGCCGCTGCCAATCACTCCAGGTACGGCCTGCAGGCTGGCTTGCTCTCCCGCGATGCCGGGCGCATCCTCACCGCCTATCGCGAACTGGAAGTGGGCGCCTTGATCGTGGGAGACACGCCAAGCTGGCGTCTCGATCCCATGCCCTTCGGCGGCGTCAAGGATTCGGGATTGGGTCGCGAAGGCTTACGCTCGGCCATCGAAGAGATGATCGAGCCGCGCATATTGGTGCTCGCAGG
>CABDZH010000473.1_pt1 | contig 10687 bp, 7 predicted proteins | sample 3132121 | NCBI WGS metagenome assembly CABDZH01 (sample SAMEA5534340, study PRJEB31848) | metagenome | biome: tundra; feature: field; material: soil | place: USA | collected 2013-05 | depth 0.45 m
CTCGATGGTGCTCAGCTTCATCGGCGCGTGCCTGCTCTGGGTGGGCTGGTTCGGCTTCAACGCCGGCAGCGCCCTCGCGGCCAGCTCGCTGGCCACCTCCGCCTTCGTCAACACCCACTTTGCCGCCGCCGCCGCCGCCATCGGTTGGGTCATCGCCGAGTGGATTCACAACGGCAAGCCCACCGCCCTGGGCGCCATCTCCGGCGCGGTTGCCGGCCTGGTCGCCATCACCCCGGCCTCCGGATTTGTCCAGCCCTTCGCCGCCTTGGCCATCGGCCTCGCAGCAGGGCTCGTCTGCTTCTTCATGGTCTTCATGGTCAAAAAATTCTTTGGCTACGACGACTCCCTCGACGCCTTTGGCGTCCATGGAGCCGGCGGAACCCTCGGCGCGCTGCTCACAGGACTCTTTGCCACCAGCGCCATCAACGCCGCCTTCGGCAAAAACGCCGCCGGCAGCCCACTCCCCATCGGCGCTCTGGACGGACACTGGGGACAGTTGCTCAACCAGGCCGCCGGTGTCGGCTTTGCCTGGTGCATCTCCATCGTGGGAACGCTGTTGTTGCTCTTGCTCGTCGATAAGATCGTCGGACTGCGCGTTGCGCCAGAAGACGAATCCAGGGGCCTCGACCTCTCCCAGCACGATGAGGAAGGCTACGACCTCAACTCGTAAGAAATGATTTGCCGGGAGTGGACCAAAGAGCCCTCCCGCCTGTTACGCTGTCAATCGAGGAACCTGCATATGGTCAAGATAGAAGCTATTCTTCAGCCATCAAAGCTGGATGCGGTCAAAGAAGCCCTGCTCGAGGCAGGCATCGAAGGCATGACCATCCTGGAGGCTCGCGGACATGGCCGCCAGAAGGGCCACACCGAGTTCTATCGCGGCAATGAATACACCGTCGATCTGCTACCCAAAATCAAGATCGAGATGATCGTCAACGATGACCGCAAAGACAAGGCCATCGAGGCCATCCTCAATACGGCCCGCACCGGCCGCATCGGAGACGGCAAAATCTTCATCAGCCGCATCGACGAAGCCATCCGCATCCGCAACGACGAACGCGGCGAAACCGCCCTCTAGCCCAATACCGAATTTCGGTATTCAACCTTTTTAAGGGTGCCCCAGGTCCCTCGCATTTGGGGACCTGGGTTTGTACGATTCCACGCCCCGTGCCCCATCCATTCGCGTTCGTTGCAGCATCGGGGTCCCCGGCGAGTGATTTGTGCTCGCTGGGGTGATTAATGGGTGGGATAGCACGAATCACGGGCGCCCCACCCTCGCCGCTGTCATCCTGAGCGACCCTGAGCGCAGTGAAGGGGAGTCGAAGGACCTGCTTTTCGTTCTATTGCGGCTAGGGTGGGAAACCTTGACTCTTAAGCGTCCCTCCGCTTCACCCTTAAATTATTCAGCGCATACTCGATAAACCGCGGCTCGAAATGCGGCGCCTGACCCATGAACCGGCACGTCGCCACCACTTGGTCCACAATGAACTTCGGCTGGAATGCCGCCAGCTCACTCCCCTTTTCCTGCTTCAGCCTCTGCACCATCGCGTCGAAAACATCGCCGGGCAGCGTCATTCCCTGCCGCGCACACTCTTTTTCAAAAATCCGCCGGTAATTGTCCACGCTCGGCGCTCCCACCTCAATCTTGTAGGGCAGGCGGCGCAAGAACGCCGGGTCGATCAGTGCTTCCGGCTCCATATTCGTCGAAAAAATCACCAGCTCCTCAAACGGCACGCTGAAGCTCTTGCCGGTATGCAGTTTCAGGTAATCGACGCGGCTCTCCAGCGGCACCACCCAGCGGTTGAGCAGGCTGGTGGGGCTCGCCAGTTGCCGGCCAAAGTCGTCAATGACAAAACACCCGCCCAGCGCCTTCAGGTGCAGCGGCGCTTCGTAATAGTGGCCGGTCGCGTCATAGCGCAGGTCGAGCATCTCCAGCGTCAGTTCGCCTCCGGTGGCCACGAACGGCCGGCGGCACGGAACCCAGCGCGCGTCATATTCCTCCGCCCGCACAAACGAGATTTCGCTTTCGTCGCTCAATTCCGTCGCGCTCACCGCAACGTGAATGCTGGGATCATGAAAGCGGATGATCTGCCCCTCCACAATAATCGCGTAGGGCACGTAGATCACATCGCTGAAGACGCTGCCCAGCGCATGAGCGAACGAGGTCTTGCCGTTGCCCGGTGGGCCATAGAACAGCATTGCCCGGCCCGAGTTCAACGCCGGGCCGCATTGTTCAACAAGGCTCGCATCAAACGTCAGCTCGCCCAGCGCCGCGCGAATGCGCTCGAAGGTCACCCGTTCGTTGGTCAGCTTCTGCACGCTCACCTGGTAAGTGAACTCCTCCAGCGTCACCGGCGCGGGTCCCGCGTAGCGCAATTGCTCCAGCGCATCAATCGTCCACCGCTTGCCTTCATCGGTGAGCGTGTAGCCCATGTCGATCGGGTTTTCGGAGGAGCGCATTCCCAGCGTGCGCAGCAGCCTCCGGTCCACCGCCATCACCACCAGCTCTGCCACAATGTGGTATGGCAGCCGGATGGCATCGATGAACTGGCGGCACGTCTCCAGCCGGCCTGTATAGATCAGCCTCAACAGCAGGCTCAGTAAATCAATCTCGTCGATTTTCGTGGCCGCAAGATCGGCCGGTTCCGCCGGAATCCGCTTCAAAAATCCATCCAGTGCCGGCTGCTCGATGGCTCCCATCGCCACCAGGTTGTCGCCCAGTCGTCCCCCGTTGCCGGCCTGACGCCTCAGCGCCTCGGCCACATCCTCCTCCCGGACCAGGTTCGCCCGTATCAGCAAATCTCCCAATCGCATGCGCGCGCCGATAATCCCCTCCTCAACCCAAACACGGGCACTCAATCAGTCCCACAATCTCTCCGTGCCCCATCCATTCGCGCTCTTTGCGAATGGGTGGGATACCACGAACTCTCCATGCCACAATCTCGCCGTGCCCCATCCTTTCGCCTTTTTTCTGGCGAAAGGGTGGGAAGCCAGATGAATTCCCCCTACTGTTTTTATCGTCCCTTTCCTCCCTTTCAATCACCGAAATCCAACAAATGAGTAACCGCTAACCCTCTCGCCCTCTTCTCGCCCTCAGGAGTACTCTTGAACTGGTCAGACCTCTTCACCAGGAGCAAACTATGTCCCGCCGCCTCATCCTCGCCCTCTTCCCCCTCTGCCTCGCGCCCTTTCTCGCCGCCCAAGACACGCGCACCGTCACCGAGCCTGTGCTGCCGCCCGTCTGCTTCACGCTCGACGCCCAGCTCCACAGCATCCCTAAACTCGCTCCCGCCGCCGGCCGCACCCTCGCCGAGGCCGACGAGTCCAGGCTCGACACCGCCCGTATCCAGCACGCCATTGATCAATGCCGCAAAGGCCAGGGCGTCCTCCTGCGCCCGCACGCCTCCGCCGACGCCTTCCTCACCGGCCCGCTCGAACTCCGCTCCGGCGTCGCCCTCATTGTCGACAAGGGCGCAACCCTCTTCGCCTCCCGCGATTCCGAGCTTTACGCCACATCCCCCGGCAGTTGCGGCCTCGTCAATCAGGCCAGCGGCCGCGGATGCAAGCCCCTCATCTCCGCCGACCACATCTCCGGCGCAGCCATCATGGGAGACGGCGTCATCGACGCTCGCGGCGGTGAAAAGTTTCTCGGCAAATCCGTCTCCCCGTGGGATCTCGCCGAACAGGCTCGCGCCGGCGGCCGTCAGCAGGTCTCGCGCATCCTCGTCGCCGACTACGCTGACAACTTCACCCTCTACCGCATCACCCTCCGCAACTCGCCCAACTTCCACGTCTCTTACAATCACGGCAACGGCTTCACCGTCTGGGCTCTCAAAATCGACACGCCCCAGCGCCTCGCCCGCAACACCGACGGCGTCGATCCCGGCAACGGCTCGCGCAACGTCACCATCACCCACAGCTTCATCCGCGCCGGAGACGACAACGTCGCCATCAAGGGCGGTCCCGGCGGCGCCACCAACATGACCATCAGTCACAATCACTTTTACTATGGACACGGCATGTCCATCGGCAGCGAAACCGTTGGCGGCGTCAGCCAGATCCGCGTCACCGACCTCTCGCTCGACGGCCCCGACAACGCCCTCCGCATCAAGTCCAACGGCTCGCGCGGCGGCCTCACCCACGACGTGCTCTACGACGACGTCTGCATTCGCAACTCCCCCAACCCCATCACCCTCGACACCGGCTACTCCGCCAACGGTGCCCTCAAGGGCAACTCCCCGCCCACCATGGCCGGCATCACCCTGCATAACGTCCGCATCTCCGGCGGAGGCAAAATCTCCTTCAACGGATACGACCAGCAGCACCGCATCGCCGCCACTCTCGACGCCGTCCAGCTCACCGATCAGGCCGCCTACACCTACTCCCTCAACCACGCCGACCTCACACTCGGCCCCGGCCCCGTCAACCTCCAACTTCCCGCAGGCAACGACTCCACCATCCAGCGAACCCCGCCTCAGGGAACTCCGCCCAGCGCCGTCCCAGCCTCCTGCGCAGAGAAGTTCGTCGACTTCCCCGCGCAATAGTTGTGTGATGTTTGTTCCACTTTTGACTTATCGAAAATGTACCGTGCCCCATCCATTCGCGCTCTTTGCGAATGGGTGGGATAACTCAAACTTCATAGTGCACAAGCCGGGTGCCCCACCCTCGCCGTGTTCTTGTTTTTGCGGCTAGGGTGGGATAAAGTGCGGAAGGTGTATGGGCATTTAGGTTCTGATGTTTTACCGGAGGGAGCAGGAGCCTTCAGGCTCCTGAATACACGCATCAAACGAAGAGGCCTTCAGGCCCGGGCTCACTGGGGTGGCTATTCCCTGGTTCCTAGTCCCTGTTCCCTGTCTTTACACCCTCCACCCATTTTTTAGAAATCAATCCACGCGGCGAAGCCGCGAATAAAAGGTACGAACTTATCCCGTTTCTCGTTTCGGGTGAATTGTATAACCGGCAGCCTTCAAGTTGCCGGCAATCCGAAATCAACGTCATTCCTGGATCGAACGGCATTTACCGTTACCAATTCTGAATGGCCTTCCAGTTGGTGGCCGAAGCGGATCGTACAACTGGGGCATTTCCAGGATGGGGCACGGAATCAGGCGACTGGGTTGCCTGCGCGCATCTCATCGAAGAACGGGGTCGTCTGCCGCTGCACACAGTCAGCAGCGTAGAGGTACATGGCTGCCGACCAGGTCTGCCAATCCCGACCGCTGGGCTTACCTGTTTGCGCATGAATCCACTCGTTGAAACCCCACTCCGCCTCATTCTCGTGCCATGGTTTGACCAGTTCGGTCAGAGCCAACAGCTTGCACTCCGCTAACTCCATCTGCCCCGCCGCTACGCATGCCGCCACGTAGAAACCGCAGATAAATGGCCACACACCACCGTTGTGATAGTCGCCGGGCCGGTTATATCGCTCGTATCGCGGCAGCCAATCCGCATGATGGGGCATGATATACGGAAACAGACAGGGCGGCAAATTCACGGCCAGTTCTCCGCTGCCCCGCATGGCCTCGCACTCGGATTCAATCCATGCCACCAGGTTTCCTGCCCAGTGAGGCGAAGCAATTCCCGTCAGAATCGCCAGGCTGTTACCCAGCAGATCGAAGCGGTCGCTGCTCATGATCTTGTAAGAGTAGAGTGCGTAGTAGGGTGGAGATGGCTCCACAAGAGCCTCTTGCTCATAACGGTTCTTCTCTTCGCCACGGACCTCCAGACAGCTCATTGATTCGCGCAACTGAGCGGCGGACTCGTGTTCGCCGTAAAGACGAAGATACGCATAAACCAGCATATTCACGTACAACCCATAACCCATTACGTACTGCTCGTCACGCCAGTCGCTGGTCGGTAACTGGCATACCATCACCCTGTCGTCAGGACTCTGGTACTGCATCCACTTCATGGCCTTCTGCGCTGCCTCATTGAGGAACTCTGGCTGGTTAGTCGATCTTCTGTATAGAGCCAGGCCAAAGAGGAATAGCGGTGTCGTATCGCTGGCTCCACGGTTAGTCGGATCGTGTGCGAGGGAGGGGATGTGGCCGCGCGACGTCTGATTGCTTGCGAGCGCCACCAATGTGCGCCGCAGAGCATCCGCAAGTTCATCGTTGCCAGTGACAAGAACGCCAAGGGCTGAAATCATCAGGTCCCGCGTGTAAGGTTCCGGGTATCCCCACCCAGCGGTCCGGGGCAGGCCTTGAAACGGTCCACGTGCGTTATGGAGCAGGATGTGCAGAGCCGCCTCTTTGGCCTGCGCAATGGAAGCAAGAGATTTCTCGTCTACAGACATGGCCACCTCAATGGCGTGCAGGGATCGGTCGACGAGCACTCACGCCTCATCGCGAACCTTTCTAGTGAATTCCCAATCGGTCGGACACAATCTCCACAAAGCGTTTGGCAACCTGGCGGTAATCAAACAACTCGACCACGTGTTTTCGCCCTGCTTCGCCCATCTTCCGTCGCAGAGCACTGTCCTGCATGAGCGTCAGAAGGTACTTGGCGATGTCGGGCACGCTGGCTCGGTATTCAGCTGTGCGCGCATTTTTGAACACGATTCGATGACTTCTCTTGTAGTCGTGGCCTTCGCCGTAGAGCGCCTCAGTGATCTTTCTTTCCTCGGCCACTTTTGCCAGGAATGCTGTCTTCCCGTGGACCATGGTGTCGCGAAATGCCATGGCATTGATCGCGATCACCGGCTTTTCGCAGGCATTGGCCTCTACCTGGATCATTCCAAAACCCTCCAGCCGCGACGGCGCCGCGTAGATATCGCAGGCGGCTATCAAGTAGGGCATGAAATTTTGCGAGACCATATTGGTCGAGTAGATGACCTTTTTGTCGATGCCCAGGTCCGCCGCCAGTTTGAGGTCGATCAGGTTCTGTTGGACAGTGCGGGGTTGAGGCCAGACCTTGCAGACATATCTCCAGTCGGGCGCCTCGGCATCAATCAACGCCAGCGCTCGCATCACTTCCTGCGCGCCTTTTGACGCCCCATCCCCGCCAGCTGTCAGGATCATCAACTGGTCCTCGGATATTCCCAAACCCTCACGGATCGCCTTGACCTTCAAGTCATCGCGGCTGTGCGGCGCGTAGCGGTCTGTGTCGCAACCCACCGGCAGCACCACGATGTTGTCTCCCCTGATGCCATCCCTGACATACACCTCCTTCACCCAGTTGGAGGTGACCAGGATCAGCGGCAGAGCGTTCAGCACATCACGGTGTTCGGCGATAAAACCATCGGCCACGAGCCATGGCACAGCCTTCATTCCAAACTTTTGCGGGTGCAGGACCAGGTTCGGAATATGGCCCCAGAACCCCACGCCGACCACCACGTCCGGCTGGAACCAGCGGTAGTACCATTCCTTTTCCAGGGGCGATTCCAAATGCACCGGGTGGACATCCACGCCCATCTCACGCAGGCCCCTGCACAACAGTTCGCCCTGCAGCGCCAAGCCGGCCGCCGGTGCAGGATATTCGGTAAGCACAAGTACTTTCACGATTGTTGCTCCCAGAATGCTGTGCGTTTTACCGCTGCTTGTGCTGAATCAAAACACCAGAAACCTTCTTCTCTTGGTGTGCTCTGCGCTTCCCAACTGTCGTGCCCATACCCGTACAAATCTGTAATCAATCTGCGCTTTTCGAGCCAGATATCGTCTGTCAACATATCCCGTCGATCTGCATCGTCGCGAACCCGAGGCAAGTACGCCCGCCCGCCATCTTCGTAGGCGAACATCCATAATCGCCCGGTATCGATAACGCCCGAACGCCAAAGTTCAACCACGCTTTGGCAGCACTCCTCATGCCGGCGGTGCTGTGTGTACTCGCCCATCGGGCCGTGGGTCAAAATCAGGTTGTAGCTGCCCCCCGCCAATAGCCGAACGATGGTTTCCTCAACCTGCTCGATCGGCAGCGGCGCCTGATCGGGCCCATCATCCAGGTCCGCCATCTCACCCTCCGCCCCCAATTGCTGCAAGACCTGGCGGAATTTTGGCGCTCGGTCCGGATCCAGTGCTCTGCATAAGGTGACGACACGCCAATGAAACTCCGGATGGGCCAGTATGTAGCCGCCGCACCAGAGTGTCTCGTCGTCCGGGTGAGCGACGACAACGGCGGCCCGGGACCGAGTTTCCGACCTCACCGCTTCAAGCGGGACAGGGGTCATTGGTTTCCTCGATGGAAGCAAGAGCATGGACTATGAGACATTTGCATGTCGGCTTGAACTGTTATTTTCGACAGATGCTACCCAACCGTTGGGCTCTTCACAATTGGGATCATCAAGCCGCAAGCCTCCCCAAGGATGGTCAAAATCGAACTTATATCCCGGTAGATCGGATCTGTCCGTTTGCTTGCCCATTGAGTGAGACGACCAGGCAGGCCTTGCAATGCGCTGCTGGGGCTGGACCTGAACGAAACTGGCTATCTACACAGCAAACGGCGTGATCCCGGTTGGCCGGTGGGCAGCTTCGCATTTAAATCTATTGTCTACAGCTTTCATCTAAGGATTAGTCCCCTGAAGTCTTAGTGCTGTATCTGAAGCGCCCCCACGAAACAGCGCGATTTAGCCTGCTTTCAGGCAGGGCGCTTCTGATACAGCGACTTGAAGGAAGCCGCCCCCAGGGAAGGCTATGTACTTTGAATGGGTCCGATGAAGGCCGGAGGGGCAACGAGGTAGGTTTTATAGTTCGTACTGAGCGCGTGCCGGGCAGTATGAAGCAGGGCAGTGCGCTCAGCAAGCGCCTGGAGGAGGCAGCAAAGGTAGCCGGCAGAGCATTCGGGGCCAGTTGAGGCAAGGGATCTGTGTGCGCGCCGAAGCACGGTCAGAGGCCGAGGATGGGAACGGAAAGTCATGCTGCGCACCGTTCCGGTTGAGGCGGCGAGCGAAGCAGGAGTTGCGCGGCGGAGAGCCGTTCAACGACGCGCATGGTTCCCCCACAGGCTGGGCAGTTCCAGAGTGAGTGAGTCTGGTCCGTGGCCGGCGACGCCGTCGAAGCGGGGATGTCCTCTGAGCCACGGAGCAGTTGGAAGCAGAGCGGCAGGAGGGTGGCGCGTTGGCGGTTGGCGAGGAATCCGAAGTTGCGGATACGGACGAAGCCGCGTGGCAGCAGGTGGAGCAGGAAGCGGCGCAGGAACTCCTCGACAGGCAGAGTCATGAGCCTCTTCTTGTTGCCGTGAGCGGAGTCTCGCCAGCGGAAGGTGACGTTGCCGTCGGAGAGAGCGATCAGCCTGCCGTTGGAGATGGCGACGCGATGCGTGTAGTTGCCAAGATAGCGCAGCACGAGTTCCGGGCCGCCGAAAGGTCGCTTGGAGTAGACGACCCAGTCGTGGCGGAACAGTACCCGCAGCCAGGCAGCGAAGGCGCGCGGTTCCGCAAGCGGCAAAAGGCTGCCGTGGAACTGGAGCGCGCCTGCACGGAAGGCGTTGTGGAGTCCGGCGACGAACTTGCCGCGAAAGACGCGGCTGAGCACACCGATGGGCAGGAAGAAGGAGCGCCGGGCGGAGATCCAGTTTGAGTGGTCAGGAGCGAGACCACCGGCGGCCAGTACGCAGTGGACATGGGGGTGAAACTGCAAGCGCTGATTCCAGCTGTGAAGCACGCTGAAGAAACCGATCTCGGCTCCAAGATGCCGCGGATCGCGGGCGACCTCAAGCAAGGTCTCAGCGCTGGCATGAAAGAGCAGGTTGTAGATGAGCCGCTTGTTCTGCAATGCGAGCGGGGCCAGTTCTCGCGGCAGAGTGAAGACAGCATGGACGTAGCGAGTGGGCAGCAGTTCCCGTTCGCGCGCCTTGAGCCAGCGCATGCGCGCGTTGCCCTGGCATCTTGGGCAATGCCTATTTCGGCACGAGTTGTAGGAGATCCTGGTCGTATGTCCGCAGCCGGTGCAGCGGTCGCGATGTCCGCCCAGCGCAGCGGTGCGGCAGCGCGTGATGGCCAGCAACACTTTTTGGTGTTGCCAGTTGATCCACCTGCGACTGTGTTCTATGAAAGCCTGTCCAGCACAGCGAACAATGTCGGCCATCTCCACCAGAGACCGGCTCATGAGCTGTGCTTGTCTTCTCCATGTGAAGAGAAGGTGAGTGCATCGAGCGGGCTGGCGGTTGCGCTGAGATGCCGTTGGGACAGATGCAGATAGATGGTCGTTACTTCGAGGTCGCGATGACCGAGCAGGATCTGGATGGTGCGCAGGTCGGCGCCGGCTTCGAGAAGGTGTGTGGCAAAGCAATGTCTCAAGGTGTGCGGATGAATATGCCTGTGCTCAAGGCCGGCGCGTTCGGCGGCGATCTGGCAGGCAGTCCATAGGACCTTGGTGGTCACCGGGCGGCTGGATGTGTGCCAGCTGTTGCCGGGAAATAACCACTCCTTCGGCTTGCGGCGAAGGCCGCGCCAGTAGATGCGCAGCGCTTCGAGCAGCTTCGGGCTGAGCATGACATCTCGGTCCTTGCCGCCCTTGCCCTCCCTGATATGGACCACCATCCGCTGGCTGTCGATGTCGCTGACCTTCAAGTTGGCAGCTTCTGCGCGACGTGCACCGGTGGCATAAAGCGTCATCAGAAGGATGCGATGAAAGGGGGTATCCGCGGCGTCGATCAGACGCGCCACCTCTTCCTGGCTCAGTACCTGGGGAAGATGGCGAACCTTCTTCGGATAGGGTGTCTCGGCGATGCTCCAGCCGCGCTTCAACACGTGAAT
>CABDZH010000497.1_pt1 | contig 10375 bp, 9 predicted proteins | sample 3132121 | NCBI WGS metagenome assembly CABDZH01 (sample SAMEA5534340, study PRJEB31848) | metagenome | biome: tundra; feature: field; material: soil | place: USA | collected 2013-05 | depth 0.45 m
CCGCTCCCACACAATCACCGTCTCGCGCTGGTTGGTGATGCCGATAGCCGCCACGTCGCGGGGACGCGCGCTCACCTTGCCCAGAGCTTCCACAGCGCAGCTCATCTGGCTGGTCAGAATCTCCATCGCGTCGTGTTCCACCCAGCCGGCCTGCGGAAAGAACTGCTCGAACTCGTGCTGCGCCACGGCGGCAATCGTGCCCGCCTGGTCAAATAGAATCGCGCGGGAACTGGTCGTTCCCTGGTCCAGTGCAAGAATGTAAACCATTGTGTCAGTCCCTCATCGACATCCAGTCAAACATGCGGGGCCGTGCGCGGGCAAGGCAGCGGCGTACTGTGAAATTCCTTTTCCGCAACGCGCAGCCTCAACTGGATGAGTCTGTCATGTCCAATTTGCTGCCTGCGGCCTCCATCATGATGCAGAAAGCCTGCGCCTCGGTCGAGACTCCGGGCCGGTTGAAGTTGGGCGCGCCGCAAGCGCCCTGCACATAGCCGTCGGCGTCCATCTTCAAGCGGGCGGCGGCGCGCATCCGGTCGGCGTGCTGCCTGTAGCGCAAGGAAAGCCAGCCCGCCGCGATTCCTTCATAGATCGCAAAGGCGAGCATCTGCGCAAGATTGGTTTCGACGAAGGTCGCAGGCTGGTCCACCACGTCGTGAAAGAGACCATCGGGGCGCTGATGCTGAAGACAGCCGTCGAGAATCTCTCGCGCAAAATCAGCAAGCCGCGCGCGATCCTGAGAGCGCGCACTGGGCAGGCTGCGCAAAACGCGCGCCAGGCCGGCGGCAGCCCAGCCGTTGCCGCCGCCCCAGAAGTTGCCGTCTTTGAACCGCTGCTTGCCGTCGTCCCAGATGTGGGCCAGCAATTTCTTCTCCGGATTCCAGAGCCGCTGCCGATAGCCTTCGATCTGTGCCAGCGCTTCGTCGTGGAATCCCATCGCCGCCAGGAAGGGCGGCGCGCAGTTGAAGCCGTCGGACCACATCTCCGGCGCGCCGAAGACGTGATACAAAATGCCTTCCGCATTGCGCGGAGCCCCTTTGCGAATCCAGTCGAGCAGCCCGCTGACCGCCTGCCGCATCTGCGCGTCGCCGCTCCACTCGGCCGCCTTGGCGTAGGCGCAGCCGCCCATCGAGGGATCGGTCGGGCCGCCGGAGACCACCACGCCCAGACGCCCGTCCGGCGTTTGCTGCACGATTGCCGCCTTGGTCAGCAGAATCGCTCTTTGGCGGTCGCCGGCCTCCACCATCGCCTGCGCCAAAATGCCCTGCTCCCAGTCGCGCCGCTGCATCGCCATCGCCGCCGCTGTAGCCTTCTCAATTCGACGCGCGCTCTCAGAGTTTGCCGCGATTACCGGTCCGTTGACAGCCTGTGCCACTATTCCGGGAAGGGCCGCCAGTGGAGCAGTAAGCACGGCAGCGGAGTGCAAGAATGATCGCCGATTCACAAAAGCCCCTCACGGAGAGATGAGCTTTCGGCGCGGCCATGCGCCTGGAAGATCACATCCCTGTCATCAATCTGTTCACGAAAACGCCCAAAGGGCAATTGGCCCCACAGCAGGTGGTCAGCCTTTCGTTTTGTCCGCTCCCAGCATGGACTCAAGAATCTGGTCGGAGACTTCCTTGACTGCTCCAGGAGAATGAGAGAGGAACAAGGTGTTAGTTTTATCGTTCTCTCCGATGGACTTGAGGGTGTCGAAGTACTGCGTCACCAGTACCAACTGCATCACGTCCTTTGACGAGGCGCCATCCACAGCTTTCTGGAACTCCTCGACGGAGTTCTGCAGTCCCTCGATGATCGCCTTGCGCTGATTGGCGATTCCCTGGCCTTGAAGCGCCTTGCTCTCGGCCTCGGCCTCCGCCCGCTTCACCACCAGTATCTTCTCCGCCTCGCCGCGCGCATTGGCCGCCACCTGCTCGCGCTGCGCCGCGTTGATGTCGTTCATCGCCGACTTCACCTTCTGGTCGGGAACAATGTCGGTCACCAGCACATTCACAATCTCGTAGCCGAAGGTGGCCATATCCGCGTCCAGTTCCTGCTTGACCGCTGCGGCAATCGACGATTGCGAGGCAAAGACCTCGTCCAGCGTCATCCCCGGAACATGGCCCAGAATCACCTGCTCTACATAGCTCTTGATCTGCGCCGTTGGATCGGACAACTTGTAGTAAGCGTCAAAGACCTTTTCCGGGCGCACGCGATTCTGCACCGAAATCGGAATGGTGACAAAGACGTTGTCCTTGGTCTTGGTCTCCATGGTCAGCGTGATCTGGTTCACGCGCAGACTCACGATGCCCGCCACGGTGTCAAAGTACGGCATCTTCCAGTTCAATCCAGGATCGGCTACCCGGAGAAACTTGCCAAAGCGCGTGATGACGGCCACCTGCGCCGTGTTCACCGTGAAAAAACTTCCCAGAATCATGGTAAGAAGAATAAGGGCTACCACCCCCAGCAGAATCATGACGATTGGGTCCATTTCAGTTCCTCCGCAGCTTCACTTTGAAGCAACCGAGAATTATACAGGAGTACGATTGCCGCGCCGAAAGCGGGAAAAGGGTGCAATCCAAACAACACCAGCGGTCCCCATTCCAACGGGAACCGCCGGTGTTGTTTCAAGCAGGTTACATTCGGATCGTTACTGTATTCCCCTGGCGTAAAACCCGAACGGGCCCAAGCAGCCAGAGTCCGCCTATTCTGCGCCAAGCCGTCGCAAAGCAAAGGCCAGCATCATCTGCGACCACCCGTATGTGATTAGGTTGATGCCAATGAACAAGCCGACGATCCACAATCCCGCCATCGGCCACTGTGCCCAGACCAGAATTCCCAGGATCAGGGTGATGATACCGTCCACCAGCATCCATCTTGAACCTGTAATTTGCACAGTGAGGGCGGTAAAAATACGGAAGATCCCGGCTACCAGGAAGTACAAGGCCATAAGCAACGTCATGACCAGAGAACTGGCCAGAGGGTTCCGCAGCAGCATCAGGCCCACAACGATCGCAAGCGCCGCGTTCAGCAGGTGCAGGAAGAAATGACTGCCCCGGCGATGCCGGAAGGCCTGCACCCCTTCGATAATGCCGCCGATCAGCAGAAGCCAGCCGAAAACCATCATTGAAACCACCGTAACGGCAACCGAGTCGATCACGGCGAAAATGCCCATTAGGACCAGGGCGATACCCATCGCAAGATGCCATCCCCAGTTGCTGCGCAATTCATGCAGGCCTGTATCGAAAACACTAGACGCCATTAAAAACCTCCTCTACTGACAGCGAATTATACGGCTATGCGAGAGACTCTGACAAAATATCGATTTTATGAATAGACGCCACATGCCGTAGACTTCATAACATAGATGCATGCGCACATTGAAAATCTCGTAAAGCTGCAGGCGGTGGAGTTGGAGCGTGCCACCCTTGTGAAAGCTGCACGCGCACTGCCGTTAGAAATTGCCCAGGCCCAGGCCGCCCTTGCCGCCGCCCAGCGCCAGGCGGCCGAGGCCGTTTCCGCCCTCAGCCGCGAGGATTCCCTCCGCACCAGCATGGAGCGCGAGATCGCCACCCACCGTAAGAAGGCTGCCCGTTATCGCGACCAGCAGAACACCATCTCCACCACCGATCAGGCCAAGGCCAATGAGCACGAGCTCCACTTTGCCGTGACCGAGGCCGAGCGCCTGGAAAACGAGGCCTTCGCCAGCCTGGAGCGCACTGAAGCCCAGGAAGCCGCCCTCGCCGCTGCCCGCGCTCAGGTTGAGTTGCTCGCCACTGCTCTCGACAAGGCCCGCGCGCGCGTCCGCCTTCACCAGGCTGAGATAGAACGCCAGCAGGCCGAGCTCGCCGTCCGGCGCAATTCTCTCCGCCCCCTCATTGAACCGGAATGGCTCACGCGCTTCGACCGCCTCTGCGCCTCCCGAGGCACGGGTATTGCCCGCGTTGAAAATCAGCAGTGCACCGGCTGCCGCATGGGTGTTCGTCCCCAGACATGGAATCAACTCCGCGAAGGAGAACTGCTCACCTGCGACAGTTGCGCCCGACTCCTTTACTGGGATCCGGCCTTTGCCCCCGTCCCCGATCCCCCGCAACAAAGCGCCAAGTCAAAACGCAAGATCTCCAAGCCCCCCGTGGAGGAGTAGCCATGCTGCGCATCTGTGTGGACATGGATGAGGTCATGGCGGACACTCTCGCCGAATACCTCCGCCGCTACAACCAGACCTTCGACGAAGACGTTACGCCCCAGGATTTGGCCGGCAAGGGCCTTTGGGATATCGCCCCTCTCGACCGCCAGCAGCAGCTTCGCGTCTTCCTCGACGCCGAGGACTTTTTCGAGGACCTGGACCTCATGCCCGGCTCTCAGGACGTGCTCCGGCAACTCTCCTCGCGCTTTGAAATCTTCATCGCCACCCAGGCCATGGCCGTCCCCAACTCCCTTGGCTCCAAGTACCGCTGGCTGCAACGCCACTTTCCCTTCATACCGCCCACGCACTACGTCTTCTGCGGAGACAAGTCCATTCTCCGCGCCGACTATCTTATCGATGACCTGCCCAAAAATCTCCTGCGCTTCGAGGGACAGGGCCTGCTCTACACCGCTCCCCACAACCTGGCCGCAACCGGCTTTGTGCGCGTGGATAACTGGCAGCAGGTTGAAGATTATTTTTCCGCAGTTTGCAATTGAGGAGATCGACCGCTCGAATCACTTAAAATAGAAGCACAATGGAGAACCTTACCCGGCGTAGTTTTCTTCGCGGTGCGGCGGTAGCCTGCGCCGCTTATCCGCTCATCGGCATGGCTCAGGCATCCAAGTCTCCCTTCAGGATTGCCGTCATCAATGATGAAATCTCGCAGGACTTCGACCACGCCTGCTATGTCGTTGCCCATGATTTCGGCCTGAGTTGGATCGAACTCCGCTCCATGTGGGACAAAAACGTTACCGAGCTGAGCTCAACTCAAATCGACGACGCGCAGAAGACTCTTGCTAAATACAATCTGCGGGTCACCGACATCGCCAGTCCGCTCTTCAAGACCGACTGGCCCGGCGCGCCAAAATCTCCTTATGGCTCCAAGGGCGATATGCACGGCGCCGCGGAGGTCACGTTCAAGCAGCAGGATGAGATTCTCGAGCGCTCCATCGCTTTGGCTAAACAGTTCAAAACGGATAAAGTCCGCTGCTTTGACTTCTGGCGGCTCGACGATGTTGCCCCCTTCAGGGCGGCTATCGATGAAAAGCTCCATTCGGCCGCCGAGGTTTGCGGCAAGCAGGGCTTTCTCCTCGTGCTGGAGAATGAGTTTGCCTGTAACACCGCCACCGGGCGCGAGTCTGCAAGAACCATGAATGCGGTTCGCACGCCGCATTTTGCGCTCAACTGGGACCCCGCCAATGCCGTCATGCGCGGCGAACTCGACGCCTTTCCCGGCGGCTGGGAGATCATCCCGAAGAATCGCATCCATCACTGCCACTGCAAAAATGCCGTCAAAACCGTCGATGGAAAGATCGACTGGGCGCCGGTCGGTAAGGGTATCATCGACTGGACGGCGCAGTTCCGCGCGCTCAAGAAGTCAGGTTTCCGCGAGGCTGTCAGCCTGGAGACGCACTGGCATGGAGGCGGCAGTCCGGAAGAGTCTACCCGCATCAGTTGGGCGGGCATGAAGCAGGCCCTGAAGGATTCCAACACGCTCTAGTCAGAAAATAGAGTGATCTGCAATCTGGTCCACGCATCAACAACCCTGCCTTTGGGGCAAACAGGAGAAGCAAGATGGTGACTCGACGTGAATTCCTTGACACGCTCGCGGTAGGTGCTGCAGGTTTGGCGATTGGATCAACCGCCAAAAGTTATGGCCAGATTCTCGGCTCCAATGATCGCGTTAACTTTGCAATTATTGGCCTCCATGGGCGAGGCTATGCTCATCTTGCCGCTCTCAAGGCAAATAAGGATACCGCCCGTGTCTCGCATATTTGCGACGTGGACGGCGACATCCTGAAACGGTTTGCCGATCGTGCGGAGCATGAGTTAGGTTATGCCCCCGCCACCGAAAAAGACTTCCGCCATCTTCTTCAGTTGAAGGATGTGGACGCCATCACCATCGCCACGCCCGAACAATGGCACGCTCCCATGGCCATCGCAAGCCTGCAGGCGGGCAAACACGTCTACGTTGAAAAACCATGCAGCCATAATCCCGCCGAGGGCGCGCTGCTGGTTGAGGCTCAAAAGAAGTACGGCAAGCTCGTCCAGATGGGCAATCAGCGGCGCTCAAATGCCCTTGTCATCGAGGCCGTTGATAAAATTCACAATGGGCTTATCGGCAAGCCTTGCTTCGGCAAAGGCTGGTACAGCAACACCAGAAAGTCGATTGGCGTAGGAAAAGTAATCCCCGTGCCGCCGCAGCTCGATTGGGATCTCTGGCAGGGACCCGCCCCGCGCAGGCCATATACGGACAACATTCACCCGTATAACTGGCACTGGTTCAAGACCTACGGAACCGGCGAGGCCCTCAACAACGGCACCCACGAAATCGATGTCTGCCGATGGGCGATGGGAGTGGATTATCCGCAGCGCATTACATCCTCTGGCGGAAGATATCACTTCAAGGACGACTGGCAGTTTTACGACACCCTGGTCACCAGCTTCGACTACGGCGACAAATTGATTTCGTGGGAAGGGAAGTGCTGCTCCGGCATGCAATATTACGGTCGCGGTCGCGGATCGACGATTATGGGAACTACCGGCTCCATGCTCATCGACGGCGGCGGCTATGAGGTTTACGACCTCAAGGGAAAAATGACCAGCGAGGTCAAAACTGGTCATGCAAACGCAACCTCCGACCTCACTGGCGAAGATTCGATGACCAATGCGCACTTTGCCAACTTCATCGCGGCCATCCGCAAGGGAGACAAGCTCAACTCTCCTGTCGCCGTTGGCAACGTTGCCGTCACCATGCTGCAACTTTCGAATGTCGCATGGGAAGTGAATCGTGAGCTCAAACTCGACACTGCGAATGGAAAAATCCTGAATGATGCCGCGGCCATGAAGCTGTGGAATCGCGAATACGAAAAGGGCTGGGAGCCGCATCTCTGAGGCTCGTAAAAATCTGAAGTACACGAGGAGTTATCTGACCATGAAGCAAGCTTTTTCACGCCGCAACTTTGTCCAATCCAGCGCTCTCCTTGCCATGGCCTGCGCCGCGCCGAATGCCGTTCCTGCCTTCGCTGAGCCTAAGCAGGCCTCCGGAAAGCCGTCGCCCATTCATCTGGGCCTGGCAACCTACACCTTCCGCAACTTCACACGCACCCAGATGATCGGCTTTCTCAAGCAGCTCAACCTCGCCGACCTGAACGTAAAGGACGTCAAGGATCATCTGCCCATGGACCAGGCAGAAGAAGCCAAGGCGCTCGCCGATTACGCCGCGGCGGGCATTAAGCTCCACGCCGCCGGGGCCATCTACTTTCGCAACAACGAGGACGCCGATATCCGCGCCAAGTTTGAGTACTGCAAGCGCGCCGGCATCTCCGTCATCGTCGCCGGCGACCCCACCCCTGAAATGCTTCCGCGCATCGAAAAATTCGTCAAGGAATACGACATCCGCATCGCTATCCACAACCACGGGCCGGAGGATAAGTTGTGGCCCTCGCCTCTGGACGTGCTCAAGTCGCTCAAGAATACCGATCCGCGCATCGGCTGCTGCATTGATGTTGGCCACACCGTGCGTGCCGGCGCCGATCTCGTTCAAGCCATTCACGAGGTGGGGCCGCGCCTCTTCAATGTTCACGTGAAGGACCTGACAGATTTTCAGAGCAAGGGGAGCCAGGTCGCCGTGGGAGAAGGTATCATGCCGGTGCGCGAAATGTTCGCCGCGCTGATTGCCATCAACTACAAAGGCTCCGTCGATCTGGAGTATGAGATCCACGCCGACGATCCCATGCCCGGCGTCATCAGCAGCTTTGCCTATATGCGTGGCGTGCTGGCTGGCATGGGTTACAGCAACCACAGTTGATGCGTGGGCAGTTCCGGCAGCGCGTAGATCAAGCGCTGCCGGACCGTATACCAGCGCGGCAAGCTTATTTGTTTTCTACTTTATTCGGCCGCGCAGGACCATTGGCCACGTTCCGTGCGCTCACAGCTCGTGGATGCTCCGTCTCCGGCCCATGGTGCAGGGTTACGATGATTGCCCCGGCCGGCTTCCGGCCCGCGCACAGGTAGGCATGTGGCGTGCTTGAGTCAAAGTACGCCGCGTCTCCCGCTCCCAGCATGTACCCATGCTCCCCGTGGCGAACTTCCAGCTCCCCTTCCAGCACATACAGAAACTCACTCCCCGGATGCATATGCGCCTTGGGTTCCATCTCCTTGGTCAGCGGAACAAACTCGGCAAAGTAAGGGTCCATCTGCCGGTCAGGAACCATGTAGCCAAGGCTCTCAAAAAAATAGTTCGGAATCTCAACCCCTGTCTGCGGCATTCGCACCCGCTCCTTGCGCCGGTGAATCCGGAAGACCGCCGCCGGATCGCTCTCGAAGAAATACGACAGGTCCTTGGAAAACACCATCGCGATCCGCGCCAGGTTGCGCAGCGTCGGCACCACCCGCCCCGTCTCCAACTGCGACAGAAAGCTCGCCGAAAGCCCCGTGTGCTTGCCCAGCTCCACCAGGCCCATGGATTTTTTGAGCCGCAGCCGCTTGATCCGCTCGCCGATCCGCTTCTCCGCAATCACCCGCGCCGTGGTCTCCGTATCCACCTGCGACTTTTGCGTTTCGTCGCTGCGAATCGGCTTTATCTCGCCCATCAGCCCTCCAGCCCGCACACATTCGGCCCCTGAAAATGTTGCGCGCATCAAAAACTATTCTCATCCTACTAAAGTCTCGCTCCCTCAGCAATCCTTACGTCTCAGCCCAATCGTTCTTAAGCTGTTAGGATGTGTCCCAGGCAACACCATGACTAAAAAAGCAACTTCAATCCTCTCCATAGTAATTCTGTTTGCCATCGTCGGGGGATTTCTCTACTGGCAAATGTCTCAACTCAGTAAGGGCATCCAAACAATGCCCGTGAAGAACGCTGAAGAGGTTCTGGTCAGCGCCTTTTCGGCTGTAGCGTTGGCTCCCGGATTGGACGAAAACGCATCAGCTTCTGACGGAACGGAACCACTTCTTGACCAATATCAGAAGAATCCTGCACTTATTCATAAGCGCTATCTTCTAGTCATCACGTGGATGCGCGCAGGGAAGATATTCAAGGCTATGGGCAATAATCCGCCTGTTAAAGGGCAGGTCTTCAGCAGCGCGTCTTTGACAGACATTCCCCAGGAAGATGGTATCGATGGGTGGGGAAATTCGTACTGTATCTTTGCCAACTCGAAGCAAATAGCATTTCTAAGTAGTGGTGGAAACGGCGCTCTAATTTGCGAAAAAATACAGCAGGTTGCAAAAAAGGCAGCTTCAAGTACCAGCGATTCAAGATTAACCAAAGAAGGAAGCCTCTTGTTAGCGGTATTCAGGCGATCGGGAAATGCACCGTTGATTCGGCCTTAGCTTGATTAGCCTCTTCAGTTTTTTCGCGCTGAAAAGCCGTGAGTAATGCGAAAGAAATCTGCGGCTGATACTCGTCCACCCCGTACGCGCTATCCTAATCTGTCGGCTGTTAAAGCCCGCTTAGGAGTCCCATGCCCGAAGAACCAACCATTCCAGCCACGCCGCCAGTCGCCACCATCGCCACCATCGGCCAGCATGAAGGCCAGTCCGTCACGCTCCGCGGTTGGCTCTACAACCTCCGCGAGAGCGGCAAGCTCCTCTTTCCCATCTTTCGCGACGGCACCGGCACCATCCAGGGCGTGGCCCACGTAAAGAGCGTTTCCCCTGAAGTCTTCGAGGCTCTCAAAGGCCTCACCCAGGAATCCAGCGTCATCGTCACCGGCAAAGTCCGTGCCGACAAGCGCGCCCCCGGCGGATACGAGCTTGACGTGGAAGGCCTCCAGGTCGTCCAGCGTGTCCCCGAGTCCGACCCTTACCCCATCACCCCCAAGGAGCACGGCGTCGATTTCCTCATGGAGCACCGCCATCTCTGGGTCCGCAGCCCGCGCCAGGCCTCCATCCTCCGCATCCGCGCAGAAATCATGCGCGCGGCTGCTGAGTATTTTGACACCAACGGCTTCATCCGCACCGACCCGCCCATCCTCACCCCCGCGGCCTGCGAAGGCACCTCCACTCTCTTCCCCGTCGAATACTTCGGCGACACCGCCTACCTCACTCAATCCGGCCAGCTCTACATCGAGTCCACCGCCCTCGCCCTGGGCAAGGTCTACAGCTTCGGCCCCACCTTCCGCGCGGAAAAATCCAAAACCCGCCGTCACCTCACCGAGTTCTGGATGATCGAGCCGGAAGTCGCCTTCATGGACCTCGACGGACTCC
>CABDZH010000530.1_pt1 | contig 9633 bp, 7 predicted proteins | sample 3132121 | NCBI WGS metagenome assembly CABDZH01 (sample SAMEA5534340, study PRJEB31848) | metagenome | biome: tundra; feature: field; material: soil | place: USA | collected 2013-05 | depth 0.45 m
GCGCAGGAGAGGGCCGAAGCTCTGGGCTGCGGGTGAAAGCGGCGGGATGGAGTAGGCTACCAAATCCGGTGTCAGTATTCGGTATCTGGGCTTGAGAGTAGCGCCGCTGGAGCCGGGAGTCAATGCGGGAGATTAGGTTTTTTAATGAATTGTGTGCCTTGGGAGGTACGAGGGGGGGCGTGATGCTCCCGCATGCATCGGCGAACCATTGGGCGAGGCTGGACAAGACCTGCGGAGTGCGCGCATTGACCCGCGGCCCGATTTCCCGTAGACTTAGAAATTGCGAGGGATGCGGCTCCGGTTGCGTTCTGACACCGCAACATTCTGTCTTATTTCAGGCCCCCTGAAAGCTGGGCAGAAATTTAGGCAAAGATCAAGGAAAACGAATGGCAAACCATGTATCGTCGCTGAAGCGCGCCCGCCAGACCGAAAAACGCACCGAAGTGAACCGCTCCAGCCGCAGCCGCGTGCGCACCAGCCTGCGGGCCTTGCGCGAGGCGCTGGTCAAGGGCGATGTGAAGGCCGCCCAGGCGCAGTATCGCGAGACCGTCTCCACGCTGGATAAGGGCGTGCAGAAGGGCATTTTGCACAACAACACCGTCTCCCGCTACAAGAGCCGCCTGAATGCGCGGCTGAAGGCTCTGGTTCTGGCCAAGGCGTAAGGCGGCGAGATCCTTTGAGATTTAAGAAGCAGCCGGAGAAATCCGGTTGCTTTTTGTTTTATAGGCGTACAGTTTTATTTGCCTTTCCAAACGGGCGGGCGCTTTTCCAGGAAGGCCTGGGCGCCTTCGTTCTTGTCGGCGGTGGCGCAGAGGCCGCCGAAGCGGACAGACTCCCGGAGCAGGGCCAGGTCGAGCGGCAGGTCGAAGCCTTCATCGACAGCACGCAGGGTTTCAGCCACGGCAAGGGGTGCGTTGGCGGCAATTTCCTGCGCCAGAGCCTCGGCGCGCTGCATCAGCTCGGCGGCGGGAAGAACTTCATCCACCAAGCCGATGCGCAGGGCCTCGCGCGCGTCGATGATGGAGCCGGTGAGCAGCAGTTTAAGCCCCTCGCTGCGTCCCACGAGGCGTGTGAGGCGCTGTGAGCCGCCGTAGCCGGCCATGACGCCCAGCTTGACCTCCGGCTGTCCCAGGCGGGCATCGTCAGCGGCCAGGCGGAGGGTGCAGGCCATGGCCAGCTCGCAGCCACCTCCCAGGGCAAAGCCCTGGATGCAGGCAATGATGGGTTTGCCCAGGGTTTCTATGCGGCGCAGAATCCCCTGTCCACGGAGGGAATAGGCGCGACCCTCCTCAGGGGTGAGCGCGGCCAGCTCGCGGATGTCGGCCCCGGCAACAAAGGCCCGGTCGCCCGCGCCGGCGAGGAGAATGACGCGAATTTCAGGATCCGCGGCCAGCTCCTCGAAGATTTCTGAAAGCTCGGTGAGGGTCTCGGCGTTGAGGGCATTGAGCACTTTGGGCCGGTCGATGGTGACGACGGCCAGGGGAGAGCGTTTATCGAGGCGAAGATTCTTGAATTCCATGAGAAGGAAAGGGTATCAGATGGCAGCCGAGGCGGACTGTATAAGAGGCTAAGCTCCTGATTTGGAACGACCGGACGAAACGAGAATTCCGCCGACGTTTGCGAAACGGGAATGGCGAGTAGTACCTTAAAGCGCATGATGCATTTATCGATCCCGACACGATTCAGGCACTGCCGCCTGGTCAGCCTGGGCATGATCTTGCGGGTTTTGCCGTTGATTTTCATTGCCGCCTGCACGGCTCTGAGTCTGCCCCTTTTGCCCTTTGCCAGAGAAGCAAAGGAATATTCGGCGGCGACGCTGGTGGAGGCGGCGAATTACCAGCCCTGCCGCAATGGATGCTCGGAGCACGCCGAGCCGGCCACCGCTTTCTGCTTCCGGCAAGGCAATCAGATTGTTGTCGGGGACGGCAGCAGCTACCTCCACGAAAAGAAGTTCACCGGCATGGAAGAGCTTGCCGGAAAGCAGGTTCAAATTCGATTGAACCAGCGATTTGTGTGGGTCATGCTGCCCGATGGCCGGGCGATGAAACTGGAGCGCGGATCGACGTACGAGAACTTCAGGGACGCAGGCTGCATCCGCGAGGTGCGTAGGCCAATTATTGATGGCGCCTACGCTCATAAGCGGCCGGCCAAGGTTCCCAGCTACGCCTTTGCGCTGGCCGGCTCCGGCAAGGGCGACTTGTATCTGTGGTTTCAGTGCGACCTGAGTTCCGATAAGTCCGTAATCGCCTGCCAAAGGTGGTATCGCAACGGCGATCCGTACGGCAAGGACTGGTACTGTGCGCGAACGTTAGATGGGGCGCTGGTGGCGGCGGACTTTGAAATTGATCCGCTGCTCAGCCAGGAAGGCAAGCTGGTGTTGAAGTCGGGAGCCGTGGTGCAGCAGGACCACCGGGCAAGAACCGGCGACGTGCTCGACCGTCCGAGCGAGGCCTGCCGGTAGGGCCTGTTTGCAATCGGAATTTCGGGCGAGATTGGCGAAAAACGTCCCTCCGGGGCTAAAGCCCGCGCTGATTCTGTTGGCTTAATGCGGGGGTTGAAACCCCCGCCTCCCTCCGTTTCAGGTTTTCCGCAGACTGTGAAGCCGTGCCCTTTCAAAACTTCGGCATAATCAGAGATTCCCAAGGCTGGGGTATGATGAGAAGCAGAAACCTGCGTGCAGGTCAATCCCAGTCAAGAACACATTCTCAATCGACAGCAGGAGCCTATGAGGAAAGCTGTAACCAGAAGAGTCGAGCTGTTTGACACAAGTCTCCGGGACGGAATGCAACAGCCTAACATCGATATTTCCGTGCCGAATGCGGTCAATCTGCTTCAACGCATGGCAGATTTCGGCGTTCAGTATGCCGAGATCGGCTTTGCGGGCGCAAACCGGTTTGTGGGAGATTTGGCAAGCGCTCTCGATTCAGTTGACACGAAGGCCATGAAACTGGCGTTGTTCGGCAGATCGCGCGGCCGCGGCGCAAAGGTCAAGGAATGGCCCGACGTGCAGTTCATGATTGCCCATAAGAAGCGCATTCCTGTGGCTGTAATTGTCGTTAAATCCAGACTGCTGGATGTAAGAAGGTCTCTGGAGGCTACGCCGGAAGAGAGCCTGCTGATGGCGTATGAAACCATTGAGTGCCTTCATGAGCACGGCCTTGAAGTGATCGTAGACCTTGAACACGCCATGGATGCCGCTTGCGGCCGCTGCGAAAACGGCACCGATTGCGACGCTGATTCGCGCAAGCAGAGCCTGGAGTACTTTACCCAGTTGACGGAGCAGTGCGTTGGCCAGAAGATCAGTCGATTGATTGTTTGCGACACCAACGGCGGCTCCAACCCTGAAGAAGTCGCGCAGGTCATGGGCGGCCTCACGCAGAATTATCCCGACGCAAAAATCGGATTTCACGGGCACACGGATCGAGGCCTTGGAGTTGCCAATACCCGAGCCGCCATTCTTGCCGGCGCCGTTCAGATCCAGGGCACCATTCTTGGTACGGGTGAACGCTGCGGCAACGTCAACCTGACAACCGTTATCGGCAGCATGCAACTGAAAGGCGAAGCTGAGTTCGTTGCTCCCGAATCGCTGCAGAAACTTACCAGCCTGGCACATTCGGCGTACGCGGCCTTCGGACTGGAGCCGCCGCATGGCGTTCCTATTGTTGGTCCGGGCGCTTTTGGCACCTGGGCGGGCATGCATGGCAGCAGCGAAGGGAAAAACCCGGGAGCTTACCTGTGGTGCGATCCGGAAAAAGTGGGCGCCAAACCGCTCATCGGGGTCAACCGTCAATCGGGAAGAGCCAACATCGTTCTATTGTCAAAAGCGCTGGGGGTTCCTTTGAACTCCCAACAGGCGCAGGCTTTGATGGACGCCAACCAGGCGATGGTCGAGGGCGGCGGCTACACGGCTAGTGAAGTATCGTTCCGGCTGGCCTGTATGAGGGTGCTCAACACCCTGCGCAATCGCTTCAGCATCAAGAGCTGGAGAGTCCTGGACGAATCCGACGAAACGAAAAACCGATACGTACAGGCTTCGATGTTATTGTCGATTGGCGACAACACCGTGACAGTAACCCGAGCAGAGGGCGCCGGACCGGTGGACGCGCTGACCAAAGCCATGCGGCACGAATTGGAAAAGTGGTACCCGGCTATCGCGCAGATGCGATTGGGCACGTTCAGCGTTGAAGCCCTTGACGTATCCGCCCACGATACGGCGGCTTACGTCCGCGTCACAGTCAGCTTCCACGCAGACGGTCACGAACCATGGAAAACTGCGGGGGTAAGCAGCGATTTGAACCAAGCGGCACTGATGGCCATCGTGGATGGATTCAATTATTGGCTGCTGGAGAGCGCGGAGTAGCAAAGAAGAACTGTAAATAACTAAAAATATAAATATCCCACCTTAGACGCAAAAACAAAGATGCGCCGAAGGTGGGGCACCCGGCATTTCCTGTTCCCTGTTCCCTTACTTTCCGATCAGGCTTTTTGCAATGGCGTCCAGCATTCCGTTGAGGAAGTTGATGGACTCGGGGGCGGAGAAGCGGCGGCCGATTTCCAGGGCTTCGTTGATGACGATGGGGAAGGGCGTGCCCTTGAAGCCCAGCATCTCGCCAACGGCCATGCGCAGCAGGTTGCGGTCCACGGCGGGCATGCGCTCCAGCCGCCAGTGTTTGGAATTAGCGACAAGCAACTCGTCAATCTGCTCCTGGTGCTCGACAGCGGTGCGGAAGAGCTCTTCGGCAAAGCTGCGGACTTCCGGTTCGACCTCATCGGCGGCCTTCCAGAAGTTGGCGCGCACCTGGTCGGGGGTCTGCTTGCCGATCTCCGCCTGATAGAGCATCTGCATGGCCAACTCGCGCGATTTGCGGCGTCCTGACCCATGATGTTGTCCGGCGGTCAAGCAGGACCGCCTTCCACTACTCCACCAAGCCGCAGCTTGCGGGTGAGGCTGACCATCTCGATGGCCGCGATAGCAGCCTCAAAGCCCTTGTTGCCGGCCTTGATGCCGGCACGGTTGAGCGCCTGCTCCAGGGTTTCGCAAGTGAGCACGCCAAAGCTATGGGGAATGCCGGTCTCCTGCTGCGATTGGCCGAGGCCGCGGGCCACTTCGTTGTAGATGGCTTCGTAGTGGGCGGTCTCGCCGCGCAATAAACAACCAAGAGGAATGATGGCGTCTACCCGGCCCGCGTTGGCCCCCCGATTGGCAATGGCGCGGGCGGCCGCGGGAATCTCCCATGCGCCGGGAACGCGAACCACCTCGATGTCGTCCCGCTTTGCGCCGCTGCGCATGAGGGCGTCGAGCGCGCCTTCCAGCAACCGCTCGGTAATGACCGCATTCCAGCGGGCGGCGACAACGGCAAACTTCATTCCGGCGGCGGAAAGATCGCCTTCGACGGCCACCGGCTTGCCCTTGACCGGATCGGTCCAGGCCCAGAAGCTGAAGGCGAAGCCCGGCTCCGGCTCGACGGTGAAGAGGCGCGACTTCCAGTGGGTTTCCGTGATGGCGGAGAGGCGCGCGACAGCCTGTTCGCCTCCTTGTGCAAGAAGCCACGCAGCGGCGGCCTGATGCACGGCGTCCAGAGCGGTCACCTCGACCAGCACATCGGCGGTGGAGGGAAACTGGCCATCAACAAATTCGAGATTGCCCAGCGGCGCAAGGAAGGCTGCGCCGTGGCTGTTCTCTTCGTTCCACCCTTTGCCGGGAGCAAATCCCAACGCGGAAAAGAAGCTCGTCAGCCGGTCATAGGCTTCCCGGCTGCCGGTAGAACGAAGAAAGGAAATCCCCTTGATCATTCCTTGATTCTATCGTGCGCGGATGGGGGAATTGTCACCCAACATATGGGACGCCTCTGCCGGAAAGCAAAGAAGGCCGACGCGAGGCCGGCCTTTCTGCTTGCAGATGGATACGCCACGCGCTATGTGGTGGAACGGGGCTTGACGACGATGCCCGTGGCCGGAACGATAGCGGTGCCAGGGTTTGGACCTGTATAAGCGCAGCCGAGGTCAGTGCCGCCGTTGGCGATGGACGTGCAGGCCGGCAGGTTGGGGCTGATCTGCTGCGTATCCGCGTTGGCCGGGTTGGTGGTAACCAGGGGGACGCTGATGTAGTGAATCATGTTGTCGCCCGCGGTGGAGACGAAGAAGAGTTTATTGTCCGGGGTGAAGGCGCCTGCCAGAGGAGCAGTGATGCTGGCTGCCGAGCTTCCCTGGAACGTGACAAAACCCTCAGTTCCCGCGCCCGGCACGTAGAAGGGCAGCTTGACGCCGGTTGCTGCGCCAGTCGTTGGCGGGGTATAGGTGATAAAGGCCAGGTTGGACGCTGGCGAGGGCACCACCTGATTGATGGCTGCCGCGCTGGCAGTGATAGCCGGCGGCTGACTTAATGTGGTATGGAGCACCAGCGGCGAGAGCGTATCGCCGAGCACGAGCGGGTAATTGGGATCCGTGACCGGGGGCAGGCAATTCAACGCGGGGATAGTGACTCCGATGTCGGATATGGTAATGCTGCTGCCGGAGGTTGATGCCCCGAGAATGTGGTTGCCATCCGTGGTGGCAGCCAGAATATCTGTCTGGGTAGCCACCGAATTGTCCGGGAATGGCCCCTGCGGATAGAAACTCATGCTGGCATAGTTGCCCACCGTGCCGGTAGGGCACCAGGTGTGGGCCTCGGTGGGGCTGCCACTGAAAAATGCGCCCACGCTGGGAATGGTAATCGCCAGGCTCTTCGCGCCAGAGGAAGGGGAGGGGCAGGTGATGGCATTGTAGACGGAACAGGGCAACGCGTAGGTGGTCCAGCCGGTGCTCAGGCTATAGACGTACATCGTGTCGCTGTGGGAGGAACCTTCGGCTGCACTATCAACGATGTACAGAGTGTTTACGTCGGGAGTCCAGGCCGCAGCCGTACCCATGCCGCCGAAAGACGAGTAGCTCTGGCCGGAGGCATAGTAGAGATAGAAAATCTGGCGCACCTGGTCATTGATAAGCACCAGTGAGTTGTCAGGCGCCACGGCCAGTACCACGCCGGGAACGGCTGTGGACTGCGTGGTGATTGTGTTGTTCGCGGTGCTTATAGCCATCAATTCGTGGGAGGAACCGAAGTAAATAGTATTGCCCAACCGGTCCATCACCATCGAATTGGGCACGTATGGCAAACGTATGGTTGAGCCGACCGAGCCGCCGAACGAGCCGGTGGGCAACTCGACGGGGACGACGTACTCAGACTGGCCGGGGGCAGCGAACCAGACGTAATTACTGGCTGTGCCGGGGGTGGTGACGGTAACCGGGTTGGATGAAACGGGCAAGCCGGTACCATAGATGCCGATCTCGTTGGTGGGAGCCGTATTGCAACCAGGCGGCTGGCAGACGGCATAGACCGAAGCCACGCCGGGGAAGGGTGTGCTGATGGCTCCTCCGTTACGCGCCGAAATGTCGATCGGGTCGGTGGACTGATAGGTCAGAGTGATACCCGTGAGAGGATTCCCGTATGTGTCGGCAATGGTAGTGGTCAGATTCTGCGTTACGCCCTGAGTGATGGTTCCCGCTGTGCTGCCGTTGGCTAAAGTCACCGAGATGGATGCCGGAGGACAGGTGGAGAAGAAGCCGGCCGAAGAGCCCGTGCCGCCCACTGAAGCGGTGATGGCGGTGGTGCCTGGCTGCTGGGATGTAATGGTCACCTGGTTTGTGGAAGTGTTGGTGACCACGCTGGCTACCTGGGGGTTGCCCACACTGTAGCTGAGCGCGCCGATGGCGGCCGTGCAGTTAGGAACCGAGGTCACGCCCGGAGGCAGCGGGCAGGCAAAATTGCTGGTCACCGAAGACGGCGCGCACAGCAGAAACTGCTGGCCGCTATTGCTCTGGTTGCTGCTGTTCGCGTAGCAAGCCTGCGCGTCGAGCGTGGCCTGGGCGCCCTGTGAGAAGCACTTCTGCGAGGATCCGGACGTAGGGGTGGTGACCAGGCTGACGGAGGTCACCATAGCGTGTACATACACCTCCACCGGGTTGGAGGTCACCGACTGGGCGGAGGCTGTGACGTAGGCTATGCTATAAGGCAGACCACCGGTCGAAGGCAATGGACTCGGCGGGTTGCAGATGGTGTAGTCTGCAATGCCGCCGCCCGAGTTCCGGTTCCAGGTTCCGGCGCAGATGCTTCCGCCCGGCGAGATGTCCACCAACTGGTTGTTGGTGGTGCCATAGGTAAACGTACTAACGGCAGCCTGATCCCCTTTGCAGGTCAAGGCAGTCGGCGTAGATATCTGGCGCGTCTGCCCGTAGGCCATGGAGATGCCGGTGGTCACCGGTTGCAGCGTGAGCGAGGCCACATCTCCGATCTTCATCCCGTAGCCCAGTCCATTGCAGTAGCTTGCGCCCGGGTTTCGGGTGCAGCCGGAGATCGAAATCCCGGCTGGAATGGCCAGGCACAACAAACAAACAAGCGTTAAGAACCGCCGCATGAATCCTCCCCGCCCCGCTTTGTCGAGCCGCGGAACGGTCACTCCCGAAACCATCGGAAAAATTGGGTTATAACAAACTTCCCTCTTACTGCCGCTCGTGTTTTGCCGGTGGCTAGCGGCTCTATCTTCCGGGGTACCTTGCGACAGATTCTGGTCGCAGAGGTGGAAGTAAAAGCCCTTTTGCGCGGCATCAAAAGACGGCAGAAATTGGGAAAACTCTCTCTTTAGCGGCCCGTCAACGTGCTATGGCTGGTCTGCGCCGGGGAAAACTGATCAAATAACCGGCCCCCGGTGACCCACTCAACCTGCAGTTGGTTGACGAGGCGCGCTCACGAAACTCCAAGGAAAAGTGTATCAGGGCAGGGTGGTCTCCGGCTGGCAGCCGGGTGAAGTGACGCCCCCTCCCGCTTTTCATAGACTCCGCCTGCCCCGAATGGGGAGCAGACATCCGGTAAGGCCAGCCTTAGGGCGTAGGCGGAAGATAGCGGGCAAACCAATCCGCGGTCCTCTCCAATACGTCCTGCCAGTGGGCCGGGTCGGCAAACATATGCCCCTCATTCGGATACACCACGAGCCGTGTGGGCACATGCCGGCCTCTCAGTGCGTGCCAGAACTCGAAGGACTGGGGCGCCGGGCACTCGCCGTCTCGCTCTCCTACCACCACCAGCGTCGGCGCCGTCACGTTCCTGATGAAGTTGATGGCCGAGCTTTTGGCGTAGACTGCGGGATCGTCGTAAACCGAGGCCCCGAAGTAGGGGGTCATCCACTGGTCGATGGAGTTCTCGCCGTAGTAGCTCTGCCAGTTGGAGATGCCCGCTCCGGCTACTGCCGCCTTGAACCGCTGTGTCTGGGTCACGGCAAACATAGCCATGAACCCGCCGTAGCTCCAGCCGGTCAGGCCTACGCGGTTGGGGTCCACGGGGTAGGCGGCTTCAACCGCGTCCACCCCCGCCAGGATGTCCCGCAAGTCGCCGTAGCCGAAGTCCTTGCGGATGGCCTGGGTAAACTCCTCGCCCTGACCGAAGCTGCCTCGGGGGTTGGGTTGAAGCACGAAGTAGCCCAGCACTGAAAACGCCTCCACTCCATGGCCGAAACCGCCGCCCCAGCGCGACACCATCGCCGAGGCCGGCCCGCCATGCACGACGACGATCAGCGGGTACTTTTTTGCCGGATCGTAGTCTTT
>CABDZH010000553.1_pt1 | contig 9291 bp, 9 predicted proteins | sample 3132121 | NCBI WGS metagenome assembly CABDZH01 (sample SAMEA5534340, study PRJEB31848) | metagenome | biome: tundra; feature: field; material: soil | place: USA | collected 2013-05 | depth 0.45 m
TCTTTCAGGGGGCTGAAGCCCCCTGCTCCCTCCGGAATCTTCTATTCACACCTGTTGTACTAAGTCGCTTCTTCCGGTGACTCATCCGGCCCTGTTATTTCCGTCGAGCCTTCCGCTTTCTCTTCGATGAACATCTGCGGGTCGGCGAAGCGGTATCCCACGTAGACATCGGTGAGCAGGTAGATAGGTTTGGAGGGGTCGTCCTCAATTTTCTTGCGCAACTGGCGAACGAAGGTGCGCAGATACTCGACCTCTTCGCGGCAATCGGCGCCCCACACGGCGGTGAGCAGCCTGGCGTAGGTAATCACGCGGCCGGCGTGGCTCATCAGGCAGAGAAGAATGTCGAACTCCTTGCGCGTCAGATGCAGCGGCTGATCACGCTTGGTGACTTTGCGCTTGACCGGATCGAGGCGAAGCTCGCCAATCACGATGGGCGCATCTTCGGCGCGGGCCGGGGCGCGCACGCGGCGAACGGCCGTGCGAATGCGGGCAATCAGCTCGCGCATGCTGAATGGCTTGGTGACGTAATCGTCGGCGCCCAGCTCCAGCGCCTCAACCTTCTCCTCTTCCGCATCGCGCACGGTAAGCATGAGAACGGGCAGCCGGGGCGCCATGGCGCGAATGCGGCGAAGGGTTTCAATGCCGCCGATGCCGGGCATATTCACGTCGAGCAGAACCACATCAAAGCCGCCAGCGCGCAGCATATGCAGAGCCTCTTCGCCGCGCGAGACATCAACGACCTGAAAGCCGAGCTCCACCAACGGCGGCCGCAGAGCCCTGCGGATGGCCGATTCATCGTCAACAAGCAAAATGCGAATAGGTGTCTGCATCATCAGAAAACCCTCTTGTGTGCTGTGACCGGGATGGCTGCAAAAAACGTAGTACCTTCTGTCTCATCGCTGGTGACCCAGACGGAGCCGCCATGGAGGAGCGCGACGCGCTTGGCCACCGAAAGGCCGATTCCCGTGCCGCTGGCCCGGCTCGCGCGGGTTGTGGATCGATAGTAGCGGTCGAAGATCCGCTCCCTGTCATTGATAAGAATCACCGGCCCAAAGCTGCGCACCGAAAAGACGATCTCCGCATGCACTTTTTCGGCGCGAATGGTGATGGTGCTGCCGAGGATCGAGTACTTGCATGCGTTGTCGATGTACTGCGTCAGCAGCATGACCATCATCTGGCGGTCGCATTCCAGAACCACGCGCTTCTCGGGAATATCAAGTTCCACTTTCATGCTTGCCAGCCGGTCGCCGAGGCTAGTCACAACTTCTTCAACCAGCGGTGCTACGTCCACCGGGGTGGCATGCACAATGACCTCGCCGGCATCCAGGCGCGCGGTGGTCAGCAGGCGCGTCGTCAGGTCGGCGAGCAGTCCGGTTTGTTCATCAATCAGCGCAACCAGTTCTGCTTGTCCGGGCGAGAGATTCCCCATCTCGCCCAGGCCTGTCGAGGCCGCGCGGATGGCCGTCAAAGGCGTCTTATAGGCGTGCGCCAAGCCGTCGAGAACTGTAGATCGCAACTGCTCGGTGCGTCGTTCGGTTTCCATGCGGCTCTCGTTGGCGAAGGCCCGGTAGCGATCAAAGGCGATGGCAATGAGCGAGGCGATGGCGCTGTTGGTAAGCGGGCTGGTATCGCCGCGCACCACCAGGCTTCCGATGAGCACCGTTCCCAGCCGGACCACGCGGCGCCCCAGCCCGGTTTTTGGGTCGTCGTCTGATGTTCCGAAGTAGTAGACGTTCTGCGCCAGCTCTTGGGGGCCCGCGTTCCAATGCCCCGCTGCATAAACCTGGTGCAGCTCCGCGTCGAAGACCGCCACGGCCTCCAACGCGAAGATATCATGCACCAACTCGGCCAACTGCGGCCCTGGCTCGAGACGAAGATTCATCTCCAGCGTGCGCCGTGTAAGCTCGTGCAGGTCGAGCACCTGTGCGCGCCAGGATGCTGCTTCGCGGGCGTTGTTTCTGGCACGCATCAGAAAAAATATGATCAGCGACGCAACCAGCACGAAGGCCAGCAACATAACGGAGTTGGCCGATACAGTACTCGCGTGGATGAAACTCAAGGTCAAGCGATTTCCCAACATTCATGGAAGCAGGATTCAAGAAAGAGAAGGCGCTATTGACGAGAAAAACCGGGAACTGTTTTATCGCCAGCGCCCCAATCACCCCCAGGGCTATAACCGTGCAGGATAATTTTTTCGCCGGACCGGCCCTGGATGCGATGAAGCTTGAGAGAATTTTAGCAGTTCCTCATTCTCTTGATGCGAAGTGAGGCGAAACATTTATTTCATTATCCTTATAGGTTCCTCATATGTCTCTCATAGGTTCCTTACGGTTGCTTTGCCATACTTGGACCAATCAGTAACTGCCAGGCCACCTCGGGGGGCACCCGAGTGCGATTCGATTCTCATCGATTGAATCCACAGGACAGCTATATCCGCGTGGCACTGAGGGCCTGGCCGGGTTGCTGATTGCACTGCACAGGGTGCTGCATCTTGCCTTCTTTTTGGCTGAATTCATTCCTTGTCATATCAACAACATACTTCATCTTCCAGGAGGAAATGTGCCGATGCATCTGAACCCGAATCGCGTACTGCAAACGATGGCCGGAACCGCCATGGCAATCGCCCTGACAGCCGGCGCGCAGACACCGGCTACACCACCCGCCGCGCCCGCAGCAGTTCCGGCGGCGCAGGCACCTGCAACAGCCCCAGCCCCGCTTTCCACATTCGTTCTCACGGGTCCACTGCAATGGCTGCCGCCGGCGACCTTCGATGCCGGACCGTTGGGCAAGCTGTCCGTCAACGGCATCGTAACCGGTTTCGCGCAGTTCCAGAACAATTACGTGCCGGGAGACGATAAGGCGCAAGCCACTCTGAGCAACGGACAGATTTTCATTCAAAAAGCAGACGGGAAGCTTCAGTACTACATCCAGGCTGGCGTCTATACCATGCCGACACTTTCAGTGCCGTTTGTTAACGCCCAAAATACCGTAAACAATTTCTACGGGCCTGTTCCGGTCGCCTACCTGAAGTTGCAGACGGCTAAGAACACGCAGTTCCTTATCGGCTCTCTACCCACGCTGATGGGCGCCGAGTCCACGTTTACGTACCAGAACTTCAACATTGAGCGCGGCCTCGTTTGGAACCAGGAAAACGCCATCAATCGCGGCATCCAGGTGAATCAAACCGTGGGTAAGTACCTGACCGCCTCGTTCAGTTGGAACGACGGTTACTATTCCAACCGCTACTCGTGGCTCTCAGGTTCGCTGACCTTGACGAAGGGGCCCCATAGTCTGGTGTACGACGGGATGGGCAACGCTGGGCAGACTGCCTATCAAACGGCGGCCACACCAGTGCAGAACAACAGCTCTATGCACACGGTGATCTATACGTACACCAAGGGCCCGTGGATCGTTCAGCCCTACTTCCAGTACAGCAAGCTGCCGACCAACATAAAGGTAGGCGTCACCAAGGGTACATCCGCAACCGGCGGCGCGTTCAACGTCAGCTACGCCTTTAAGAAAGGCTTCTCGCTTCCGGCCCGCGTGGAATACCTCACGAGTTCGGGGAGCGCTACCGACGGATCGGTCAACTTGTTGGGCTTTGGAGCGGGCAGCGCAGGCACCACTTTCACCGCAACGCCAACCTACCAAAAGGGAGGCATGTACCTTCGCAGCGATCTCGCGTGGGTGCACGCAGCGAACTACACGCCGGGAAGTGTCTTTGGCAAGACAGGAACGGCTGCTGACCAATTCCGGGCCGTACTTGAATTCGGCTTCATCTTCGGCAACAACATTACCGAGAAATAGCGGAGCCGCTGCATCAGCTCCGCAGAGCGGTGGCAAGCTGAATCGCCGGCAGAGCTTTGCTGCTGCCGCGTGTGCTGAAAACTCAATCGACGATAACCATGGGGGTTCTTGGCCTTCTTCGGGTCCAAGCGCTAAGCAACACTAACCAATCGCCTCAGAAATGGAAACAGTTTAAGCGAAAGGCATTTGGGGTGATAGACGGAGTGAGATATACGACCGGGCAAGCACAGGCTATATCGAACTGCGTCGGCGCCTCGGCCTTAGCAACGGGCTGGGTGGACAGAAAGCCCTATGGTGGCCCGACCTGCGCACGAACCAGACCACCACAATTCTGGCGATCATGGTTCGGTTCTAAATCAACCAAAACAGCAGTACGTCGCCCCCGGGACCTGCCTCGAAAACAGGTCCCGCGCCGAAGATGTCTTGTCAGCCGTGTCACTCTTCCCTCCATTGTTCATTATTCCCTGTGACATAAAATAGCTTTCGCGCATGTTTAGGAGAACCCTTGCAGCCCACGGCCCCCTCAAACCGTCCAGTCCCACGATCAAGTCTCCACCGCCGCGTTAGTCGTCGCCTTGATCAGCCCACACAGCCACGCTGCTCCACAAAGGAACCATTGGTATCATTTATCTATGCGTCAGGACCCAACAAACCGTCGGCGCCTCACCCTGATATTTCGGGCTGTGATTGAAATTGCGTTTATCGTCTTTCTCTATTATTCAAATCTCCTGATGGGGGAATTTACCAAGACTAATGGAAGAGGGAAGAGTATAAGGTTCGCCTTGAGCGATATCTTCACGGGTACGAATTTCTCGATCGCCATTGTCTCTGCGCTGGTCGGGTGGGCTGTGATTCAATACCTTCGACAAAAGCTTTCTGTCCCCATGCCAGCCAGGAACAGCGAGAGGAAATGAGCGAATCGGCAGGCGCTGAATGTGGTCCCCGTGCCATTTGAGTCGACAAGCCAACCAGCTTCTCCCACCCATGCACCCTTGACGGCAAACCCGCCAAGAATCAGCCAGCCGTCTCGACTAGCCAGGCTTGCCGAAAGAACACGCAGCTCTGCCGAAAACTCACGATAGGTAGCGGCAACCGCAGTTGTCGCCAGAATGAATTCTGGCTTTACGCCAAATCGTCAATGCACTCGTCGAGGAGCGGATTTATACCGGGCGTGGCGACCCCAATCCATGGCCCGTCTTCGGGTGAGGATCGCAGTCGCAAAGGGGATTTGGCGCTCATCGAGGTCATCCAGCACGATCCTTCCGAATTTTGTGGCATCTGTCCCGAACATGCATGGGAGAGACAAGAGATCCACGTGAACAACGGGACAACCAGTCACTCCCACAAGAAAAGCCGCTTTTGGAAATCGAATGAAACTCGGTGGAACCCCATTCCCGCAAAGCCGAGAAGGCCATCGATTTCAGGATCGGCGTCCGCGTCGGCGATGGCAACCTTGTGAACCCCGAGGGCACTCGTGCCGAGCGAAACGTCTGCACGCAGCCAGCTGAGCTGCGCCGAGCCGCCAGTGGTGGACACCGAAGAGGCGCGGTCGAGATGAACCTCACTCGGCGCAACGTTCAGCCAGCCTCGGAATACGAGCAACTCCCACGTGCCCGAATCGAGGAGCAGGCGGACCTGTCGTCCGTTGACTGTTGACCGCACAGTCAGGAACGGCTCAGTACTGGCAAATCGAGTGCTTTAAACCAACTAAGCTACTCCGCAATGGAGCCGAAAAGCGGAATCGAACCGCTGACCTCCTGCGTGCCGGGCAGAGGTGCGCTGGAAGAGCGACAAGACTCTCCGAAACTGTTCCAGCCGTCACGCATCCCCCTCGGATAGCTCAAGGGAGTTGCAACGCTGAGCCAAATCGATTCTGTTTCTTTAGAATTAGAGGCCAACTAGCCTACCAGCCACAGATGCCCCTCATTGGGAGCCTAACGAACTGCGTTTGAGGTTCGTAGGAACGAGAATGACTAACGCCAGACTGCCAATTAATGCGAAGGCTGCGCCGAAGAAGAAGACGGCGGAGTGTCCCACTTTATCCCAGAGCCAACCCGCGATTAGGCCTGCCGCTAAGCCGAACACGCCGATACAGGTGTTGTACCAACCAATTCCGCTCGCACGGAGTTCCTCCGGCACGTAGTCGCTTGCGAGAGCTTTGCCGACAGAACGGAATATTCCCTGGAAGAGCCCATAGCCAATGAAGAACAATGCGATGAGCGCCACATTCCGGGTCAGGGCAAACCCGAGGTAAGTGACGATGAAGACCGCGAACGCCGAGAGCAGGATGTTTCTTCTCCCCAATTTGTCAGAGAGAAAGCCTGCCGGATAGGAGATCAGCGCCGCCACAAGGTTGAACGCGGCATAGATCAGGATTGTGGTTGTCAACGAAGCGCCGATGTTCTTCGTCTGCATGATGAGAAAAGCGTTGCTCGAATTGCCGATTCCGAAAATGCCTGCTGCGGCGAGATACTTCCAATAGGCCTTTGGGAATTGCCCAAGATTGATCTCAATTTTCGCTTTCGCTGTCACTGCGATGGGGTATTCCTGAACCAGAACCACCATAAGGAAGGCGAGTAGTCCAGGAATAATCGCTAAATAGAAGATCAGGCGAATATGAAGGTGTAATCCAGTAAGCAGTAGGATGGCCAGCAGAGGACCGAGAAATGCTCCTGCGTTATCACCGACCCCCTCTAGCCCGAAAGCCTTTCCTCGATCCGCCTCTGCGACCGAAGAGGCGATCAGCGCATCGCGAGGTGCAGATCGAGTGCCAGCTCCCAGTCGGTCCAAGAACCGCCCACCCAGAACACCTTGCCAAGTTGTGGCAACCCCCATCAAGGGCTTTCCGATGGCTGCCAGAAAGTAGCCGACCAAGGCAATCGACTTTCTTTTTTGCAACTTGTCGGAAAGTGATCCCGCAAATCCTTGAATGATGTTCTGCGTGGCCCCTGCCAATCCCTCAATGAGTCCGACCACGCTTCCACTGGCCTTTAGTGTTTGCGTGAGGAAAATTGGCAGGATTGGATAAAGCATCTCAGTCGAGATGTCGCCAAAGAGACTGGCTAGTGCCAGAAGGAAAGTGTTCCGTGACAGACCGGACAGGTATCGATTTGGTCTCGCTGTTGCCATTGGCAGTGATCCTTATGCGCGGTTTCACAAAGCGACATATCAAACCCGGTTGGGAGAACACTTCGAATACCGCCGACAGCAGCGGCGAAATCCTTTAGCCACCCAACTCCGGCAATTTGCGAGGATGTTCCTCGTGGAGTTCATGGTGCAATTCGTCAACCTTCGATTTGGCCTTCTCCAATGCCTTCTTGCCTGCGGCGGTGATCGTATAGACCCGCCTCCTCCGACCTGCGGCGTTCTTCAACGCGGATCGCAGGAGCCCACTTTCCTCCAATCCGTGGAGCAAAGGGTAAAGAGTCCCAGGACCGATCCGGTATCCGTGGTGCGCGAGTTCTTCCATCATTGCAAGCCCAAAGATTGGCTCATGGGAAGCATGCACTAGCACATGAATCCGTATCAGGCCGAAGAAGAGTTCTCGCTGGCGATTCGACACAGATTAAATATAACGACTGTTGGCCATAATGGGAAGTCGATAGTGTATTATCGAATTTCGAGACAATGTTCCGATTGAACACTTGTTGGAGCAACACACCACGATCTTACTGAGAAGGCAGAAGCGTCGATGAGGGGTTCCGGGCTTTGTTCAAAATTGGCAGTGTTCCTGTTTTTTGCGCTTGCCGCTTCACGCCTATGGGCGCAGGGGCCCCCGTACCAAACCGACGATCCGGTCCCGGTCGACCTGCACCATTACGAGTTCTACATCTTTGGCAGCACGGACGGAACGCCGGCGGAGACCGATGCCACTGGGCCAGCCGTCGAGTTTAACTGGGGTGCCATTCCCAGGGTGCAACTGCACGCCATCCTGCCCTACGGCGTGATCGCGCCATCAAACAACCCTGTCTACCTGCCCGGAGGAACCGGACCCAGTGCGTTTGGACTGACCGATATGGAATTGGGCGCCAAGATCGCCTACATCAAAGAGTCCAAGTACATTCCCCAGATCGGCACCTTTACCATGTTCGAAATGCCGACCGGTAGCTACGAGAAGGGACTCGGCGTGGGAAAGGTTTGGTACAAGCTTCCCGTCTGGTTCCAGAAAAATATTGGGCACTGGCTCCTAGATGGGGGTGCTGGAGAAACTCTCGTCCCGCAAACCCAGTACCGCAACTTCCCGTATGGCGGATTCCTGGTGAAATACACCTTTGGGGAGCGGTTTGAGTTAGGCAGCGAGGTCTTTGCGCATGGGCGTGAAGGTTTCGCCACGCCGCAGACAGAAGCTTCGACGATGATTGATCTGGGTGGTGTATATCACCTGAAGCATCATGAAGGGGAGCAGTTTTTATTTAGCTACGGCCACTCTGTTGCGGGCCAGACGGAAAACTACGCCTACGTCGGCATGTACTGGACTTGGGGAAAAACGACAAGAAGACCACAGCAAGAAACGACTGGATGCAGGGGCCGATGAACGGAAACGGATTTGAATGATCTGCGGAAAAGGGCCGCGGTCACGGCCGATCCCCAAAGAGGGGGCACAGCAAATGGAAATTACGGCACGTGGCCTCTGGACTTCGATACACGGCATGGGATTTGGCGCCCTCTATCTGCTGGCCTTTTCGGGTGCGCTGGCGGAGCTTTATTTCTTCACTGCCGAGCTGCAGCCGTCTGAAACTGCACCGAACCGTGAGCGATTCCTGAAGGTGTACCTGATCGCGATGGTTGTGCTCGCATGGTTCGCTGTGCTCACCGGAGCTTACGTCATCTATCCGTGGTATCGCGCCATTCCCCCAACGGGGAGCACCGATCTCTCGATGTTTCCGCAACAGTTGCTAATGTCCAGTTCCACAACCATCGGTTGGCACTCTTTCGGAATGGAGTGGAAGGAATACGTCGCCTGGTTTGCTCCAATCTCTATCACGATGGTCGCGTTCGTCTTCATCCGGTATGGTCGTGACCTTAGGAATCACAGGCAGCTTCGCGCTGCGGTGCTTTGCTTTACCTTGGTGTCGTTTCTTGCTGCGGGCGTCGCCGGGTTGTTCGGCGCGCTCATCAACAAACAAGCGCCGGTCCAAGGCGGCCACACGATTCAACTGGGCGCCGGAGAGGAAAAATGAACACATCTGGTCATGTGATTTCACCGAACACTCCTGCAATGCCGAACGGTTCTGGCGCAGCAGCAATCCTTTCGGCTGGTATCGGCGCCTTTGCTCTGGCGGTTCTGGCCTTCGCCGGCGACAAATCGGCTTCCGTCAAGAGCTTGCTTATTTTCTATAAACCAACGGGACCTCTCTCCGGCGTAACCACAGCCGCGATTCTTATCTGGCTCTTCACCTGGGGAATCATGGAATGGCGTTGGCGAAACAGGACGGTTGCTATGGGGCGAACCAATGCCATTGCGCTCATCCTGCTGGGCCTGAG
>CABDZH010000555.1_pt1 | contig 9279 bp, 6 predicted proteins | sample 3132121 | NCBI WGS metagenome assembly CABDZH01 (sample SAMEA5534340, study PRJEB31848) | metagenome | biome: tundra; feature: field; material: soil | place: USA | collected 2013-05 | depth 0.45 m
GATCGAAAAGCAGCCAGCCGTTAGCCATCACCGAGCGCGGCAGCGGAATGCCGGCTGCCATCAAAAACGCCGGCCAGTAGACGCAGTGAAAGCGGCTGATCTCCTTGCCGATGAGGTGCAGATCCGCCGGCCAGAATTTTTCGAAGCGCGCCTTGTCGACCGGATCGTCGGAGCCATAGCCGAGAGCAGTGATGTAGTTAGCCAGCGCGTCAAGCCACACGTAGATCACGTGCTTCTCGTCACCCGGAACCGGAATGCCCCAGGAAAAACTCGTGCGGCTCACCGACAAATCGCGTAGCCCGCCGCGCACAAATGAGATGACCTCGCGCCGCGTCGATTCGGGGCCCATGAAGCCGGGATTCGCCTCGTAAAACTCCAGCAGCTTGCGCTCGAAGGCTGAGAGCTTGAAGAAATAATTCTCCTCGCTGACAGTCTCCGTCACGCGGCCGCAGTCGGGGCAGACCGTCCCCAGAGGCCCGTCCACATACAGCTCATCGCTGACGCAGTATTGGCCAGTGTACGAACCCTTGTAGATGAAGCCGCGGTCGCGCAGCGTGGCAAACAACTTCTGCAAGCCGCGCTTATGGCGCTCTTCGGTGGTGCGAATGAAGTCGTCGTAGGTGAGGCCCAGCCCGTCCCACAGGCCGCGAAACTCGCCGGAAACGGCGGTGGCAAATTCCATGGGCGTGCGGCCAGCCTTCTCCGCGGAGCGCTCGATCTTCTGCCCGTGCTCGTCGGTGCCGGTGAGGAAAAACGTATCGATGCCCAAGGCACGCTTGCGCCGCGCAATGGCGTCGCAGACGATAGTCGAGTAGGCGTGGCCCAGGTGCGGGCGCGCATTCACGTAATAAATGGGCGTGGTCAGAAAAAAGCAGGCTGAACTGGATGCAGAATTCGTCATAGGCGAGGTGCTACCGCACGATTACCCTCTTCAGTTTCTGGAGTACAAGTGCGAATCACTCTCCATCTTACGGCATTTATCCGCGGAGATGAACCGGATCTAGCCTTTGAGACCTGGGAGATGACGAATCTCGGTCAATCTCAGCTATAAGGCGGCGAAGCCGCATCTGCCCCACCGCAGGTGCTTTTCGAGGGCCCCACCGCAGGTGGTAAAATCACCTTGAAAATCAAGGATTTCTGAGGCTAACAGACGTGTATCTGGAAATGCAAAAACGGCTCACGCAGCATCTTCGCGCGGTTCTCAAGGCCAAGTACGATCTGCAGCTTGAGAACATTCCGCTGGAAATCCCTCCGGAGCTCAAGTTTGGCGAGCTGGCCACGCCCATCGCGTTCGAACTGGCCCGCAAGCTGCGCAAGGCGCCCAAGGTCATTGCACAGGAGATTGTGGCCGCGCTGACTGGGCTTGATGGCTTTGCCAGCTTTGAGGTTGCCGGCGCCGGGTATATCAATGCCCGCCTGGACCGCAGCGCCGGCGTACGCAGGACAGCCGCGACGGAAGCCGGATCGCAGGCGACATCGGGCATTCATTCGCTCGTGGAGCACACTAGCATTAATCCCAACAAGGCGGCGCATATCGGCCACCTGCGCAACGCGATTCTGGGCGACACATTCGTTCGCCTGCTGCGCGCCGCCGGGCAAAAGGTGGACGTGCAGAACTATATCGACAACACCGGCGTGCAGGTGGCCGATGTGGTGGTAGGCTTCCAGCATCTGGAGCAGAGTGGAGTTCCCGGCGTCTCGACTGACGAACAGCACACGCTTGCCGGCATTAAGAAGCTGATGGCGTACTTAGCCAAAGAAGTCGAGGCGAACCCGTCCAACAGAGAGAATCTTTTCGACTACTATTGCTGGTATCTCTATGCAAGAGTCAATATTTGGTATTTAGGTCTCGAAGGCCCCGCAGGTTTTCCGGACGCTTTTCAGGCAAATCCGGAGCTTATTGCTAAGCGAAAGCAGATTCGCCTTAATGTACTTCACCAGATTGAAGTTGGTAACAATGAAGTCGCCGAGATTGCAGAGTTGATCTCGACCACCGTTCTGCACCGCCATCTCGAAACCATGCAACGCCTAGACATCGAGTACGACTTTCTTCCCCGCGAGAGCGAGATTCTGCACCTCAAGTTCTGGGAAGCAGCCTTTGAGCAGCTCAAGAAAACCGGCGTGCTCTACTTTGAGACGGAGGGGAAGAACAAGGGCTGCTGGGTAATGACACGTCCCGGCGCGGAAACTACGGAAGGCGAGACCAACGAGGACGCGAAAGTGATTGTGCGCTCCAACGGCACGGTGACGTATGTCGGCAAGGATATTGCCTATCACCTATGGAAGTTTGGCCTGCTGGGCAAGGACTTTGGTTACAAACCATTCTTTTCCTACCCTGGCCACGAATGTTGGATATCAACGGAAAAGGGCGAGCAGCCCCATCCGCACTTTGGCGGGGCTCAGGCTATCTACAATGTTATCGATGCGCGGCAGTCTGACCCGCAGGCCAACGTAATCCAGGCTCTGCGCGGCATGGGACATACCGAGCAGGCCGACCGCTACACGCACTTCAGCTACGAGATGGTCGCGCTGACGCCGCGTTGCGCGGTCGAACTGGGCTACGACGTCTCCGCAGAGGATTTGGAGCGGCCTTACATTGAAGTCAGCGGACGGAAGGGCTTCGGCGTCAAGGCAGATGATTTGCTTGACAAGCTGATTGCCGCCGCTCGCGCCGAGGTGGACGCGCGGCAGACAGGGCGCGACGATGCGGAGCGCCAGCGGATTGCCGAGCAAATTGCGATTGGCGCGCTGCGCTACTTCATGTTGAAGTTCACGCGCAATTCGGTGATTGCGTTTGATTTCAAGGACGCGCTGAGCTTCGAGGGCGAAACGGGACCGTACATTCAGTACGCCGTGGTGCGGGCGAGGAATATTTTCCGCAAGGCGGGAACCACGCCGGAAGTGGAGTTAACGAAGTTTGAAAGGCAAGCGAGTCAACGAGTCAGCGAGTCAGCAGGCCAGCAGGTCAGCGAGTCAGCTCCAATGAACCTTGCAGTCTATCTGGATAACCCTGCCGCTGAAGACATCTGGGCGCTGTGGCTGCACGCATCGCGCCGCACGCAGGTTCTGGAGCAGTGCATTGCAACCTCGGAGCCGGCCCATCTGGCCAAGCACGCCTTCCAGCTAGCGCAGGAGTTTAATAACTTCTATCACAAGCACCACATCCTCACCGAGGAAGATCCGGCGCGGAAAACCTTCTTACTCGCCACTGCCGCGGTTGCGCTGCGGGAGTTAGTGCTGGCGCTGAGTTGGCTGGGGATTGAAAGCCCGGAAGCGATGTAAGCACCTGCGGTGCGGGGACTGGCCGTCCAGGCATACGGCGCATGCGCGCCATGGGATACGGGGATTCCCACTCTTGCGCCAGAAAAAAGGCGCAAGGATGGGGCACCCATCTGTGTCGTTGGTTCCTGCTTTTAAAAGCTAGGAACTAAGAGCTAACAGCTAAGAGCCGTACTTCCGCACCCACTCCAGAATTGAGCGCACAGCGACGCCGCTGGGGCCTTTGGCGATGTAAGGCTTCGAGTCTTCCGCCCAGGCCAGGCCGGCGATGTCCAGGTGAATCCAGGGGGTGTCCTCTACGAAGACTTTGAGGAACTCGGCGGCTGTAATCGCGCCGCCCCAGCGTCCGCCGGTGTTCTTGATGTCGCCGATGTCGGACTTGATCATCTCGGCGTATTCCTCGCCCAGCGGCATCCGCCAGAACTTTTCACCGGAGATGGCCAGACCTGCATCGAACTTTGCCCAGGCCTCGTCGTCGTTGGAAAAGGCGCCGGCGTTCACGTGGCCAAGAGCGACGACACATGCGCCGGTCAGCGTGGCGGCGTCGATGAGGTGAGTTGCGCCGAGCTGGCGCGCGTAGGTGAGGCCGTCGGCCAGGACCAGACGGCCTTCGGCGTCGGTGTTGATAATCTCGATGGTTTTTCCCGGCTTATCCGGCGAAAAGGGCATCGCCGTTTGCACGTCGCCGGGCTTTTGCGCGGTTCCGGAGGGCATATTTTCCGCGGCGCAGATGACGGCGATGACGCGTACTTTGGGCTTGAGCAGGGCGATGGCGCGCATGGCGCCGAGCATGGCCGCGCCTCCGGCCATGTCGGTTTTCATTTCTTCCATTTTGTCGGAGGGCTTGATGGAGATGCCGCCGGAGTCGAAGGTGATGCCCTTGCCGACTAGGCCGAGGATGGGGCCGCCGGTCACGCCTTTGGGCTCGTAACGCAGGACAATCAGGGCAGGCGGCTCGGCGGAGCCTTGCGCGACGCTCCAGAATGCGCCCATCTTCAGTTCGCGCAGTTTTTCGGTGGAGTGAACCTCCCAGCCGAGACCGACTTCAGCGGCCATCAGAGCGGCACGCTGGCCAAGCAACGTGGGGGTGAGCTTGTTGCCCGGCTCATTGACCAGCGCGCGAGCGAAGTTCTGGCTTTCGCCCAGGATAACGCCCTCGGCGAAGGCAGCCTCCAGCGCGGCTTTGTCGGCACCGGCGGGAGCGGCGAGGGTGAACGACTCCACGCTCTGGTCCTTGCGCTCGCTGCGGTAGGTGTCGGGATCGAATTCGCCCACAAACGCGCCCTCGACGGCTGCGCTCGTGCAGCCGGTAGCGGTGAGCGTTTCCAGTTCCGGCAGCGCAAAAACCAACTCGCGAATGCCGCGCGGCTTGATGAAGCGGACGGCGGTTCCTGCTGCGGAGCGCAGGGAGTTGGCCGTGACCTTGGCCTGCTTGCCCAGGCCGACGATGAGGAGGCGCTTGGCGGCGAGGCCCGCAGGGGCGTGCAGCAGAATTGTTTCATTGGCGCCGGCCTTGAATTCGCCGCTGGCGAGCACGGCGGCAGCGGCAGCCTTGACGGCAGCGTCGGCGGTCAGCAAAACGGGCTGGGGCTTGGCGTCAGGGGCCTTGTCGGTTTGGGTGTCGGCGGCCAGGACGGCCAATAGTTCGGTCTTGATTTGGGAGAGGGGCGCAAATGTAAGTTGTGTTTTCATCGTTTCCTCGGTGTTATCTTCGGCGAATCCGGCCTCTACCGCCCCATGCGGTGTTTGCTGGCGTTGACGGCGGCACGGGCATCACGATCGGCCTCGCGGCTGCGTTCGGTCTCGCGCTTGTCCCAGTCCTGCTTGCCCTTGGCAACGGCCAGTTCGCATTTGACCCGGCCTTTGCGGAAATAGAGCCGGGTGGGGATGAGCGTGTGGCCCTTGATCTGCGTCTTGGAGAGTAGCTTGCGAACTTCTGTCTTGTGCAAGAGCAGTTTGCGTGTGCGCGTGGCGTCGTGGTTGGAGATGTTTCCGTGGGAGTAGGGGCCAATATGCAGGTTAAGCAGAAACGCTTCGCCATTTTGGATGAGGCCGTAGGAGTCCTTGAGGTTGGCCTTGCCCTCGCGGATGGATTTGACTTCCGTCCCGCGCAGGGCGACGCCGGCTTCGAACTTCTCCAGCAGAAAGTAATTGTGGCTGGCGACGCGATTGTGCGCGGCATCCCGCTCGCCCGAGGCCACCGGATCGCGGGGCCGGGCAGGCTTCTGCGGGCCGGGAGTCGCCGGCTGAACGATGACGTGGCTGGTTTGGCGGGCCATCGGCAAGCCTCCTCGAATCTCAATCCTAGCATTGGCGCGGGTTCCAAGCGGTTTTGCGCCGGGCTTTGTTAGAATGGGGCAGCGTCGAATGGGATTTTTTACTCATCATAATTGCGTCAAGATGCGCGTCTGGGGCGGCCAAGGCAGCCCGCAAGGGCCCGATGAGCAGTGCGGGCCGGCGAAGACGCCGGGGAGTTCGATGAAAAGCCGCGTTCAAGCACAGGCAGCCTCCAGATCCGTATTTTCAGGAGCCTTTTTCTGGATAGCGCTTCTTGCCGTACTGGCGGTCTTCAGCCTGTCCAGCGTTGCCCTGCGCGCCGAATCGGCTAACACATTTTTCAAGCGCGGTCAGACCGCAGAGGCGAAGGAGGACTACGACGCCGCCTTCGACAATTACCAGAAGGCCCATGCCAAGGCTCCCAAGGACCTGCAATTCCGCACAGCGGTCTATCGGGTACGGATTACCGCTTCTGCTACGCACGTGACCAAGGGCCAAAAGCTGATGGATGCGGGCAACGAACAGGGGGCGCTGTCGGAGTTTCTGCACGCCGCCGCAATTGACCCCAGCAATGAGGCCGCGCAGCAGGCCATCGCCCTGGTGCGGAAGAAACACGGCGAGGTAGCCCCGGTCTCCGAAACCAGCCTTCCCCAGCCCGAGGGCAAGCAGGAAGGCCTGGAAACGATGGGTACCCCGGCCGTTCTGAAGCCGGTCTCCAACGAGCCGCTTACCCTGCATATCCAGGAAGACGCCAAGATGGTCTACCAGGCCATCGGCAAAGCCGCCGGCGTCAATGTCCTGTTTGACCCGGATTTCACCTCCAAGCGCATTCAGGTGGACCTGAACAACGTCTCTCTGCTCGATGCGCTGCGCATTGTGGGCACCATCTCCAACACCTTCTGGAAGCCGGTCACCGAGAACACGCTTTTTGTGGCCGCCAACACTCGCGCACGCCATACCGAGCTTGATGAGCAAGCTGTCCAGACCTTCTATCTGTCCAACGCCTGGCAGCAGAATGATCTGACCGACGTTAATACCGCCATTCGCAATTTGATGCCCAACGTGAAAGCATTCGGCGTGCCCAGCCAGAATGCCATCGTGGTCCGCGGCACTCCCGACGAGCTCATGCTGGTGCAAAAACTCATCAACGACCTGGACAAGGCGCGCCCCGAGGTAGTGGTGGACATCGCCGTTCTGGAGGTGAGCAAGAATTGGGAGAAGACCCTGGGCATCGCCTGGCCCTCCAGCGTGGGGGTCTCGCTGCAACCGCTCTCCAGCAGCACGTCCACGACCGGAACCACCACCACGACTGGCTCAACCGTCAGCACGGTCAGCCCCACCCTCTATCAACTGGCCCACCTGAAGGCTACGGATTTTGCCGTAACTGTTGGCTCGGCCACGGCCAACCTGCTGCTCACCGACACCAATACAAAAATTCTGCAGAATCCCCGCATTCGGGCCACTGACGGGCAGAAGGCGACGATGAAGATCGGTTCCAAGATTCCCGTCGCCACCGGCTCCTATGGGGGAGGCGGCGTGGGAACGGGAGCCTTGGGAGGGATCAGTTCGCTGGTGAACACCCAGTTCCAATATCAGGATGTGGGCGTGAATATCGAGATGACGCCGACCGTCCACTTCGACCGCGACGTGACGCTGAAGATCAAGATAGAAGTCACGTCGCACAGCGGCGATGTGACCATCAGCCAAGTGACCGAGCCGATCATCAGCCAGCGCACCATCGATCAGGTGATCCGACTGCGCGAGGGCGAGGCCAGCATCTTGGGAGGCATTCAGAACAAACAGGACACAGTCAGCTCGACCGGGATTCCTGGGTTGAGTCAGATTCCCATTCTCAAGTACATCTTCGGCTCCAAGGATCACACCATCTCCGACGACGAACTGGTCTTCCTGGTGGTGCCGCACGTGGTTCGCTCGCAATCGCTGGAACAGATGAATCTGCGCACCGTGGACACCGGCTCCGGCGCGTCCATTGAGTTGCGCCACATATCGGCCGAAGCCCCCAGCCCGAATCCAGATGCAAAGCCGGCCTCAAGCCCGGCGCGCCCATCTTCCAATACCAAATCCAACGTAGGCACGGTTCCCGGCCAAAGCGCACTGGCCGCTGCCCCGGCTGCGCTGGACCAGTTGCGCCAGGCATCGGAGACCACTGGAAATTCCGCACCGGTCAACCCGCCGTCATCTACACCTCCGCCATCCAGCGTGAAATTCGCGTTTGCTCCGCAGTCCGCCCCGGTGGCTCCCGGCGCCACCTTCCAGGTCTCCGTGGTGATAAGCGGAGGAACGGATATTGCTGCCGTTCCCTTGCAGATTACTTACGATCCAGCCAAGCTATCACTGCTTAACGTGGACAACGGAGACTTTTTAAGCCGCAACGGGCAGGCGGTGGCGCTGGTCCACCGTGACGACGGGCCCGGCTCCGTCAACATCAATGCGTCTCTTCCGCCGGGAGCTGCAGGAGTGAACGGCGCCGGGGTGATCTGCGTACTCACATTCCAGGCCAAGGCTTCTGGAGACAGCGTCATCGCCATCACCAAGCCAAGCGCGGTCAACAGCTCTCAGAAGTATCTGGCGGCCCAGGGCGCGCGCGTCAACATTCAGGTGAAATAAGCCGATGAGGCTCGTGATGATGGAATCCCGGCCAATCCGCATGGTCCGCCCCGGTGAGCGCGGACTTACGCTGGTCGAGTTGATTGTGACCGTGGCGATTCTCTCTATCCTCGCCTCGGCTGCGTTGCCCGTCGCCCGCTTCACGGTCAAACGCCAAAACGAGCGCTACCTGCGCTATGACCTGTGGATGATGCGCGGCGCTATCGACCATTACAAGGACGCGGCTGACAGGAACGCCTTCCAGATCAAGCTCGACAGCCAAGGCTATCCGCCCGACCTGGAGACGCTGGTCAACGGCGTCGATGTGCAGGGAAAAAAGGTGAAGTTCCTGCGCCGCATTCCCGTTGACCCCATGACCGGCAAGGCGGAGTGGGGTTTGCGCTCGATGAAGGATGATCCCACTTCGACCTCCTACAGCGGGGACAGCGTCTTTGATGTGTACTCCAAATCGCAGGGCACGTCCATAAACGGAACCAAGTATTCTGACTGGTAGACCCACAGTATGTCGGCAGAGGATTCAGTGAGCAGGATTCGCAAACAAGACGCGGGCTTTACGCTGTTGGAGCTGATGATCGTCATGATGATCATCGGCATACTGGCCCTGGTAGCCGTTCCCAAATTTGCAGCCGCCGTCAAGATGGCCAAGGAAGCCGTGCTCAAGGAAGACCTGCATGTGATGCGGGCAGCCATCGACTCCTACACCATGGACAAGCAGAAGGCGCCACAGACGCTCGAAGAGCTCATTACGGACGGCTACCTCAAGACAGTCCCCGAGGACCCCTTTACGCACTCCAAGGACACCTGGGCCACCGACTCCAACGGAGCGCTGTACTCTGTGGACCAGACCGAACCCGGCATCGACGACGTCCACTCCGGTTCGCAGGAACTGAGCTCCGGCGGCCAGACCTACTCCACCTGGTAGGCTCTGCGCCAGATTCACCGGACGACCCCTCATGAATTCCATGGCTACCAAGTCCAACCCGCCTAATGCGCTGCAGTTCGCCCTGCAGGTTGAGCGATTTTACGCCGGCCTTATTCTGTCCGCGAAGACGGGCTCAGATACGGAATCCGGCCTGGGCGGGAAACTGCTCTACG
>CABDZH010000568.1_pt1 | contig 9092 bp, 10 predicted proteins | sample 3132121 | NCBI WGS metagenome assembly CABDZH01 (sample SAMEA5534340, study PRJEB31848) | metagenome | biome: tundra; feature: field; material: soil | place: USA | collected 2013-05 | depth 0.45 m
TTCCAGGCCATGCAGCAGCAGGCCGACTTCGGTTGGCGAACTGGGGCGAATCTCGATGCGGTCCCTGGCGGCTGGCGGGACCAACGCAAGCAGACGCGCAATTCCGTCTTTACAACGCTCGATGGCGCCTTCGGCTGAAAAAGCATGAACCAGGCGCGCGTCCAGGTTGCCGGTGTCGCGAAAGTCTACTGCCGTAAGCTCTTCGCTGCGCTCGTCGAGGGTGAAAAGCTGGAAATCGGCGGCGGCGTGGTTCAGCCAGGCCATACGCTCGGCAGTCGTCCGCCAAGCTCCGGCCGGCACCACGACCTTGAGCCCGCCAAAGTGCCGACGTCCATCGCCGTGCTGGCGACAATGATCCAGCCAGAGAATTCCCAGCGTCAGAATTCCGTCAATGATGGAACCGGACTCGGCCTCGCTGACGCCGATGACCGCCTCTGCCGCTGAACCCTTCAGCAGACGCCCGCGTACATAGGCCGGACCGAAGCTGTGCTCCAGGTCCATCGCCGAGCGCAGGCCGTCCACCTTGGAGCCGATGAACTGGCGAGTCAGCACGCGCTCCAACAGACGTTGATAGTTGCGCCGCGCGGCCTCACGAGCGGTGGGCGTACGGCGGTCGCTGGTGGGAACCAGCTCCAGGGTCTGCGGCTTGGCCGCGCCCATGCGGCGAGTGGTAAGGCGCAGGCATTGCGCGCGCTCCTGCACTTCTACCACGGTGCGCATCAGGTTGCGCTCCTCGCTCCACAGTTGCAGTAGGCAGCGGCCATGCTGCTCGCTCACCGCGTAGCGGGCAATGCGCATGTCGAAGAGCACGCGGCCATCCTCCAGCACAGCGGCTGCGGGATGGTCGGCGAGATACTGTTCGATTGCCTGGGCCAGCCGCTCAGGAGAAGCTGCCTCAGCGCCGGCGACCATGCTGTCTCTACCAGCCCATGCGCGCGCAGGCCGGTGATGTGAGCGGTGTGATGAAGCGAGTGCCAGGCGTACATGGCCAGCACCTCGGCCAGGTCAATGCGGCCACGCTCCGGGTGAACAAAGCCCTTGCGGAAGTCCTCGTCTGTCAGCGCTTCCAGCAGTGCCACCCAGCGGCCATGCAGCGCCTCGATCAGCGCCAAAGAGCCGCCAACAGGCAGTCGGCTGTCAGGCAGTTTGGCCCAGGCGGCCTCGTCGTAGACCTTGACGGTCGGCCAATCTTCGGTCAACGCCGTCTTGCAGCGAATGTAGGCCTGCGCGTGGCTGTCGGCGATGTGATGCACCACCTGGCGCACCGTCCAGCCATCTTCGCGGTAGGGCGTGTTGAGTTGGGTTTCATTCAATGCGGCAACGGCGGACCACAGGCGCTCGGGCAGCTGGCTCAGGGTCTGCATGTGCGCCTTGCGGAGTTCGGGCGTACTGCTGGCCGGTAGGGCAAAACGGCCGATTGGATAACGGAGGTCGTCCAGTTCTGTCATGGCACGAACCTTAACCCATTTGCTCATGGAAATGCAACCGCGCTGCGCACACCGGCCCCGGCATTGGAGCTGCTTTGGGCCCGGGGTTCGTACTAGACGTGAGGGTGTTTCCAATGGTGATGATGGTGATGGTTGTGGTGGTGATGCATCGGGGCAGCGAACGCCGGGCTGGCAAACACCATAAGCAGCAGTATGGCGGCAAGAAATTTCTTCATGCCAAAAATGTAACACGATCGCGCCGCCGGCGGTAGAAGTCAGGAGGACCCCGCATCAAGAGAGGAACGGGGGCCTTGAGTCAATCGGGCCGGACGCGGGCGGGGTAAACTCAGAGATACGATGAGCGTACCGGCTGCTTCGAGCCACAAGCGGTATTTTTTTGAGAAATTCGGCATCACCGAGCGGCTGCTGGAGCGCTGCCTGGGCGAAGCGCTCTCCGCCGGCGGCGACTACGCTGACCTCTACTTTGAGTCGGTCTCGGCCACCGCGCTGGGCGTCGATGAGCAGATTGTGAAATCCGCCTCTCAAGGTGTCAGCGCCGGCTGCGGTATCCGCGTACTCAGCGGCGAGCGCACCGGCTACGCCTATACGGACAACCTCAACCCCGACCGCCTGCTGCACGCCGCCCGCACCGCCGCGCTGATCGCCTCCGGACCAGCGAGTCAATCTGTCCAGGGCTTCACCGAGCCAGTTGCCGCCGACCTTTACCCGGTTCCGCTGGGCGGCTACGATCTGGATCTTGCAGCGCGGCTGGAACTGATCCTGAGAGCCGACCGCGCAGCCCGTGCTTATGACCCGCGCATCGTGCAGGTCAAGGCAAGTTACTCCGAGGAGCTGCGCCGCATCCTGATTGCCGCCTCCGACGGCGCCTTCGCCAGCGACACCCAGCCGCTCTGCCGTCTTAACGTCTTCGTCATCGCCAAAGAAGACGCGAACACCACCAAGGGCTCGGCAGGCGGCGGCGGACGCGCCGGATTGGAGCAGTTTGTAGGCTCCAAAAGCCCGGAGACCCTGGCGCGCGAAGCGGCGCGCGGGGCGATTCTGCAACTGGGTGCCGTGCCCGCTCCTGCCGGCGAGATGGAGGTCGTGCTCGGTCCCGGATGGCCGGGGATTCTGCTCCACGAGGCAGTGGGCCACGGCCTCGAGGCCGACTTCAACCGCAAAAAGACCTCCGCCTTTGCCGGGCTGATCGGCCAACAGGTAGCCAGCTCCAAGGTCACCGTGGTGGATAACGGCACCATCGCGGGCCGCAGAGGTTCGCTCAACGTGGACGACGAGGGCACAGCGACGCAGGAGACGGTGCTCATCGAGGGCGGCATCCTGCGCGGCTACCTCACCGACAAGCTCTCCGCGCGGCTAATGAACGCTGCGAATACAGGCAGTGGCCGCCGCGAGAGCTACCAATCCATCCCCATGCCGCGCATGACCAACACCTACATGCTGGCCGGCGACGACGCCCCCGAAGACATTCTGCGCAGCGTCAAGCGCGGCCTCTACGCGGTCAACTTCGGCGGCGGACAGGTGGACATCACCAACGGCAAGTTTGTCTTCTCGGCCTCGGAAGCATATCTGATCGAAGACGGCAAGATCACCGCCCCGGTTCGCGATGCGACTTTGATCGGGAATGGCCCCGAAGCGCTGAAGCACGTCTCCATGGTGGGCCACGACCTGAAGCTCGACGAAGGCATCGGCACCTGCGGCAAAGACGGCCAGAGCGTCCCCGTAGGCGTGGGCATGCCGACGATCAAGCTGGACAGAATGACGGTGGGGGGAACGGGACGGTGATTTCGGAGTAAACGATGGCTCGAATGATTCAGGTAGAAGTCAGGAAATGGTCTGGTATTGGTAAAGACCGAACTTTTGGATGGCTGCCTATCTCCGTGGAAGATGGGCTTCGCTTACGAGATGAGATATTTCGATGCCCCGAGTGTTTAGGCAAAGTAAAACTGATGTCGGCATCAGAGAATCCGCCAATGGCGGCTCATGGAGAGCACTTTCAACGGAATAGAGGGTGTAGTTTAGGCGATTGTTTTGACGGGGAAAAGCGTATTCATACCTCGCCGCTCAAGTGAATTCAGATTTAGCCTTTCACGCAGCAGCGTCAAGCCTGACCCTGACCTTGCGCCCCAGCGCTGAGGCGATATTGACCAGCGCATCAAGCGAAAAACGCGCAATCCGCCCCCGCAGCAAATCGTTGATCCTCGGCTGAGTCACGCCGCACCGCTTCGCTGCCTCGGCCTGAGTCCAGCCGTTCTGCTTGACAATCCCGGAGATTCTTTCCATGAGATCATAGCGCAGTTCCAGGTTTGCGGCCTCTGCCGGCGAATCGGCGATCGCGTCCCAGACATTGGCGAATACCTGTCTTTTCCCCTTCGTCATAGATACCCCCGCATAAGTTGTTTGAATCGCTTTTTGGCGATCTCCTTGTCCCTTCCTGAAGTCTCCTGCGTCTTCTTTTGAAATGCGTGCAGGACGTACACCTTATCAACAAGCAGTGCAGTATAGAGAACCCGGTATGTCCCCGAGTCAGCCCAGATTCGAATCTCCTCCACGCCCTTGCCTATATCCGGCATCGGCTTGAAATCTTCAGGCGGGATACCGTCCTGTACTCTTCTTAGCTGATAACCGGCGATCTGACGGGCGTCCCTGGGGAACTCGCTGAGCGCTTTCAGAGAATCGCCAAGAAACTCGATTCCCTTCATATAATGCATTATATCCAATTGAATATATATTGCAAACGCAAATTGCGGCTGCTCCGGCTCGCGTAACATAACCGGTATGAACCTCGAAGCGAATCTCGACGCGATTCAGGCTGCCATCCACGAGGCCGGCTTTGACGGCTGGCTGTTTTACGACCATCATCACCGCGACCCCATCGCCGGGCGCATTCTGGGCATGGACCCAAAGCTGCACGTCACGCGGCGTTGGTACTACTTTGTGCCCGCCACGGGCGAGCCGCGCAAACTGGTGCATCGCATCGAGCAGGCCAGGCTGGACGCGCTGCCCGGCGCGAAGGCGCTGTATTCAAGCTGGCAGGAGCTTGCCGCGGGCCTGGAAGCGCTGCTGGCCAATTCACGTACTGTGGCCATGCAGTACTCGCCCAACAACGCCATCATGTACATCTCCATGGTCGATGCGGGCACGGTGGAGTTTCTGCGGAGCCTCGGCAAGCAGATTGTCAGCTCCGCCGACTTGGTGAGCCAGTTTGAGGCGGTGCTCAACGAGGAGCAGGTGGCCAGCCACAGCGTCGCGCAGCGTGCCATCGATGCGCTTCTGGCCGAGGGCTGGCGCGAGATTGGCCGCCGTCTGCGCCCGGGTGCTGGAAAGGCGGGCGCATACAGCGAGTTCGACCACGTGCAGTGGCTCTGCGAGGCCATGCGCCGCGAGGGGCTGGTCTGGGCCGACGGACCCAACGTCAGCGTTAATGCCAACTGCTCCGACTCGCACTATGAGCCGACCGCCGAACGCACTGCGCCCATCCGGGAAGGCGACTTTCTGCTCATCGACATCTGGGCGCGGCTGAACACGCCGGGCAGCGTCTACTACGACATTACCTGGACCGGGGTGGTGGGCCGCGAACCGGCGGAGCACGAACAGAAGGTCTTCGAGGTCGTCGTGAAAGCCCGCGACGCCGCCATCCGCGTGGTCGAGCAGGCCTTTACGGCGGGGCGGCCGATCTGCGGCTTCGAGGCTGACGATGCGGCCCGGGCGGTGATTCAGGCGGCGGGGTTCGGCGAATTCTTTACGCATCGGACTGGACATAATATCGGCCAGGAGGTGCATGGGGTGGGCGCAAATCTGGATAATCTGGAGACCCACGACGTGCGGCTGCTGTTGCCCAACACTTGCTTCTCCGTCGAGCCGGGCATCTACCTGCCGGAGTTCGGCGTGCGGAGCGAGATTGATATGCTCACCGCTCCCGGCAAGGCCTGGGTCACGGGACAAATCCAGCGGGAGCTGGTGCGGATATAGGGACTAGGGACATAGGGACCAGGGACTAGCCCCTGTTCCCTTACCGCTACCCCGGTGCGGTATAGTCAAAAAGGAATGGCAACTGAAGAAAACAAGAAGACTACGACGAAATCCGGCGCGCAAGAGGGGTTTGTCTACCTTCCCCTGATCGCGGGCTGGCTGGTGCCGGGCGGCGGGCATTTTCTGCTGCGCAAGTGGGGCCGCGGGGCGCTGCTGGCGGCGTCGATCCTGGGAATGTTCGCGCTGGGACTGGCCATGCAGGGCAAGGTGTACGCGAACGCACACGACATTCTGGACATTCTGGGGCTGGCGGGCGACCTGGGCAACGGCTTGCCGTATGTTATCAGCAGGTTTCTGGGCCTGGGCGATGTCCAGGTGCAGGTGACCACGGCAGATTATGGGACGCGCTTCATCGTGGTGGCCGGCCTGCTGAACGTGATTGCCGCCGTGGACGCACACAATTTGCGCACCGGGAGGAAATCCTGATGGGCAATCCGATTTTTCAGCCCTCTCACTTTGCGGCGGTTGTGTTGTTTGCTCTCTTCGCGTCCACGGTCTTCGGCATCACCCAGCGCGAGACACCGCGGAATATGCTCCGCTACGGAATTTATTGCTTTGTGCTCTTTATGGCGGCGGCGATTGCGCTGAGCTGGCTGATGTATTTTATTGCGCGATAGCTTTTCGCAACTTCCCGAATCTTTCAGGCATAGTTTCCGCGCTGCCAGACGGCAGCGTCGAAGCGGTGCGCGCAGTCGTAGCCTTCCGCACGGTAGAGGCCGATGGCGTCGGTGTTGGCTTCGGTAACGGTGAGGGAGATCTCGGTGACGCCCTGGCGCAGGAAGCAGGAGGCGACCAGGGTAAGCAACATGCGGGCCAGGCCTCGGCTGCGGCACTGGGGATGAACGCAAAGCTGGGTGATGTGGCCGCTCTGCGGGCTGACGCGCGAGCCCAGCACCAGGGCCACCAGCTCGCGGCTTGCGCGATCCAGGATCACGTGCGAGACCTGCGCGGAGAAAGCGCCGCAACCGGAGAAGCGGACGATGTTGTTGAGAAAGCGCATTGAGCCGTGGACTGAGCGGTACTGGTCGTTGACCACGCTGTCGGGATGGCCGTGGTAAGCCGCGGCGATGAGCCGCCCGGCGAGGTTCAGGTCCTCTTCGCGCCAGGGACGCAACTCCAGCCCGGCGGGCAGGCTCACGCGCGGCGCGGGATAGGAGCCTGCGAGCTGCCGCACCATAAAGAGGCGCCGGTGAATCTGGAAGCCCGCGTTGAGAAAGACGCCGGCGTGGGAGCCCGAGGGATGCAGCAGCAGTTGCGATTCCACGCGGTCCACCTGAGGAGAGTTCACCAGCAGCTCAGTGAGGTGCAGGAGCAGCGTTTCCTCAATTTCAAGGGCGGATCTGGCCTCTGCGTGGGAACCTGGCAACGCAAAAACGTCGCCGATGACCGCTTTGGTCTCCTCGTAGACGCAGAAGACATAACCGGTGACCTGGCCCGCTTCCAGGGCCGCGTAGCCGGGCAACATGTGGCTGTCAAGATATTGCATCAGCAGGTTGGCCGAGACATGGTAATCCCAATGCAGGCGCTGCTTCCACAGTTCACCTTCCGCCTCCAGCAAGGGGCGCAACACAGGCGCGGCAAAGTGCCGCAAGTCGAGGATTTCGAAAGAAGCGCCTAATGCCATGCTTCTCCTGTGAAGACAGTGGTCAGTTTACTTGCTGCCCACCCTAAAGACCACCAGACCCTGCTCCGGCCAACTGAAGAGCAGCTCATAATGCCTGTCGCCCAGCAACTCTTCAAGCGCGGCCGTAGTGTGCAGATCCACGCCGTTCCGGCCGGTCACCTGCGCCACCAGCAGGTGCTGTTTATCCGGCACGCCTTTCACGGTATAGTTGACTACCTCTTGATTGCGATAGAAGGAGAGGCCAAACTCGATGTCGCGCCGAACGCGGAAAACCGCTACCGTATCGTCGCCGGAGGTGGAGGCGGCCAGCCGCTCAGCCAGCGGGCGCGCGGAGTATGTGCGATCCAGCAGGTGAATTACCCGCTTGGTCGCTCTAACCTCTGGAATACCTAAGACCGGACCGACGCCATAGAGATAAAAGACCAGAACAATCAGCACCGCGGAGGTAGCCAGGCGCAAGCGGGCCACGCCGAAACCCTTGACCACAACGATAATCAGCAGCGCTGCACCAAATGAGGCCAGCAGGGCCACGGTAAGCGCCGGCCAGGGCGGCATGATTCGGACGCATTCGCCGATACACTCGCGAATATAGGTAAATATCTGGGCGACTCCCCACTCAGGGCGATGCGGCATTTGCGGGCCGTGGACCACAAACCAGGGCATCAACAGCGCAACCATGGTCATCAGGCCGCAGAGCGACGCGTGGCTGACCAGCACCCAGAGGCGGACTCCCATTTGCCGCCGCCGGAAGAGAAAGTCCCCGGTGAGGATGGTGATGGGCGGAATGGAGGGCAGGATGTAGCCGGGCAGTTTGGACTGCGAAAAGGAGAAAAACACGATGGGAATCAGCGCCCAGAGAACGAGAAACTCCGGAAAAGCATCGCCGGGCTGGCCGGGGCACTGCTTGCACCGGTTGAAGTGGCGTGTCCGCCACTCGCAGACCGAGGTCCGGAGGCCGTCGATCATAGCCCGCACCGCAATCACCGTCCACGGCATCACGGCCAGCAGCACCACCACCAGGTAGTACCAGAAAGGCTGCTGGTGCTCATAGCGATCGGTGGCAAAGCGCTCCAGATTGTGTTGCAGGAAAAAAACACGGAAAAAGTCGGGATTCTGGTGCTGCACGGCGATGAACCAAGGCAGCACGATGGCGAAATAAAGCAGCACTCCCGGCCACCAGAAGGAACGGCGCAAGAGCGACCACTCGCGGCGCAGGAAGGCGAAGGCGGCCACAATCGCGATGGCCAGAACCGGCGCCACCGGCCCCTTGGCCAGTGTGGCCACGCCGGTGAAGAAGTAGATGTCAAAGAGCCAGAACTTGGAGTCGGTCTCGTACCATGCGTACCAGCCCAGCAGGCCTATGGCCAGGGGCGCCGCCATCTGCATATCGGTTGAGGCGCCGCGGGCAAAGCCAATGATGCCGGCGCAGGCCACCGTAATCAGCGCGGCGTCCAGATGGCCGCCAGGGCGGAATCGTCGCATATGCAGGTAGATGAGGGCCACCATGAGAAAGGCGAAGGTGGCCGAGGGCAGGCGCGCGGTCCAGTCATGCACGCCGAAGTCCTGGAAGACAAACATCGCCCGCCAGTAGTAGAGGGCCGGCTTCTCCAGCCAGGGCTTTCCATAGAGATAAGGGGTGACGCAGGCGCTCAGCTTGCTCTTCAGCGTGTGAGCCGAATCGAACCGGTCGAGCATCTCGTGGGCGATCTGCGCATAGCGGGGTTCATCGGTCCCCACCAAGCCCAGGCCGGCGCCGCCCACCAGGGGGGTCTGCCCATAAGTCAGAAAAAAGAGGACAAAAGCGAGAAAGACGGACGCCTCGCAGACGGTGGCCCAACGGGGCAGCCGTTCGCGCCAGCCTGGGGGCGAATCCGGAGCGGATGGTTCCTGAATAGTTTCCACTATCAGTGTTTCTCCAACGGGGCCTTGCTTGCCTCACACAGACCAGACTCTGAACAGGGCGGTTTTGGGGGGAACCGACCCGTCCGGAC
>CABDZH010000583.1_pt1 | contig 8854 bp, 4 predicted proteins | sample 3132121 | NCBI WGS metagenome assembly CABDZH01 (sample SAMEA5534340, study PRJEB31848) | metagenome | biome: tundra; feature: field; material: soil | place: USA | collected 2013-05 | depth 0.45 m
CATATGGCGGATGCATTATTCAGGACATCGGCTATTACCCCTTTGGCGACCGCTCCTTCTCCAACCTGACCCACTATGTCCGCTCGGGAGACTTCATCGTCAGTCTCTTCCGCAATGCGACCAACGCCAATGAGCTCGCCTTCGCCGTTGGCGCGCTCTCCCACTACATCGGCGACACGATCGGCCACTCCACGGCTACCAACCATGCCGTGGCCATCGAGTTCCCCAGTCTCGGCGCGAAATACGGCACAGAGGTGAACTATGCCGAGGGAGAGCGCCAGCATGTTCAGACCGAGTTAGCCTTCGACATCGACGAGATCGCGCATCGCCGTGTTGCCCCGGTCCACTACCTCCGCTATATCGGACTTCAGGTACCCGTGCGGCAGGTTGCCCTCGCGTACTACCAGACCTACGGCCTGACCGCAGACTTCTCCGGCACGCGCGGCCGCCGCTTGAACGTCCGCGGATACCGCTTCGCCGTCCGCGAGTTCATCCCCCGCATCGCCTATGCGGTCACATTGCTGCATCGGAACCACGAACCTGCGGAAGCGAATACCCCGGAGAGAATTGAGTTGGATAAGGAAGTGGCCGCGATCGCGGCCGGGAACAACTGGCAAGCCTACCGCCGCAAGGCGGGAATTGGAACCTATGCTTTGGCGGGCCTCATCTTCGTGGTGCCCAAAGTCGGCCCCTTGAAGCTGGTTGCCGTCAAGGGCCCCACTGAGGCCACGGAAGCGGAGTACCTTCACAGCGTCATGCTTTCCACCGCCGCTCTTCGCCAGAGGCTCGCCCGCTTCACGCCTTCCGCCGCTGGAACGTCCACGCCGCACCCTTCACGGGATCCCCGCCATCCGCTGCCCAATCGCGATCTCGACACCGGACGCGTGGTGCAGCCCGGAGGGTATCCGCTCACCGACTCGGCCTACGCCGATCTCCTCCATCGCCTCACGCGCCAGCCCGCGCAGCCCATTCCTCCGGGCATCAAGGAAGACATCCAGGCCTACTACGCCGATCCAGCCTCGCCCATCACGACCAAAAAGAATCCTTCGCAGTGGGCCGAGGTGCAGGCCGATCTCATCACCCTCGCCGCCATGCCAACCAGCACCGAGTCGACGCCCTATCCCACCTATGGCGAAGATCCAGACCTCAGTCAGTAGATAGAAGCGGATGGCGTCGAGCAAGCCGGCCTTGAATTTCAACGCCGGCCACGGAACGCGAGAAAACGAATTGTACAGCACATCCCCAGCGCAACATAAGTTGCCGCGCTAGTCCTCTTGGCCATAGCCTTCCTCCTTCACTGTCGGCTGCATCGACGGCGCTGGTCGGCTTCGGGGATTCAATTGCTTTCGGCATTGTGCTGTTCTTCTTCACGATCGCACTTCGAAGGATTTATCCTAAAGGTGTTGGCCGCTTTGCTCGTTTCTCCCTGCGGCCAGCAGGTCAGGAGCAATTTTGGCGGATTTTCTCTCAGAATTGAAACGGCGCGTGCTGGTCTATGACGGCGCGATGGGCACCAATCTGCAAAAGCACAACCTCTCCGCGGAAGATTTCCAGGACAAGGAGGGGTGCAACGAGCTGTTGGTGCTCTCGCGGCCCGATGTAATCCGGCAGATCCACGCCTCGTTTCTCGAAGCTGGTTGCGATGTTATCGAGACCGACAGCTTCGGCTCGACCTCCATCGTTCTCGCTGAGTATGGTCTTGAGAGCCGCACCCGCGAACTGAATCTTGCCGCGGCGCGTCTGGCCCGCGAGGTGGCCGACAAGTACTCGACCCCTGACAAGCCTCGCTTTGTCGCCGGCTCCATCGGTCCCACCACCAAACTGCCCTCGCTGGGACACATCGGCTACGATGCCATGGCCGCCGCCTATCGCGAGCAGGCCGAGGCCCTCATTGAGGGCGGCGTGGACGTGCTGCTCATCGAAACCTGCCAGGATCTGCTGCAAGCTAAGATCGCTCTCGCTGCCTGTCAGGACGCCATGCGCGATGCGCGTGAAGGCCGCATTCCCTCCACTGGTCGCAATGTCGCCCTCCAGGTCCAGATCACCCTCGAAGCCGGCGGAACCATGCTCCTCGGCTCGGAGATCGGCGCGGCCCTCGCCGTCCTTGAAGTCTTCCAGCCCGACATCATCGGCCTCAACTGCGCCACCGGCCCGGCGGAGATGAACGACGCGGTTCGCTTCCTCTGCCAAAACTCCACCACGCCCATCAGCGTGCTGCCCAATGCCGGCCTGCCGCACAACGAGGGTGGACACGCAGTCTACAAGCTCACCCCGGCTGAACTTGCCTCCTGGCTCCTGCGCTTCGTCACTGAGTACGGCGTGCAAATCGTTGGCGGCTGCTGCGGCACCACGCCCGAGCACCTGCGCGCTGTTGTCGAGGCGATCAACGCAGTAACTCCCGCCGCACGCGCAGTGCCCCAGCAATCGGTCGCGGCCAGCGCCTTCACTGCCGTGCCGCTCGAAGCCGACGCGCAGCCCGTCATCATCGCCGAGGAGATGAACACCACCACCCGCCTCGAAACCTTTCGCAACATGGTGCGCGAGGGCGACTACGACGGCATTCTCACCATGGCCAAGCGACTGGCCGGTGAAGGCTCGCAGATGCTCGACCTCTGCTGTGCCATCGTGGGCGAGGACGAACAGGCGTACATGAATTCCGTCCTCGAAAAAATCGCCACCCGCGTGCCCGCGCCCATTCTGGTGGACTCCACCGAGGCCGCCGTCATCGAAGAGGCGCTCAAGCGCATCCCCGGCAAGCCCATCATCAACTCCATCAACCTGGAGGACGGCGAGAAGCGCACCAGCATGGTGCTGCCCATGGCCCGCCGTTACGGCGCCGCGGTCATCGCGCTCACCATCGACGAGCAGGGCATGGCGCTCACCGCCGACCGCAAGGTGGCCATTGCTCATCGCATCCACGATCTCGCCGTCAACAAATACGGCTTGCGCTCCGAGGACCTTCTCTTCGACGCGCTCACCCTGCCCATCTCCACCGGTCAGGAAGACTATCGTTCCGCGGCCATCGAAACGCTTGAAGCGGTGCGCCGCATCAAGCTCGAGCTGCCGCGCTCCCGGACGGTGCTTGGCGTCTCCAACATTTCCTTTGGACTGAACGCCTATCCGCGCCGTGTGCTCAACTCGGTCTTTCTTAAGGAGGCGGTGGATCGAGGACTCGATGCCGCCATCGTCAACTACTCCAAAATTTATCCGCTCTACAAGATTCCAGAAAAAGAAGTTGAGTTAGCCCGCAAGCTCATCTTTCAGGACCGCACTGAGGGCGACCCGCTTCAGACTTACATGGCTTACTTCGCCAGCCTCGGCAAAGGTTCTGTTGTGGAGGAGGAGTTGGCCGTCGAAACTCTCACCACGGACGAGAAGCTTAAGCAGATGATTATTCGCGGCGAGCGAACCATTGGTTTGCACGAACACAAACAATCGCTCGAGGCAACTCTGGAGGCGGCGCTTGGTACTCACTCGCCTCTCGAACTGATTAACACGGTATTGCTCGACGGCATGAAGACCGTCGGCGATCTCTTCGGCGCGCGCAAGATGCAACTGCCTTCGGTGCTCGATTCCGCCTCGGTGATGAAGGCCGCCGTCGCCTATCTCGAACCGAAGATGGAAAAATCCGATGGCGGCGGCAAAGGAACCATGGTTCTGGCCACGGTCAAGGGAGACGTGCACGACATCGGCAAGAATCTCGTGGACATCATCCTCACCAACAACGGCTATCGCGTCGTCAATCTGGGCATCAAGCAGCCCTCGGACGCCATCATTGCCGCCACGCGTGAAATCAGCGCAGACGCCATCGGCCTCAGCGGCTTGCTGGTCAAGTCCACTCTGGAGATGAAGTATGTCTTGCAGGATTTGGAACGGCTGGGTCTCACCACCCCCGTCATCTGCGGCGGCGCGGCGCTCACCCGCAAGTACGTCGAGGAAGATTTGCGCAAGGAGTACGCCGGTCCGGTCTTTTATGCCGAGGATGCTTTTGCTGGATTGCACGCCATGGCCGACCTGACCTCAGACGACGCCGCAGTGCGCGAGAGCAGGGAAGCGGAAGGCAAAACGGTGAAGGTCTTCGCCAAAGGCAACACGGCAACTCCTGAACTAACTCTCGTCGAGTTGACTCCTGAGGGCCGTTCGCCGGTCGTCGAGCGGCTCGCGGAGATTCCCAAACCCGCTTTCTGGGGCGCGCGCGTCTTCAAGAATTACAAACTTGACGATATCTTCCCCTATCTCAACGAGACCGCGCTCTTCAAAAATCAATGGCAACTTAAAACTGTTGCACAGAGTGATTATCTGCGCCTGATCGATGAAAAGTACCGCCCCATCTTGCTCGATCTTCAGAAAGAAGTAATAATATCGAACTGGTTTGAGCCTAAGTCCATCATCGCTTTCTATCCTTGCGCTGGAGACGGCAACGAGTTAGTCGTCTTTGATCCCGCCGACCCCGCCCGAGAGTTAGAGCGCATCAGCTTTCCGCGCCAGGCGCAGGGTCGCCGTCTCTCCATCGCCGACTTCTTCGAACCGATAACTTCCGCACAGCGCGATGTAGTCGGTTTCTCCATCGTCACCATCGGCGACGAAGCCAGCCGCCAGACCGCAAAGTTATTCGAGTCCGGCGACTTTACAAAGTATCTCTACCTGCACGGCCTCTCGGTCGAGACCGCCGAGGCTTTGGCCGAGTTAGTCCACAAACAAGCGCGCGAGTACCTCGGCATCGCCGGTGAAGACTCTCCGCGGATCACGGATTTGTTTCATCAGAAATATCGTGGCTCGCGTTATTCCTTCGGCTATCCGGCCTGTCCGAACCTCGAAGATCAAGCCAAAATCTTCCGCCTGCTCAAGCCCGAGGAGAACATCGGCGTGCGCCTCACCGAGCAGTTCCACCTGGAGCCCGAGCAAAGTACTAACGCCATCATCGTCCACCATCCCCAGGCCAAGTATTTTGTAGCGTGAGTTTGAATACAAAAATCTAAAAAAATAAACCACGGTGTTTTGCGTATAATTATTCCCCTTTGTGCAACATTGGAAATAGGCAATCACATAGACAGCATGTGTGGGTCCTCCTCGAACGGCTGGGGCGCGGTTACGGTCATGGCTGCGCTCCCGGCCGTTCGTCTGTTTAGCTCTTTGCCTCCCGGTAGCGCCCCAGCTCCTTGACCATCGCGCAATGCGCCAAAAGCGCCTCCACCGCGCGCGTGCCCTCCTCGGCCGTGTGAATCTGGCAATCCACATAGAAGATGTACTCCCAGGGTTTGCCGTGTACTGGCCGCGACTCGATCTTGGTCAGGTTAGTTCCCATCTTTGCCAACTCGGCCAGCGCCGCCACCAGCGATCCCGGACGATGCTCCAGCGAAAACGCCAGGCTGATCTTGTTCGCCTGCGGATCGTCCACAGCTTCCGCCGCGCGCCGCACCAGAAAGAAGCGGGTAAAGTTTTCCGGGTTGTCCTCGATGCCGGCTGCCAGAATATGCGCGCCATAATACTCGGCCGCAGCCTCGCTGGCGATTCCCGCCGTATGCCGGTCTCGCAATTTCACCAATTGCTTTACGCTGCCCGCCGTGTCATAGAATGCAACGGCCTCCATTTTGGGATGAGCAGCAAGAAACTTCCGGCACTGCGCCAGCGCTACCGGGTGCGAAAAAACCCGTTCGATTTCCTCATTTGCCACGCCGGAAAGGGCGATCAAATTGTGCCGGATGCGCAACCGCGTCTCCCGCACCACCCGCACATCGTGGCTGAGCAGCAGGTCAAAGTGCTCCGCCACTGAGCCCGCCAGGCTGTTTTCGATGGGAATGACCGCCGCCTCCACGTCTCCGCTTTCCAACGCTGCAAAGACATCGGCCGACAGCGAACAGGGAATGATCTCCCCATCGGGCACAAGTTTCATCACTGCTTCGTGGCTGAAAGAGCCGGGCTCGCCCTGGATCGCAATCTTCATCTCATTCTCCATTCCTCAATTTTCTATCATCCTGAAAAGTTGGGTGCCCCAGGTCTGGATTTTCAGACCTGGGAATCCACAAACCTCATGGCGCGCAAGCGCCGCCCGCCTGGACGGCCAGTCCCCCCACCGCAGATGGTTATCGCAGCCACAAATCACCCGCCACGAATCCTAGAAAAACCATGGCAATCACCCCGTTCATGGTGAAAAAAGCCGCATTCAGACGGCGCAGGTCGCGCGGAGAAACCAGCGAGTGCTCATAAGCCAGCAGCAGCCCCACAGCTGCGATCCCCATCCAGCCCAATCTCTGAAAATGAAACAGCTCCCCAAACCAGACCAGCAGTCCCAGCATCGCCAAATGCATCGCCCGCGCCGTCCAGAAGGCCGCCGGAATTCCCATCGCCTGGGGCAAGCTGTGCAGCCCCGCGGTGCGGTCATGCTCGAAGTCCTGGCAGGCGTAGAGCACGTCGAAGCCGCCCGCCCACAGTGTCACCGCCGCGGTCAGCACCAGAATGCGCGCATCTAGAGAGCCGCGCACCGCAATCCACGCCGCCGTGGGCGCCAGACCGAGCGCGAGGCCCAAGCCTATGTGCGACCAGCGCGTGATGCGCTTCAAATAGCTGTAGCCCCACAGCACCGCCAGCACCAACGGCGTTAGATAAAGCGTGAGCCGGTTCAGCTCCGCCGCCGCCGCCACAAAGACCCCCGCTGCCAGCAGCGTAAATCCCAGCACAAAATTGCGCGTCAATAATCCAGCGGGAATTGCGCGGGACTTCGTTCGAGGATTGGCCGCGTCTAGTTCCGCGTCGGCCCAGCGGTTAAACGCCATGGCCGAGGAGCGCGCCCCCACCATCGCCACCAGAATCCATCCCAGCGTCCGCCACTCCGGCCGCCCGTCAGCCGCCAGCAGCACCGCCGTCAGCGCAAACGGCAGCGCAAAAATCGAGTGCTCCCACTTGATCATCTCCAGCGTCGTCCGTGTTCTGGCCCACAAGCTCGGCATCATTAGCTCCATGCACCAGTTTACTTGAGCGTCTGGGTAGTTTTATGTACGACAATAACCCCATGGACTCCATCCGCATCGACAAGTGGCTCTGGGCGGCGCGCTTCTTCAAAACCCGGGCGCTGGCCTCCAAGGCCTGCGACCTGGGCCGCATCCTCTCCAACGGGCACGAGGCCAAACCCTCCCGCGAGGTCCACGTCGGTGACCAACTCGAAGTGAAGAACGAGGGCGGCGACTTTCAAATCGAAGTTCTTGCCCTGAGCCAGATGCGCGGCCCGGCGGCGGTGGCGCAGACGCTCTATCGCGAGAGCGAAGCCAGCAAGGAAGCGCGTGCCAAAGCAGCCGCCGAGCGCAAGGCTATGCAGCAGTTCGCTCCCTTGCCGGAGCGCCGCCCCTCCAAGCGCGACCGCCGCCGCATCGTCCAATTCCGCGGCAGAGGGTAACTGCTCTATTGTTCCCAGTGCCCGATCAGCAACAGGCTGGCCGTCCCCCGGCGTTTCCGTGATCGAACTGCTGGCGCTCACGTAGTAGTTATGCATGATGAGCGTCACCCTGGTTCCTCCCGCCACCGCGATATGCACGGGTTGTGAAAGCACGTAATGCGGATTGGATGTCGTGGAACCGGCCTGGTTTGCCGCGAAGCCGATCATGGACTCATACTCTCCAACCACTGTGTCGAGATACCACTCGGCTGCGAAGGGCAGTTCACGGTCATAGTCGGCTTCAGCGAACAGATGGTCGATCACAAAGGTCCTGCCCGCCGGAATCGCAATGCACAGATAGCCTTTGCTCGCTGGTTGCGGAAACGTGTCGAATTGCTGGAATTGCTCGTACGAGCTGGGGCTGCCCTCCGGCGCAAAGCAGGACTGTGCCTGGTCGGTGGGAATCTGCAATTGCGGGTCATTGGAAGGCGAGTTGGGGTAACGGGAATGGCGCAGGTGATGAACCTGCCCGTAGAGCGGCAAACAGCAGAGGAAAACGCCGGCAAGAACTAAGCGGGAAAGGCGAGAGTACATCTTCGTTCCACCTGAAAGTAGATTGAATTGCTAATGCACTGAATGGACGCAGATTGGGATGCGTCCGCTTGAACTCGGCGTCCAAACGATCATGCCAATGATAGTCGGTGCGGGTATGGGTCGGCCTGAACAGCGGCGTCCTGTTCCCTGCATGATTCACGCTTCATGCGCAGCGGCCACATGCGGTTGCGGCATCAACTCCGTCAGCGCAATTCCCGCCAGAATCATCAGCGCGCCGCAGGCAGGACGCAGGCCGAGCCGCTCTCCCATTACAAGGAACGAAGTAATCCAGGCAAAGACCGGCTCCAGCGTCAGCAAAAGAGCAATGTGCGTGGGGGGCAGCACGGACTGCGCCCAGCTCTGGATGGAAAAGGCTGCGGCGCTGGAGAACACGACGGTAATGCCCAGCGCGACGACCAGCCGCGGTGTCCATGTAATCTGCGGATGCTCGATCAGCGGCATGCTCACCGCCATGAAGACCGCGCAGAAACCCACCTGCAGCAGTGCCAGTGGCTGGAAGGCGATGCGTGGTGAGACGTGGCTCAGTGCAATACAGTGGAAAGCAAAGCCTAGAGCGCAGCCCAAAGTGAGCACGTCGCCCAGATTGATGGAAGCCATGTCGGGCAGCAGGCGCGCCGCTTTTCCCAAGAGTGAATTCGAACCAGAAGCTGCAAGAGCAGCTGGTGCGGTAAGCAATACAATCCCGATAAACGCCAGCGCCGCCCCCAGGAATACGGTCCAGCGCGGAGGCTTTGCTCCCGGCGGACGCAGGCCGGGAATGATCGAAAGCAACGGCACCATCACCACCATCAACCCGGTGATGAACGCCGACTTCGAGGGTGTGGTGCGGGCCAGTCCCGTGGTTTGGAACTGGTAGCCCATGGCCAGGCA
>CABDZH010000586.1_pt1 | contig 8785 bp, 6 predicted proteins | sample 3132121 | NCBI WGS metagenome assembly CABDZH01 (sample SAMEA5534340, study PRJEB31848) | metagenome | biome: tundra; feature: field; material: soil | place: USA | collected 2013-05 | depth 0.45 m
TCCATTATTTCTGGCAGGCCGCGGCTGTAAAGCACGCTGACGTGGGGGCCGAGAAGGTTGGCGATGCCGGTGAGGATGCTGACTGGCTCGAAGGCCTGAGTCTCCGCCGAGCCGCCGCCGCTGGTGACCGCCGTATAAGCGTCGGGGCCGATCACGGCGATGGTCTTCACTTTGGCCGGATCAAGTGGCAGCAGGCGCCCCTCATTCTTGAGTAAAGTAAGGCTCTCGCGGCTGGCGTCCAAGGCAATTGCGCGATCAGCCACTGAGTAGGTCGAGTTGGCTGGATCGAATTGCGGCCGATCGAGGAATCCGTAGCGCAGCGCGGTGCGCAGCAGCCGCAACACCTTGTCGTCGATGGTGGATTCCTTCACCTTGCCGTCTTTGACCGCGGCCAGCAGGACTTTGGCGGTCATGAAGCGAGCGTTGGGCATCTCCAGGTCCAGGCCGTTGTTGGCCGCCGCCACTCCGTCATAGGTGGCGTCCCAGTCCGACATCAAAATCCCCTGGAAACCCCATTCGCCCTTGAGCACCTTCAGGTTCAGAAACTCGTTCTGGGTGGCGTGGGCGCCGTTGACCAGGTTGTAGGAGTCCATCACCGCGTCCACGTGAGCCCGTGTGACGGCGGCCTCGAATGCGGGAAAATAGATCTCGCGCATAGTCCGCTCGTCTACCTCCACATTCACGTTGTGCCGGTTGTACTCCTGATTTTTCAGGGCGTAGTGTTTGACCGTGGCGATCACGCCCTGCGACTGCACGCCTTCGATGTAAGATGCCGTGATGCTGGCAGCCAGGAAGGGGTCTTCACTGAAGTACTCGAAGTTGCGGCCCGTCAGCGGTGACCGTGCGATGTTGACGCCGGGGCCGAGCAGAAAATGGACGCCGCGCGCGGGCATCGCGGCCCAGGCCCTCGCCGACCCTGCGCGCCAGAGCAGGGTCCCAACTGGCTGCCAGCGCGGCTCCGCCAGCATAGGCAGTGGTCGGTCCCCAGGTGCGCACACCCTCCGGACCGTCGGACATCTTAAGACGTGGCAGACCGATGGCCGAAGCGGCCTGCGTGAACATGTCATCGACGCCGCCCAGAAGCTCGATCTTCTGGTCCAGCGTAAGCCTGGCCACCAGAGCATGAGCCTGGGCCTCAATTTGTGGCGAGTCCGGAGCGGGAGCCTGTGCAAAGGCGGTCAGTGCGCAACTCTGGAGCAGAGTGAGCAGGAATGCGATGCCCAAAGGCAAAAACGATTGAGTAGAGAGGTTTTGTGATTTCCTCATGACCGGAAAGAGTACCTCATTTGTCCTTCGGATGTATACCAGAGTTCCTTTGATAGGCTTCAACCGCCCAAATTCTTCTGCCCTTAAGCGCCTTTAGCTCCGCTCCCAGCGGGTGCGCTGGGTACTGGGCGGACAGGTCGACTCGCGAATCACCAATTCCGGCAGAATCGATACAGCATGCGGAATTGTTGCCTCCCCGCGAATCCGTTGCAACAGGATGCGCGCGGCCGTCAAGCCCATTTGCTTCAGCGGCTGGCGAATGGTCGTCAGGCTGGGGTTGTGGTACGAAGCGCTCTGAATATCGTCGAAGCCCACCACGGAAATGTCTTCGGGAACGCGCAGGCCATGGTCCATAAAGGCACGGATCGCACCGATAGCGGCCAGATCGTCAAAGCAGACCAGGGCGGTGAATGGAGCGCCGCCCGCCAGCAACTCGCTCGCCGGACCATAGCCCAGCTCCGGAGTGGAGACCAGTAACCTCAATTGCATGATCAGCGCGGGCGGAATCTTCAGCTTGAGATCCCGCGCCACGGCCATCAGACACTCCCAGCGGTCGTCGGCGTCGGAGCTGCGGCTGTCTCCGCGCATGAACGCAATTTTGCGGTGCCCCAGTTGAAAAAGGTGCCGCAATGTCAACTCTGCCGCCCGCCGTTGATCCAGCACGACATCGGTGACGCCCACAATCTTGCGATGCCCGGCCACTGACACCACTGGCAACTTCAAGCTGTGCTCCAGCACCGTGTCGATCAGAATGAATCCTTCCACAGAGCGGTTCATCAACAGGTTCGAGTACTCCTCAATCAGGTCGGGCTTGCGCCGATGGCTTGCGGTCAGATAGAAATACCCTTCCTCTATGAGGAACTCCTCGACGCCGGCCAGCACCTGCGTAGCATAGCTGTCGCTCAATTCCGGCACCAGCACACCCACCGAAAAGGACTGCCGCTTGCGCAGCGATCGCGCATAAAAGCTGGGCCGGTAGTCAAATCTGGCTGCCGCCTCCTTCACTCGGTCACGGGTCTCTTGCGGAATCGAGCGCACGCCGGGAGCGTTGTTCAGCACCAACGATATGGTGGCTGGTGACAAGTTTAGATACTCGCCCAGCGTGCGCAGGCCAATGGGTTGCCCCGGCGTCGGATCGATCCCTGATTTTACATGTTTGGCCATACACTCCTGTTGTAACACCTTTTGCGATTCATTGGGCGTGACTTCTAGGGCTATGCTCATTTTCCGGCTGTGCACACCTCCTAGGCAGCCGTGACGCGTTGGCTAGGTCAAACCTCCGCAACGGTTACAGCGGTTCTTGAAGAGGGCGACACAGAAACCACAGCCGTCTTGTGTGGGTTTGCTGCTCGGAAAAAGCCCTCAGTAATAGGTCTTCGTTGCTGTGGTGGAAGCAGAAGCTGCCTTACAGCGTCGGCACAACGAAGAGGGTGATCGACTGTGCCGGGAAAGTGTAGCCGGCTATGGTGCTGCTCGTGCCTCCCGACGCTGGCGGCGTAACTGTCACTGCCGGCTGCGCTACGATTGCAGCTAGATTGGCGTTGCTGTAGAGGTAGGCCTGTGCGGTAGTTATGTTTGACGGCAGGCCCGTGAGCGAAAGTGTGCTGGTCAGCGGGCCGTAGGTCTTGTTGATGACCACCACGGTCACCGCGCTGTCAGTGGCGCGCAGAGCGGCGTAAACCGACAGCGTTCCCTGGTTGGCGTTGGCGGCACCGCTGGTGGAGGACAGAACCTTGTTGCCAAACGTCGAGTTGTTGCCATCGTAGTTGCGATAAACCGCGAAAGCCATATTGCCGGGACCCTGAGTGTTGTATGCCTGTGTCGGCCACAGAGCGCCTAAATCCAGGCCTTCGCGCCCAAAGATACCCAGAATGTCCGCCTGCGTTATCGCGCCGTTGATCGCTTCCAATCCCCCAAAGTTATATTCGTCGATGGCCAGCTTGGTGCCGGGGTAGTCGTTGGCGACCCACGTCTTCATCATGTTAATCAGTTGCGGAGCCTGTTGCGGAGGCGAGCAGCTCGTAGTGTAGTTCGGATCAGTGGTGTAGTTCGGCTGAGGGTAATTGTTCGCGGGATCGGTATAGGTCGGATCCCAAAAAACGCGCGTAGAGTTCAACCGCGCCTGTTGCGCACGGGTATTGCCCGCCGTGGTCAAGCCGGTGCCGTCGGCCGCGAAATAGGTGTGCAGGTCCACATAATCCAACAACCGCTTGCCATAGGTGGTTTCAGCCGCCTTGAACTGCTGTAAATAATATTCGATGAACGGCACGCCCCCATGTGCCTTCCGGTCGACCGGATCGCTCCACGGCTCATAACAAGGGCCTGCGTCCCATCCGTCCCAAATATCCGCCATGGAATAGAAGTACGCCCACCAATTGTCGACCACCGGTCCGCTCACTTCGGCAGTCGAATCGACAGTCTTGATGGCCAGGGCCGTGCCGATGCCGCCGTTCGTCACCTCGTCGTAGGTGAAGGGATTGGGATGCACATCGCGATGTACCGCGCTCCACCAGGTGGGTTCGTTGTCCAGATCCCAGATGGCTACCCCCTTGCCGCTGGCGGCATTGCCGTAACTGGGATTGGTCGCCAGGGAGTTGACCCAACCGCCTGCCCAGGTGCCCAGGGCCCACGACGTGGTGGCCGCGCTGGCTGAGGGTGGAGTTGGAGGAGGCTCCGAGATGCTGGTGACTTCCGCAAACGCCGGCGTTCCAGCTCCCATAATGTCGCAGCCGCTGGAACTTGTGCAGCCACCGCTCCCGTAAGGATAGACGCCGACGCCGCAACTGCCGTTGTAACTCTCCTGGCCAGGGTACAACGCTTGATTGAAACTGCAGGCCCCCGCCGTGCTATTAGCCACCCAGCCGAGCACCGGCATGGTGCCCAGCGTCTTGACGCCGATGCTGGCCGCGCTCGCCACCAGCCCGGTGAAACTGCCGCCACCCCACATGTTGCCGGCGCCGACGAAGTTTTCAAAGTACCAGTCGCTGGCGGAGTTGGTCATGTTGTTCTGGTAGTTGTATCGGGAGATGTCGTCGCCGCCCCAACGGGCAACGCTGGCGTGCGCGGTCGTAGCCGAGGTCGAATCCAGATAGTACGCGTTCATCCCGTAGATAAGCGGACTGATGGCATTGCCCGGGCTGCTCACATCAACGGTCAGAGTCGGCCCCGCGGCCGTGCCCGGAGGGCTAAGGGTTACGGTTACGCTGGCGCTCTTGCCCTGGGTCGTTCCTTGGGTGCTGGTAGCTGTGACCGTTACTGTGGTTGGAGCCGGGTAGGGCGTGGTGTAGAGGCCGCTTGTGCTGATTGTGCCTGGGCTCAGGCTGCTGCCGGTGGGCGCGGCCAACGACCAGGTCACCGCTGAACTGACCGTGCCGGCAACCATAGCCGTAAACTGCACCTGGCCCCCTATAGTGGCAGTTGCTGGATTGGGGGTCACGACGACCGCAGGAACGGTGTAGTTGGCGGTGACCGCCGCATTGGCGTTCATTGCCACCGTGCAGGTGATGGTGCTGGCTGAGGTGCAACCTGTCCACGAGGCAAAAGTGTTGCCGCCTGAAGTGGCCGGCGCAGTCAGCGTCACGGAAGTTCCCGCGTTATAGGTGCGCGTAAAGCTGGTCGTTCCGTTGGAGGCCCCATTGTTGTCCGCAGGCGCCACCCCGACGGCGAGGGGGGAATTCATATCGCTAAATAAGTCTTTGCTTATCAATAGTTTGAAAATGACAGAGTTAAAAATACCCCCAAAAGTACCCCCCGAAGGTTGGCGCTAGGGGCTGATGATTGGATTGGACCGGTGCTGCTCGTTGGCCAGCCGTCACTCTCTGGCCTCCATTCAAATCTCAGACTGCCGCGCTGCCGCCTGGTCGGTGCGCAAGGGGTTGGGGAGGGGGCCGGATTGCTTCGCAACGGGGTTCACCAGTGCAAATCTCGATTTTCCATTTTGTCACGTTGGTAGATTTCAGAGGTCCAAATTTTAGCCTGTATAACCCTCCGTTCGCAGAACCTGCTGGTTACAGGAGTCTATGTACACTCCGCGCGCGGCCAGTCCCCTGGCGCAGTGCCTGCGGTGCAGCGTGCCGTGGGTTGGGTCGAGCACGAGGAAGTGGTCAGGCACCAGCGCCGGATCGCCAGTCGGCAAAGGCTACATGTGGTACGACACGCCACCCCTGGCAGGATTGCCACTGAGATACAGAAAGTATCTGTGGAACAACCAGCTCAACTTCAATCCAAGTCCGTCATCGCCTTTTATTGCCACGATCCTGATCGGCAGAATTTTGTTTTTTCAATAAGTTGAAACGGATATCTAATCAGTTAACAGGACCGCTGGACAGTGCTGGACGTCCCGGGAAGAGTCACGGAAATGGATTTGAAGTATTTCCAAGTTTTTGCCGGGTTATCCACAAGAGGACAGTCTTGAATTGCCCGCGGGTCTCTTAGAATATGTATACGAGTCGGAGTGCTCAAGTGCAGTTAAGGCTGGCTCTGTGGACTTGAGTCGTCCGGTTCCCGAATGGAATGCCAGCTAATCTGCTCCCCTGAAGTGCCGTAGTTGCTGCGTGCCGCTGAGAGCAGTCGCCAAGACGCCGCCCTCCCAGTTGGGTGTGGTGCGAAGTGAAGCAGGACCCAATAACTTGTTTTCACTGTTGCGCCCGTTTTGTCCACCACGACGAAGCAGACAACTAAAAGTTTGACTTCGTTGTCGGTCTGGTAGCCCACTCGAAGGCATCCGTACTGTATCAGCGATGCGCAGGGTTGGCCGAATCACTGCTAAGGACTGAGGATCGAGTGTTGCCGGCGAAGCGGCATCTCTTGCTGAGCGCCGGAGGACCTGCGCTTTTGTATTCGGCACAAGCGAGTGGGGAAAAAGGGCAAACACCATGGGCGCTTCCGTGCAGACGCATGGGAGTTAAGCATGGAAAAGAGAATCCTTCGGTTACCCGACGTGATGAAGGTGACAGGACTCAAAGGGTCCTCTCTCTACAGCGCAATTCAAAGAAATGAGTTTCCTAAGCAGGTCTCTCTCTGCGTCCGTTCCGTTGGCTGGAACAGTGAGGAAGTGGATGCCTGGGTAGAGGAGCGCATCACAGCGTCGCGGGGGCAGAAATGACGGCTCCGCGCGACTTGTTCACGAATAGTTGCGCCGCGGCCGAGGGCCCGGGGAAGGTTTTCGATGAGCCCTCGCCCCCCTTTCAACTCACCCGTCAGTTTGCTCCTCCACGCACGGCGGTCGTATCGGTCAAAAAGCTCCAGCCTCATCCAGCAATGATCAGACGCGGCTTGGCAGGGCTGAACTATACAGGTGGTTCACAGGGGCCGTCAGCCGAGCGCCGCAGAGGAGGGAGCGGCACTCAAATGGATCAGGTTCTACATCTCAAGACAGTCATGGCGGTGACGGGGCTCTCCCGGTCATCGATCTACAACGCAATCAGGAAAGGGGAGTTCCCGGCCAACATCCCGCTGGGGGCCCGGTCCGTGGGGTGGCTTAGGAGCGACCTGGAATCGTGGCTGAGCCAGCGAATTGAGCAGTCAGGGAGGCGGCCGTGAGGTCCCAGGGCAGCCTCTTCGCAGACCTGCTTGAGTCCGGCGAGGAGCAGCGGGGAACTGCCGCTCTTCCTTTGCTGGACCGGCAGGGGGCCGAATCGCCGCTTCTCCCAGGTGCCGAACCGCGGAAGACGGATGAACTCAGGCCGCATCCGGCGATGGTGCAGTGCAACCTGCTGCCGACCGCGGTTCAGCTTGAGCCGCTGCACAAAGCCGGCATGCGGGTCTTTGAACTCCCGTTGCTGATCTGCCACGACGGCACGATCATCGACGGGTACAAACGGTGGATGATCGCCAGGGATCTCGGGCACCCGACGCTGTTGTGCACGGTACTCGACAAGTCAGAGGAAGATGCCCTGCGGTTGATCCTTGAAAACGCCCGTTCCAGGAGCTACCTGAACCCGTTCTGCCGTTTCGCTTTGGCCCTCACCCTAGTGTAGCCACTTGCCGCACAGGCGAGGGAGAATCGGGTGCTGGGTGGCAGGAAGAAGCAGTTGGCAAAACTGCCAAAGGATCAGAAGATCGATGTTCGCAAAGAGGCGGCACGGCTGGCAGGCAGCGGGGAACGCAACGCCGGCAAAGTCCGACTCGTCCTCGAGCGCGGTATCGACCGGTTGAAGACGATGGCACGTGAAGGAACCATTTCAATCGACGCGGCGGCGAAGCTGGCCGAAATGTCCGGGGAGCAGCAGAGATACGAACTCGAGGTCCGGCAGTCCGGGCGAGACCAGAAGCGGCGGATTCAGGCTCTCAGCACCACCGGCCGTGATACGGCCATGCTGCTGGTCAAGAGGCTGATGCCTCTGCTTGAGAAGGCCATGAAGGTTGAGGAGTTGGCAAAATTCAGGCCTTTGGTCGAACCGCTAATTGAAGCCTTGAGGGGAGAACTCCATGTCGCCGCCCGGGGATAGACGCTCCAATCTGCGCCGGTTGTTTGAGGAGAACCGCCCGTGTTGGGACCATGACGGGGTGCGGCCGTATGCGCGCTCTAGCATTGCCCAGGCGCTGTTGTGCGGTACCGAAGCGCTCGGTGCCGAAGTGTACTCCTCGATTCTGGGTGAGAGGCGCATCGTCCCTAACTCCTGCAAATCCCGTGTATGCACTTCGTGCGGCTACTGGCAAACCATGCGTTGGCAACGCGAGGTGGCCAGCCAGCTGCCAGACATCCCGTATTCAGGTGTGATCCTGACGATGCCGCGACCCTTCTGGGGTCTGCTGCGAAAGAACCGCTACCTGCTCCGGGCGATTCCCGAGCTTGCTGCCGGCGTGCTAACCGACTGGGTCCGCGAGTGCTTTGAGGCGGTGGTCCCCGTGGTGGCCGTGATGCACACATTCAACGCGAAGTTTGAGTTCAACGTCCACGTGCATTTGGTTGTGGGCCAGACGGGCCTGCACCTCGGCGGGGATGGCATCGTGCGCAACGTCTACCTTCCCAAGGGAGTCATCGCCGACCGCTGGCGTCGAGGGCTGCTTGACTTCTTCGAACTGGCTATCCGGAAGGGGATTCTGCAATCAACACGCAACGAACGCACGCTGTTGGCGCTGATCGACAGATATCGTACCCGCCCATGGAAGGTGATCACCAGCGAGAATCGCGGCATAGGGCAGATCCTGGGCTACGTTGCACGCTACGTTCGCCGCCCTCCGATGGCCGACTACCGGATTCAGGGTTGGGACAAGGACAATGTTCGCTATCTCTGGCGGGACAAGAAGAGCCAAGGAATGGTGCACGAGGAAATCCTCCCAATCCAACAGTTCATCGCGCGGTTCATCGACCAAATCCCGGACAAGGGAATGCATAGCGTGCGCTATTTTGGGCTCCTGGCCCCTCACGCAAGAGAGTGCCGATACGAGGCGTTTCTCCGCCTCCTACCGACTCCGAAGCCGCAGCCGGTCAGGCGCCTCCGATGGGCCTCCTCTATCCGGGAGATGTCCGGTCGGGATCCCTTGATCGATTCTGCTGGCAACCGAATGGCGCGGA
>CABDZH010000597.1_pt1 | contig 8602 bp, 4 predicted proteins | sample 3132121 | NCBI WGS metagenome assembly CABDZH01 (sample SAMEA5534340, study PRJEB31848) | metagenome | biome: tundra; feature: field; material: soil | place: USA | collected 2013-05 | depth 0.45 m
ACTCGACACCAACACCGAAACCAGTACTGAAGACCTTGCCCAACACCTGGCTCCGCCCAGCAGCGACATGATCATTGTCGAGGATCTGTGGCGCACCTATGACATGGGCTCAGAGCAGCAGGTACATGCGCTCCGGGGCGTCTCCCTGCGCATCAGGCAAAACGAATATATCGCCATCATGGGCCCCTCAGGCTCCGGCAAGTCCACGCTGATGAACCTCATTGGCTGCCTGGACACCCCCTCCAAAGGCTGTTACTGGCTCAACGGCCAGCTGGTCAGCGAGCTGGACGACGATCAATTAGCCCGCATCCGCAACAAGGAAATAGGCTTCGTCTTCCAGACCTTCAACCTGCTGGCCCGCGCTACTTCCCTGCACAATGTGGAACTGCCGCTCATCTATAACGGTACGCCGGCCGCGGCGCGCATCGAGCGGGCCAAGGAATCACTCACCGACGTCGGCCTCGAGTCGCGCATGTACCACAAGCCCAACGAGCTCTCCGGCGGACAGCGCCAGCGCGTGGCCATTGCCCGTGCCCTGGTCAATAAGCCCTCCATCATCCTGGCCGACGAACCTACCGGCAACCTCGACTCAAAGACCGGCCTCGAGATTATGGCCCTGCTCGATACCTTGCACGCCAATGGCAACACCATTGTGCTGGTCACCCACGAGCCGGATATCGCCGAATATGCGCATCGCGTGGTGCATATTCTCGACGGCCAGATTGACTCCGACAAGCCCTCCAAGCGCTTTCGCTAAGCCAAACCGGTCCAACCCTTCCCAAATCCCGCCTCCTCCCGAACCGGAAAGTAGACCTCTCTTTCCGGTTCATGTTTTTCCCTCTCATGCCGATGAAACTTCTGTAGGCCTTTGTACCGTTGTTGGGGCCAGGGAAGCGAGGCACATTGAGAGCTATGCAGAGCGCCGCTCAGTACCAGCCCTCCATCTCCGGCCTGACCCTGGTGGATGTCGAAGCACCTCTTGAAACCCAGCCTGTGGGCGTCAGCGCCGCATGGCGCAAGCTGCTCATGCAGGCCGACATGGCCGCCCCCTATGTCCAATTAGCCGCCATCGAGGGGGAACACGGCGTCGGCAAGTACACGCTGGCGCGCTATCTTTTCAGCCGCTCACCCCTGGCCCGCGGCGCCTTTCAGAGGCGCGACGCGCGCGAATGGCTGGTTTCAGACGCCGACCCCGCCACCATGGCCGGATTCACCTATCTGGATCGTGTGGACCTGCTCGCCCCTCCAGGCCAGGGCCTGCTGTTGGGCGTGCTTAAATCCCTCCAGGACCGTCCTCCGGGCCGGGCCGTGCTGCTGGCCTCCTCCCAGACCTCCCTGCGCCAGATGGCCGCTCAGGGCCTTTTGCTGCCCGATCTGGCCTTCCGTCTCACCGCCGTCCGCTTTGCCATTCCTCCCCTGCGCCTGCGCCGCGAAGACATCCCCGTGCTCGCCCAGGCCCTGTTGGACCGCATCTGCACCCGCTACCAGCAACGCCCCGTCCTCATGGCCCCCGGAACCCTGGCCCGCCTGCTGCAGCACAGTTGGCCGGGAAACGTCCGCGAACTCGCCTCGGTGCTGGAAACCGCCCTGCTCGAGGCCGTCAACGGCATCATCCGCCCCGACGACCTTTCCCTGCCCTCCGGCCTGGAAGCCCCCTCCGACATGCGACCGGAAGGCCGCGCCGACACCCTCAGTCTCGACGCCGTCATTCAGCATCACGTCCAGTACGTCCTCGACCTCAACCGCAACAACAAGCTGCGCGCCGCACGCCAGCTCGGCATCAGCCGCTCCACCCTCTACCGCATCCTCGGCAACGAAAACATCCTCACGCATTAAGTGCAACAGGAACCCTTATGCGTAAATATGGATGAGGTTTTTGGGGGTATATATGCGTCATTATGTGTAAAGTTCCTGGAACATATGCGTAATTATGCGTAGTGTCCTGAAAAGATATGCGTAGATATGGTCAAGTGAGCAGAAATCGCTTGCCGGGGCTCCCAACTCGCTGGGGGCCCCGGTTTCGCTCAGATCAGGCTGCCCCGCCGAAGGCCTTCGGCGGGGCAAAAGGCCGGCACATCCTCATTTGTTCGGCTTGCAGGAGAGAATATGCTGTTCTTTCACCTCCTGATTGCACTTGGCCATGCCGCCGGGGGAACAATAATAATTGCCCGGCAGGCAAGAGAGAATGACCTTTCCGGAGACGCCGCCGCAATTGCATCCGGCTTTATTCAACTCCTTATCGATGTTCGGGGGCACCAGCGGGGTGCAGCTTGAGATCACACCATTCTTCAAGATGAGATTGCACAAGCCCAACATCCCGACGGGGCAGAGATAATTGTGGCAGAAGGCTGGAGTGCAAAAAATCCCGGCCCCTCCGGTCCGCTCACATCCTCCGCCTGTCAATGTGCGGTCGGCGGATTCCTCTTCCTTGGGAAGCATACCCGGATCGCAGGTCTTGATCCCCGGCAGCGCGTTGACATTCATGGCATTCTGACACGCCTGGTACGTCTGGAGCTTTCCGCAGATCATCACGTTTCCGTTGACCGTGCAGCCCTCGCTCAACAACTGCTGCTTTACGCCGCCCGTGGCACTTGATTGAATGCCTTCCTTGGGCTGGAAGTCGCGTACACAGGTAGTCCCGGCATGGCATCCAAAATCGATTCCGCCAGGCGGCAGGTCAACGGCCAACTGCGGAAACCAGACGATCCAATCCCAGGTCTGCGACCATACGGCCAAGTCGATAGCCAACTGCGCGTCGATTCCGGGCGTAAGCGTGAAGCCGAGATTGTAGACGGGGTTGCCGAAGCTGAAATGGCTATCAAACTTTTTGTTTTTGTCGGTGCCGAGGGAAATGGGCTGCCCAGGCGAAGAGACGTTGATCTGCTTATTCAAGACCTCATCATTCAACGTAAACTGCAACTTGTTCGAATGGAGATTGATGTCTACGGCGGGGAAGACCTTTCCGCTCACAACTCCGAAGTCGAGCAGGCCGCCGAGCAGATCAAGCTGATCGAACTTGTAGACTGTATCGATGCCATGCGTGCCCGGCGCCGGCGGGTTAAAGTGGCCGCCTTTATAAGGAGGTGGCAACAAATCCGTGAAATCCAGGGTTTGGGAGAATTTTATTTCTCTGCTGCCGATGACCGGCAGGTTGAAATCAACGCCGGCATCCGCACCCACCTGCGCAACCAGCTCCTTGCCGTCAAAGATCTGGTCGTTTTCCAGGCCCGTGGATTTGAACTGCGCGACGGAATTCGCGACGGACGTGAAATCGGCAGGTTCGAAATCGGCGGTGAGACTGGCCTCGGCGGTTTGGTTGGGATGAACCACGTTATGGTATTTCAGATGCGTCTGGATGGGGAATCGCAGGCCGAAGCCATAATTGAAGCCCGCGAAAACCCTGACGCTGTAGGTGGAGGAGCAGCCGACCAGGCACCAGTTGATGGTCGTATCCACTTCCAGGCTCCACTCGTAATCATGGCCAAGCGTAAAACCGGTCAGGTAGATATAGCTTCCCAAATCAACATCGGTCGTCTGATCGGTTGTATTTCTAGGGGACGCGGGGGCGGCTTGCACGTGATAATTTGCGGACGGCTCCACCACCAGCATCTTCGGGAATTGCGCATTCGCCGCTCCGCCGGCGGGAATTGTCATGTGCAATAAACGCTTCCCTTCGGCCATCTCCTGCACGTTCGGCGAGATGCGCAGTACATTGGGGGCATGCGCGTATTGCGATGAGTCCAGCTTGTAAACAAAGGCCGTCTGCTCCACGCGCTGCACCGAGGAGTTGATAATCTCTTCCTTGAGTTGATCGTCGTTCAGATTGCTGATGCGCGTCACTTCGGCCGCGCCAAGCTGAGCCGCCAGGGTTGCTCGCTGCTTGGGGTCGGCGAAGGTCTTGCGCAGGTCGGCGATATGCTGGTTCGCCTCTGCGTCAGCCTGCGCCGACTTCTGCTGATAGGCCGCGATTGCGGCCTGGCGCTTGACCGGGTCAGCGACATAACGTGCGTGGCCGGGCGTGGCAAATTCCGCCATGCGCTGGCTGGCCGGTTCCTTTGTGAAGCAAGCCACGCCCGCCTGCGCAAGCTGGGCTTTCACGCCGGAATCAGCGCATTTGCCCGGCAAAATCCGGTAGCTCAGGACGTGATGAAGCACGAGACCCTGATCGACTTCGCTGATCTCGCTCGTATCCTCCTTCACCTCGACATTTTTCGGCATCGCATGCAGGCGCTGCGCAATGTTGAGCATCGCTTTTGGATTTTTGAGCTCTGGAGTAAAGTCCAGCGGAACATTCCCCAGCATGATCTGCGGCTTGGAGCGGATATCCTCGATCTTGTACTGCCGCACTACGCGCAGCCGCTGCATGGTTGTGGCGTGATCTTCGCCACGCAGGATGACGGAATTCGGCAGGGTGCGCTGTCCGGTAACACGGGGTTGCGCGGCTCCGCTTTGTGCAAACGCATGTCCTGACGCTGCGAAAACCGCAAGACAAGCAACATAGCGCACGGTCAAACGGCGCTTTGAACTGAGGATTCTCATGCCAATTTCTCCTTTTGAGTACGTTTGAGGCGCGAAAAGAACGGTCACCATAAAGCCAAATACGTATTGGTAGAAATCAGCAATCGAGGAACACAGACAAACTGCTCCTTTCTTACAGATGATGCGCGAATGGCTCTGGAGATGTATTTTTTCCAAAACTCATAAAAGTGAGCAAATTTCCCTCTCCGCGGTGTGGCATCTATAGGCAGCGATCTGATGGATGGGCACCATCTTCTACACTCAAGGTGAGGGTAATCTCGCCCCCTGACTTCACCCCCGAGGACCGCTCCCTTGAAACGATTCCCGCTTACCGCCCTCTTCGTTGCCGCCTTTATGATGCTTGCCTTTGCCCCCGCGCTCCCTGCGCAGGCCCCGTCTGCCGCCCCCGCGCAGGCTGCCCCAGCGGCGCAGCCTGCTTCCGTCGAGGCCAACCGCAAGGCTCTCAACGACCTCTTCGAGGAGTACTGGCAGGCGACGCTCGAGCACTCGCCGGAGTTTGCCTCCTGGCTGGGCGACAAGCGCTACAACGACCGCATCGACGACTACTCCGTGAAGGCGGAAAACGCCTGGCTGGAGCGCGAAGAAAACTACCTGATGCGCCTGGCGGCCATTGATCCGGCGGGGTTTACGGACCAGGAGAAGACGAGCCGCGAACTGCTGCTGCGCCAGTTTGCCGACAACGCGGAGGGCGCCCAGTTCAAGGATTGGGAGATGCCCCTGAACCAGCTCGGCGGTATTTATACGGCTTACCCCAACCTGGCGGCGCAGTTGAGCTTCACCACCGTGAAGGACTACGACGACTGGATCGCCCGTCTGCACGCCATTCCCCACGCCTTCGACCAGGTGACCACGAATATGTCCATCGGCATGGACGACCATCGCGTGCCGCCGCGCTATCTGCTGGAAAAAGCTCTGGAGCAGGTCAAGGCGCTGGCCTCCCAATCTCCAGAGACTTCGCCGCTGGCCGCGCCGCTCAAGAAGTTTCCCGCCACCATCAAGCCTGCCGAGCAGGAGCGCATCAAGGCCGAGATGCTGGACACTATCAAAAAAGAGGTCCTACCAGCCTACCTGCGTTTTGCGCGATTCCTTGAGGTGAGCTACGTTCCCGCCGGTCGCGCGGAGCCGGGCATCTGGGCGCTGCCCGGCGGGGCAAAGTACTACGCCTTCCAGATTCGACGCGAGACGACCACGAATTTGACTGCGGATCAGATTCACCAGATTGGCCTCGACGAGGTGAAGCGCGACGAGGCTGAGATGCTGGTCATCGCGCAGAAGCTGGGCTTTGCCGATTTGAAGAGCTTCCGGGCGAGCTTCCCTGCCAATCCCAAGCTGCATCCGGCCTCGGCCGATGCGCTGGTGGAGGCCTATCGAGGCTATAAGACGCAGATGCAGGCCAAGCTGCCGCAGCTCTTCGGACGGTTGCCCAAGGCGCCGCTGGAAGTGGCCATCGTCCCGGATTACCTGCAGAAGACGATGTATCCCGCCTACTACGAGCCGGGCGCGCCGGACGGCAGCCGCCCGGGCCGCCTGCGCGTGAACACGTACAACGCCACCGGCCGCAATCTTTATTCGGTGGAGGCCATCGCCTACCACGAGGGAGTTCCCGGCCACCACTTGCAGATTTCCATCGCCCAGGAGCTGGACAATGTGCCCACCTTCCGCAAGCATGAGCGCTATACGGCCTACACGGAGGGCTGGGGGCTCTACTCCGAGCGGCTGGGCAAGGAGGTGGGCTTCTACCAGGACTCCTACTCGGACTACGGCCGCCTGGAGGCCGACATCTGGCGCGCCATCCGCCTGGTGGTGGATACCGGCGTCCACTCCCAGCACTGGACCCGCCAGCAGATGGTGGATTACTTCCACGACCACTCGGCCATGGACGAAACTACAATTCAAACCGAGGTGGACCGCTACATCAGTTGGCCGGGACAGGCACTGGCCTACAAGATTGGGCAGATGAAGATTCTGGAATTGCGCGACCGTGCAAAGGTGGCTCTGGGAGCCAAGTTCGATCTGCGCGCCTTCCACGACCAAGTGCTGGACTCCGGCGCCCTGCCGCTGGATGTGCTCAGCGAGCGCATCGACGCATGGATTGCCAGCCAGAAATAGGCGCGAAAATCACCTCAGTGAACGTGATAACCTGTAATGTCCCCTTTTCAGCAGCTTTCCGCTCATTTTCGCTGCGATTGCGGGCTATTGCTTCTATTGGAGAATTGGCATGAAACGCGCTTTGACATTCGCCTTTGTCCTTGGATTTTTCTGCTGCCTGTACGCCCAGGCAGTGGATACAACCATCTGCGAGATTCTGGATCATCCACAGTCATTCAACGGAAAAATCGTCCGCATCAAAGGCACGGCGGTAGCCTCTTTTGATCAGTTCGTCGTCAAAGGCGCCGACTGCGGCATCAACGTCAACAAGAACATCTGGCTTTCCTATCCGGAAGGCATAAAGGCCAAGGCGGGACCGGCGGCCATGGTACAGGTTCAGCCGGCGCACAATTTTGCCGGCGACGTCCCGGTGGTGCAACGGACACCGGTCACGCTGGATAAGAACAACAAGGACTTCAAGCTCTTCGATTCGCAACTGGCCACGCCTTACAAGAAGGGCGGAATGTGCCTGGGGTGCAACAAGTTCGAGGTGACTGCCACATTGGTGGGCCGGCTTGACGCTGTTGAGAAGGCCGGTGTGCAGCGCGACAAGGCCGGCAAAATCGTCGGCTTCGGCGGCTTTGGTCACATGAACGCCTATGCCACACGCTTGGTGCTGCAATCGGTCTCCGATGTCACTTCGAAGGAGATCGACTACACCAAGACTCTGGCCATCACCAAGGACGACACGGCAACCGGTACGGGCAGCTCGGATCAGTTTGCAACCGCGCGCAATTTTGTCAAAGGGTTTGCCCCTGACGTCCCGGCCGGGATTCAGCTCAAACGGGCTGTCGATGCCTTCGGCAAACAGGGCGATCACAATGGGGTGGTGGTCGGATTTGGAGTTGCGAACACAGCAGTGGCAAAGGACGAAGGCAAGGGAACGATTGATTCCCCGGACGGACTGCTTTTCTTGTGCACCTTCAATCTGAGCCGTCTGGAAGGCATTGCCGAGGGAAGGGCCATCATCTTTGCCGGTGAAAATGTGGCCGACCTGCGCAACCCGATTCCGGAAGATGTGGGCGCAGGATTTTACGATCTGGAGAATCACGCCTGGATCATCACCGTTCTGGACGCTTTTGCCAACAGGCAGAAGACAATGACGTTGCCGGGCGGTTATCTGATTTTGAACTCGGCCTGGCCGCCGGCCGATTTGAACAAGAATGCGAGCGATGCGATTGAGAGCTTCCTCCTCAAAGAAGAACTTCTCCACGAGTAAATACTCAGAGTGAGTTGAGCCTCCCAGAGCCTGCCCTGAGCCTGCCGAAGGGACTCAAGTACGACCTACACCCCACGGACGATGACCTATCCGTGGGGATCCCGGACCTGGGGCACTCATCGATTCAATGTTGCGGCATACATGAAAGTTGCATCCTCACTTCCAGAAACTGGAAATCCAGGAAAGGAACAATATGGCGGAGATAGCCGTTGAGACCACCGAAGTACCCGCGCAGTTGCCCCAGGTGCGGGTAGCTGTTCTGGGCGCCGGCAAGATGGGCGGCATTCTGTTGCAGGCCTTCCTGAAGCAGAACCTGTTCGCGCGCAGCCAGATTCACGCCACCGTGGGTCACGCCGAGAGGGCCGTGGCGCTTAGCACGCAATGGGGCGTGGATGTGTCGACCAACAATCTGGAGGCGGTGCGGAACTCTGATTTGATTCTGCTGGGCGTCAAACCCTTCCAGGTGCAGGAGCTGATGGCGGAGATCAAGCCCGCGCTCTCGCCGGCCAAAACGCTCATCTCGTTTGCCGCCTCGGTCAAAACGCGCTCCATTGAAGAGGCGGCCGGAGTGGAGATCGGTGTGATTCGCGCCATGCCCAACACGCCCTCAACGCTGGGCGCGGGCGCTGCCGCTCTCTGCCGCGGACGCTTCGTCAGTCCCCAGCAGATGGAACTGGCCGAGCGCATCTTCCAGAC